>Ga0256842_1000646_pt1 | contig 30453 bp, 42 predicted proteins | sample 4559240metaG_FD_185973 | JGI IMG/M metagenome (GOLD analysis project Ga0256842, IMG submission 185973) | Hydrothermal vent microbial communities from Guaymas Basin, Mexico - 4559-240 | ecosystem: Environmental > Aquatic > Marine > Hydrothermal vents | place: Mexico: Guaymas Basin | collected... | reverse complement strand
TGCAGCAATGTATTGCCATGACATACTCTATCGCCTTGGGAGCCGGTTTGCGCGGCTCTGCAACACGAAATGAAAGGCGGCAGGAAATGAAAGGGGGTGGTGTTTGTCCGTGGCCTCAGCTGGGGGCATGGACAGAAAATGAATGGACAACATGAAATGAAAGGGGGTGGTGTGTGGGAGGGTTGTGGAGAAGGAGGGTGTGTTGGTGTCCTAGCCCGGGGGCAAAACCCCCGGGCTTGGAGAAGGGGAGACCTCAGCTGGGGGTGGGGGTGGGTGGGGGAGGGGAGGTGTGGGGGAAGGTGTGTGTGTGTGGGTTAGGGCTTGAGGTGCGCCAGCTCCTCTAGCTTGCGCTGGAGGGCCTCTAGCGTTGCCACTAGAGCCTGGTAGCGTCTCAGCTCCCTGCTTGCCTTGCGCTTCTTGAGCTGCTGTAGCTTCCTCTCCTTCTCGCGCTTGGCGGCTTCTACTGCTGTCTTCAGTTGTTGCAGGAGGCTGATTGCTTCATCGATTGGCAGCCACCATTGCGTCGCATAGAATCGGTACCCTGCCAGCAGCTTCTGCTGCTGCTCCTTTGGCAGGCGCTGGAATCGCGGGTCGCTCTGCAGCTCCTGCAGAGCCTCGCTGTGCAGCTTCTTCACCTGCTCCACAGCATCCTCGTCGAGAGCCAGCCACATTCCGCTGGACTTACCGAAGATGCTCTCGAGAGTCACCAGCTTCGCTATCGCTGCTAGCTCCTCGTTGACCCTTCTGCGGAGACCACTGAGCATGCTTGCAATCTCGGCGTTGATGCGGCGTACCTCCTCAATCTCGCCCTTGCCGTTGCCGTTTCGCTCAACCTTCTGTATTGCATACTCACTGGTTTTGCTGAACTTCACTAGCCAGAGCCGCACGAGTATTGTCCCGTCGGGCAGCTCTATGATGCCGCGCTGCAGGTCTACAGTCGCTGTCGCAGCAACTTGCTGGGCTTGCTGCTGTGGCTGCTCTGCCGGCTTCTGCTCCTCAGCTGGGGCTGCTGGCTTCTGCTCCTCGGCTAGCTCGCTGAGCAGTCGCTCTATCCTGGCGACAACGCTAGCCTCGCTTGCTTTCTGCTTCTGCTCTTGCTTCTGCTCCTCCCTCTTTTCCTCCTTCTGCTCCTCTGCAGCCGCAGCAGCGTAGTGCTGGCGGACTAGCCAGGCTGCTACATTGGCAGCCGCCTTCTCGGGGTCGCGGCTCGCGCTGTAGCCAGCGGCAGCCATTTGAGCTGTCATCTCAGCGATGGCATCAGAGCCAACGACCTCCGCGACGAGCTCAGCGTTGTCGGCCTCCACTCGCTTGCCTGCAGCCTTCGCTCCTTGCTTAGCACGCAGCACCGCCGCGAAGACATCGCCGCGTTTGCGAGAATCAGCGGCATAGCCGTAGATGGCGATGAGGGTGCCGTGGTCGCAGACGACGACGTGCTCGCCGCTCTTCACGATGACCTCAGCATCACCCCGATTTGGCCAGATGTATGTCCTGCCGCGCCACTTGCTCTCGCGGATTGGGTTTGCGCGGTCAACCGGAACGATTGAAACGCGAGAGAGGTCTACACGACCCGCGTTTAGACGGATGCGGACCTGGACCTTTGCCTGCATGCCTCCGCACCGTGTCTGATTGTTGCGTTCCCGGGTATAAAAGGCCTATGCCCCAGCTGGGGGACGGGCCCGGTGGGCGTAGCGTAGTCGAACGAGCGTTCGCTTAGCCAAAGCAGAGGCCGAACGCAACATGGCATGTTGTGCGCGCGGGGGTGTGCTACCGTGGCATCGTGGGCGCCGCGAGGGGCTCAACCAAGCCGAGCGTTTGTTCGGCTATACGAGTGGAAAACAGAACGAGCGTTCGGGGCGTACAGAGGGGTAAGGCATCATATAATACTGTTACAGAGTGTAACAGAAGGCGCGACGCGGAAAGAAAGGAGCGTGCATGTTAGAGCGCGGCGTCCACCACGCGGAGGGCTCCGCGCTCGTCCAGCTGTGCAGCGAGATACTGGCCGCCGCTGGCTTTGGCGAGCCGCTCCAGGTCCGGGTTTTTGCCCTTGACCATCACCGCCACTAGACGGGCACCGTGCTTCTTCAGCTCCGCTGGCTTAGTGTCGACCCTGTCCTCACCGTCCGTTATCAACACGATTGTGTTTGTTTTGTCACGATGCTGTCGCAGCAGCTCCAGTGCAGCAGCGAGAGCCCTGTCGATGTTCGTGCCTCCGTCGGATGGCACCGTTAGCAACGCCTCCAGGATTTGCTGCGGGTCGGTAAACGGCCCATGCGGCACGAAGTCGAAGAAGATGAGCGCCACCGGCTGCCTCCGCTTCAGAGCTAGCTTAGTCAACGCGTATGCTATTGAGCGGCTCCAGATGGTCTTCACGCCCGCCATTGAGCCGCTCTTGTCCAGCGCCATTATCAACATCCCCAGCTTCTCCTCGACCCTGCGCTTGGTCAGCCAGCGGCCATTCGCTAGCTTCGCTAGCCACAGCTCCGTTGGCAGGGCGTGCTCGCGCGGCAGAGCCTTGGCAGGGTTGGCTGTGATGCTGTAACCATCAACAGTGCCTCTGCGGCTCTCGCGCCTCTGGCTCCGCATGAACCTAAAGCGAGCCTCAATCTGCCCGCCAAGCACGATGATTTGCTGCAAGTCGCTGTTGGCCACGGCCATCACAGCGATTTTAGCGATTGTCTGCAGTGTGCCGGGAGCCTTGCCGGCCATCGTGCCCCCTGGCATCACCGCGGCAGCGTCGCTGGTCGTCTGCTGCTGCCCGGTGATTGCAGCGGTAGCGTAGCCGCCTCCGCGGCAGCCGCAACGCTGCTGGCTCTGCTGCAGGAGCTGGCTAAGCTCTTCGAGCTCCATGGCGAGCTGCTGTAGACGCTTGTCCTTCAGGTCGCCTAGAGCCTCCTTGGCTGCTTTGCGAGCCACCCTGTCGGCAACGTCACTGAGACGTTGCTGCAGACGCTGCAGGTAGTCGGATGGTACAGCCAGTGCCTCGGGTGCCGCTAGCTGATAGGCTTGAGGATTCTTCATTATCGCACGAAGCACATTGATGGCGAGCCTAGCGCCATAGACCAACGATTTGGCAACAGAGTAGCGTGTCGTAGCCTGAATCCGCTGGAACTCGGGCGTTTGCACGAGATAGTGAAGCGTCTTACGTAAAGCTTCGATGACAACATTGTTGACTTTGCTGCGCCGCACTATCGGCCAAGATACATAGAATGTGGAGAATGAGTCGCCAGCGAGTGTTAGTGCAGCGTCACCAATGGATGCGATTGTGGCAGTTAGCCCGCGGAGTTCGTTGTCGATGAGCATGCCAGGCCGGCTAAGCGCGGAGCGTATGCTGTCGAGAACGAGTTGTGCGATTGAAGAGTACATGGGCTCGGAGACAGGGTTTAGAATCGCATGTGGGAGCCTACGCTCGCCCGGCATAGCCTCTCCCACTCTATCGTTGCGCTCGCGAGTATAAATAGTTGAGCCGTCGCCACAGCTGGGGGATTGAAGCGCAGGATGCACAGTGAGCGCGTTGTCCCGGTCGCGTGGGCGAGAATGGGCCGTGCCACAGCTGGGGCGTAGAACGAGCAAAACAAAAAGAAAGACGGGTGCGGGACGGGGCGCTACATGCGGGAGGCTAGCTCCCGGGCTATGGGCTCAGCCTTGCGCATGAGTTCTATGGCTTCGCGGAGGCGTGGTAGATACTGTTGAACAAGCTTCGCCGTCTTAGCGCTGGCCTTGGCTTTTGCAAGAGTCCTCTCTAGCTCGCTAGTCGTTCGTCTGAAGGCTTCGATAACGTCGCTGATTTCCTCCGGAATCTCTTCGCCCCTCAGCTGCTTCGCGTATGCTTCTAGAATCATGCTGGCGAGTCGCTTGGACTCATCGATTAGCTGCGATAGTTTTTGACGTAGTTCGCGTAGCGTATCCAGCCCCATCGCAGTAACGATTTGTTCGACACGGTCTAGGTCTGCAGGCTCCAGTGGCAGGACTAGCCTCGCTGCCTCCGCAACATCGTCGCCATCAGCGCTGTTCCTGCCATCCAAGAGCGCGATAACAGCAGCGACATACGCTAGCTTGACAGCGCGTCTGTCGGACACCGGTATGTTAGCTGACCTCGCGTGCTGCACCAGCTCCGCTATTTTGTCGATAACGTTGGCAACTATATTGGCAGCCTTGACAGCAGCGACCTGCTGGAACTTGCGGACTTCGTCTACGGTCATGACAACGTCGCTAGAGTTCGGCAGCACTTTAGCGCGTAGCAGCTCAAGACCGCGCTGTATCAGCTCCTTGAGTTGCTGGCGGTCGTTGAGATAACCGCTGAAGACGCGAATCGTTAGACGGTCATGGAACGCGGCGAACTCCTCTTCCGCCCTGCGGAAGTTCGCTGCGAAGTACATCGCTACCGTCGGCAGCTTCAGCGTCCTAGCGCCAATCTTCACGCGCTTGTTGAGGATGACGTCAATCAATAGGTTCAGCATTGCCCCAGATGCGCGGTACACCTCGTCGATGAAGACTATCTCAGCTTCTGGCAAGTACCCTGTTGTAACGCGCTTGAACTCGCCGCGTTCTCGCAGAGCAACGATGTCTACTGGACCCAACACCTCGTCTGGCTCCACGTATTCATGCATGGCATAGTAGAAGTAGCGCGCGTCGATAAGCGACGCTAGCGTCTCGATGATTGTTGTTTTGGCTGTGCCCGGCGGCGCCTCCCAGTACATCGGCTCGCCGCTAGCAAGAGCGAGCACAGCAGCGTGTATCTCGCGCTCACGGCCCACGAAGCGCTGGTTGAGTTTAGCCTCTAGCTGCCGGAACTTCTCCGCTAGGCTCCCGTTGCTCTGGGCGGGTTGGGCCGTGGGGGCAGAAGGAGCAGGAGTGTGAGCTGTGGCTGGAGCCTGGGTGGGTGCACGGGGCTTAGCCTCACGTAGCCAGGCCATCCCGCCGCACCGTCTCCTTTCTGTTGCGCTCGCGGGTATAAAAGTGCTTTGGCCGCAGCTGGGGCGATTGCATTGCGAGCACAGCGAGAGCGGGGGCGGGGCCGCGGCTCTACGCCCGTTGCCGCAGCTGGGGGGTTGGTGTGCAGCTGGGCAGGGCGCCCATCGGCAACCGCCGCGTCCCCAGCTGGGGCGACGAGGAGAGAGGACGCGCGCCCAACGGCAGGGGCGGGGTGGGAGGAGCCGGGGCTAGGGCGCGCGCAAAAACAGCGGGCGTGTGGAGGGCTAGTCGCTGTACCGGCACATGTAGCAGCAGATGCGAGCCGATTCGACATCTGGCAGGTAGCGGCGGCAGAAGGCGTAGCACGCCTCGCCGCAGAGTTCGAGAAGCTCCATCTCCACCTCCTCCCAGCTCATGCAGGCCACCATGCATCACCGTTGCAGCCCCGGGTATAAAGGACGCCCCGTCTTCGCCCGGAGCCCACCCGCACTGCACCAGCCGGTTCAGTGCGCACATGCCCCCAGCTGGGGCACCAAACCGTAACAAAACGCAACGAAACGTAACAGGGCGTAACGCGATGCGTAACAAGACGTTACAACAACGTAACAATGTGTTACAGTATTGTAACAATGCGTAACAGAGGCCGTAACAAGCCGTAACACACCCCGTTACATTACGTAACAGCAACGTAACAATGCGTTACAGAGGCCGTAACATTCCGTAACAATGTTGTAACGAGACGTTACACAGCGTAACAAAGCGTAACAACAACGTAACACATCGTTACAATATTGTAACAATGCGTAACGCAGTGTAACGGAATGTTACAGAAGTGTAACGAGGCGTAACGTGTTCTGTAACGATGCGTAACGTTGTGTAACATAATGTAACGATGCTGTAACAGAGTGTAACGGTGCTGGTAGTAGTGGTGGTAGTAGTAGAAGTGGTGGAGGCGGCCTCGGCAGCCGCGAAGCCGCGTCATCCCCCCAGCTGAGGGGACGGAGCCGTAACGGGTCGTTACGCTCCCCGAGGCGCAACGTTACAAACCGTTACACCGGGCGTAGCAGAGTGTAACAGCTGTGCAACGCGAGATGCGCGATGCCCTTGACGCGCGCGATTAAACGCCAGTGAGTCGGGGGTAGCATACGCATTTTTTGCACGCCCATGCAAAATTTACGAGTGCGATGGAAAGAGCGGTACACACCCCCAGCTGGGGCGGGAGAGGAGAGAACGGGGCAGAGAGCAGCAAGGAGAGAGCGAGAGGAGAGCGAGGCAGAGGAAGGAGAGGAGAGAGGAGAGGCGGGAGGGTATTGAGCCGACCCGTGAGGAGGACCCACGCCAGACCCGCGCGCACCGAGAACGGCCGCATGCCTCCCCGGAGGTGGACCACCCAGGGAGAGGAGCAGGAGAGGAGGGGGAAAAGAACAGAACGGGAGAATCAGCATTACCTTAGTCGTTCGAGCTTCCCCCTGATACACGAGAACACCGTTTCGTCCACCGTGTTTATGAACGTGTTTGTATCTACGCTACTCGGTAGCGTGACGTGGTAGACGCCATTCCTTTTTACCACGCTACCGGACAAACTCTTCGCTACCGTCTTAACACCTTTCTCGATGCACCTTGCTGCTATACTGTAGAGTACCTCGACGAGCCATTCTGGTGGCGTTGCAAGTAGTAATTCAACTACCACGTCCAGGTCGACTGCGAGTGCGAGTTTCACGGTTTGCTTGGAGCTTTGCTTGGAGACAACCACGTACAAAACCCTCCCCCCGCACGCGTGGTGGGCCCGCGGGGGTTCGAACCCCGGGCCACCCGGTCTGGAGCCGGGCGCTCTGCCGCTGAGCTACGGGCCCGTGGCGCCGCGGCCGGGATTTGAACCCGGGTCACGGGCTTGACAGGCCCGCATACTCGACCAGGCTATACTACCGCGGCACCCAGAAGAGAAGGTTGCAGAGGCGGAATAAAAAGTGTTAGGGGTCACGGCCTCTGCAATAGGCGTTAGTCGCAGCTATCACTTTGAACTCTACGTTGTTGTCACAAACACTGAACCCGGCAAGTAGCAGCAATATGTCGTGTAGCAGGTCAAGCGCCCAGATTCCGTCACATGCAGTATTGACATGCGCGACTACATTGTCTGGCGCTACCAGCACGGAACCGTACCCGCCCCACGCGCCACCGCCAAAGTCAAACTCGATTACGTACATGTCACGCCTCCTCCTGATAACAGCCTCGCCCCAGACATACCTTGGCGTAAACCCGCAGACGTGCCCCTCGCTACCTGGCTTCTCAACCCATACCTCTGCATCCTCAAGTTTTGCTGCTAGGTACGCAGCTACCTTTGGCGGGATTTCTGGGTCAACACCAAGATAGCCCGCTCCCCGGCCACCCGTCCTCGTGAACCACGTGTTGAACTCATCGAGCACAATCTTCCAGGTCATGTTTCTCAACCGGTTCTGTTCTGTTGTGTTCGCGGGTATAAAAGCGTACTGGGGCGGTGCTACGTTGGTATTCCATGGGTAATATAGCCTTATATAGTATAGGAGTGTGTGCCGGGTGCGACGTGAAAAGAGTGTGGGTTATGTTGTGGTTGTTCCGATGTAGCCGCGTAGCTTCTGCACTATGCGCTCGACTATGCGCTCCACCTGCGGGGCTAGCCTCCGCCTCTCTTCTGTCACCCTGTGCATGAGCGGGTAGGCTAGTAGCTCGACCGCGGTTGTCCCGGTGTTGTAGATTACGATGTCGGTGTCGAGGTGTAGGATGAGGAAGCCGCGGTGCTCCACGGGCTTGACGCTGAACCCGCTGCGGGCGAGCCTCCAGAGCACGGCGAGCGCGATGAAGAGGGCGTCTACGGCATGCTGGGTGCACGGCGCGGGGCCTATCGCTATGGGCTCCAGCTGCTCGGTTAGCCGGTTGATGGCGGGCGCGAGGCACATGTAGAAGTGGGGGTAGTCGGCGCGGAGCATCGCCACGTGCACGTCGATTAGCCTGCAGACTGGCCTCACCTTCTCGACGAGCTGCTCCGCGTAGTCCATGGGCACGCTGAGCTGGAGCACGGCTCTCACACCTCCACCGTGACGTCGACAGCTGCGAGTATGTTGTTGGCGGCTAGGCGTATGCAGGCCTCAGTGCGGCCCGTGGCCCTCTCCAACGCCCTGTACGGCAGTATCTTCGAGCCGATGGCCCTCGCGGCGATGTAGACTGCTGCTGCGGCGAGGCACTTCGGCGTGTTAATCCTGCGTCCGGGCACATAGGCTGCGTAGAACGCTGCGAGGATGCGTTGTGCCAGCGCCGCTAGCACGTCCGGGTCAGCGTCTGCCTCCCGCGCGACCTCGTGGGCTATCCTCGCGGCGAGCTGCATTGTCAGCTCGCGGTGGGATGGCACCGCGCCCAGGTGCTTCGTCGCGCGCATGAAGTAGTGCTTCACGACCTTCACGCCCTGCGCCCTAAGCCTCGCCATGAAGTCGGTGGCTGGCTCGGTGTAGCCGCGGCGGTAGAGCGCAGCGTAGACCGCAGCCGCTGCGAGGGACGACGCGTTGCCGGATAGCCCCGTCACCTTCTCGGCCAGGAGCAGCGCCTCGCCGACCACATCGTTGTCGTCGATGCCTAGGAGCCGCGTGATGTGGAGAACCCGCTCCTTCACCTCGTAGACACGAGTCTTCCTGTCGAGCCACGCCCTCGCCGTGAGCGCATCCAGCTCCGGGTCGCCGGTCTGCGTCATCCCGACGCTCGGGTAGAGCGTGCTATGCCCGGTGAACCATGTGTGCTCGTCGCCCGGGTTCTGGAACCGCGTACCCGGGCTCGCAACCGGGCTATCGTCAAGGACGTGCCCGTTGCGGCAGACTAGGCGCCCGGTCTCGTCTACAATGACATCCGCGCCGCAGACTGGGCAGCGGAGGATGGGCTCGTGGGGCGTGGGTTGTGACTGGGTGGGCAAGGCGCCAGCACCGGCACTATTGTTGCGCTCGCATGGCAATAAGCGCGGCGTGATACGCGGGGATTACCGCGGCCGGCTGCCCAACCCGTTGTGCTCGCAGCCCCAGCTGGGGGATGGGCGTGGCTCTCCCACAGCCGCCTACACAGCCCCAGTACGCGCCGGCTGCCGGGGTCGAGCTGAGCCCGTACCGTGCCCTGCTCGACGCGCTGTCCGCGGTGAGGGCCGGTGGGCTCAGGCAGCTAGAGGCGTACATCGAGACGCTGCTCTACGGCAACGTCGACTCCCGGGTCGTTGACGCGGTTGCCGTGTTCTACGCTGCGCTTGAGCGCTGCGAAACCGTCCAGAACGCGCTCATAGAGGCCATGACTAGCGCGCTTGGTGTGAACGGCAGGGCTGCTGAGGTCGTGGCCCGGTTGATGCTCCGTGCCGTGGGCGAGGACGGCTCCAGGACGTACTGCAGGGCCCCAGCTGGGGCTGAGGCTCAGCCGGCTGCCAGCGGCGCAGCCAGCGAGAGCAGCGCGTAGAGAGCCAGACCCGCGCCGTACTCAGCCAGCTCCTCGTCCGGCCAGTCCGCTTTCTGCGGCCTACCGTACGCGAGCACATCGTGGAGCAGCTCCGTGAACTCGTAGAGGAGGAAGACAAGCGCCATCAAAGCCCCCAGCTGAGGGCACGTTGCGAGTGCATGCGCGTTTAGAAAACCGTAGGCCGTGTGCGCGAGCCGCGCGAGGAGACCCAGCCTACGGTACACGCTAGTCATTGAGGCACTCCCTGCCGCCGTTGACCTGCGCGCAGATGAAGGCGACTAGCCTACCCGTCTTCTCCACGTCGCGCCTCACGGTGTCCAGCTCGCTGTCGACACGCTCAAGGCGCCACTCTATCCGCTGCATGCGCTCCTCGAGGCGCTTCACGACCTCCTCGTAGACCCGCTCGACCCGCTTCAGCCGCTCAAGGACGAGGACGAGCGCCGCTATTGCACCGCCTACCCCCAGCTGGGGCAGCAACTCGATGAGCGCGTCCAGCGCCACGCCCACCACCCGAGTGGAAAATGAAAGAGGCTGCAGTCTTAGCCGGTTTGCCGCTCTACGAGCAGCACGCGCGCGTCGCCGATGATGCCTACCGTGAAGTCGCCCTCGCAGCCACCATCGCTGATAACGATGGCGTCCGCATCGGGGCGTATCTGGAGCTGCAGGTTCGTCCACAAGCCGAGCCACCCTGCGAAGGTGCACGCAAGCTGAGACGGGAGCAGCTCGTCGTTGAGCCACTGGCACAGCCAGACTCTCAGCCCGCACCCGAACGGCCACTGGATTACGTACAGCATCACCCACGGGTTTGCAAGCGGGAGGTACTCGTCGGGGTGTATCACCAGGAGCGTTGACCTGTTGTCGCCGGGCGCGTGGAAGCTCCACTTCTTCACGACCGGCTGCTCCTCGAAGCGCGTCACGTAGGAGCCGGGGGTCGCAGCCTCCAGCATGGTGTCGAAGGCGAGGCCGGTCACCCTAACCCGCGCGTGAAGCTCGCTATCCGTAACGTTCGAGACGAGGACGCGGTTAACCCCGTACAGCTTGTTCCTAAGGACCTTCACGAACTGCTTGACCGGCGCCGGCGACCAGCCGCCAAGACGGTACACGGTCTTGCCATACTCTGGCATGAAGCGGTACGCTTCGATTACCGTGCGTATGGGCGGGTCGATTTCCACGGTGACGGCGTAGTTGCCTAGGAACGTGCGGCCTAGGTCGAAGGCGCGGGTGGCGTGTGGGGGTATCGTGGCCTCGTCCTCGTAAAAAACGCGTACGGCTGGGGTGAGGCGCGTCACGGCCATACGGCTGCACCCCCGGCTAGGGCCCCGCTAGCCCCAGCTGCGGCTACGGCGCTGCTGGCGGCTAGGGCGCTGGTTGCTAGCCCCCCGCGGTCGCCTCTACGTGGGCGTGGACGTTGAGCGTGTTGGTGTTCGGGTCGTACTCTAGGTGGACGTAGGCCGTCGGGTAGGTGTCGGTCATCCTAGCTGCCATGATGCGGTCTAGCTGCTCGTTGACGTACGTCAGCACCTGCTGGACCTCTGTGTCGAGGTCTGCCAGTGCACCGTAGAACGCTATGATGCCGAAGTTGATTGTTTGGACTAGCGCGCTGCGCATCTGCTTGGCAATCCCAGCTGGGAAGACGTTCACCGGGCCGCCCTGGAGCTGCTCGCGCTCCGGGTCAATGTACTGGACTACCCTGTGGTCGCCGGTGACGAGGCCGGCTGCCTTCACTGCGGGCCCGAATCCAATCGCGTACCTTGTGCCAACGAAGGCTAGGACTGGGTGCACGTTGGTCTTGTACTTGGGCACCGCAGCGTCAACGCCCTGCTCGAAGCGGCCTCCGGCCTGGAACGCCGTCTCGACACGAGTCTTGTAGACGTCGTAGGGCACGCGTAGCAGCTTGATGCGGTGCTTGAGCCTTATGATGTCGGCCTTTGGCCAGTTGTCGCTGACGAACGCCTTCCACGCCTCGTTGGCAGGAATCGCGATGAACTTGTCGAACGCCTCCTTGCTGTTAATCTTGGCTAGCAGCCTCGCGAGTATCAGCTCGCGCTCGGCCTTGAGCCTAGCCTGCCACCTGCCGGCGATGGCGTCTAGCAGCTCAGCTGGGACGACGGCCGGGTCTATCCTCCCCACGTAGTCGAGGACCACCTGCGTGGCCTGCGCCATGGCCTCTCACCGTCCATGGTTCGTCCCCCCAGCTGGGGCGTAACACCGTGGCGTGACGCTTGGCGCGCGTTTTGCGAGCGCACCGTGCATTGGGGGCTGTACGGTGCCGCGCATGAAGCGCGTGTGCATAAACCTCCCGGAGCAGCTCTACGAGGAGATTCGCCTGGTCGCGGAGTACAACGGGTACGCTGACCTATCCGAGTTCATCCGCACGGTGCTCCGCTCGTTCAGCGTCGCGCTCAAGGCGAACGGGATGGTGGCGCTGCCGGTTGCTGCGATGCCGCACGCGGAGCAGCTCGACGCGCCCCAGCTAGACAAGAGTCGAGTCCAACATGGCATGTAGCACCCGCATATGCCAGTGCAACATGGCATGTTGGGAACGGCAATTGTCGTAGGCGGGGTTGCACGGGCCATGAGCGACTTCTACGAGGAGATGCTCCGGGCGCTCCAGCAGATGGCCTCGCAGCAGGTGCAGCAGGCGGGTGGTGGTGGGCCGGCTCCGGGCGGGGGAGGCGGCGCCCCAGCTGGGGGTAGTGGCCCCCGTAAGGTGGTGGAGGCGAAGGGGAACGGGTGGTTCATCGAGGCTAGCGACGGCACCATGTACTACGCTGACCTTGTGCGCCGCGGGCGCGGCGTCGGCATCGCGCTGATGCGTGACGGTGTGCTCCAGGAGGTTAGCGGGGAGGTGGCGGTCCAGGATGGTGACACTGTGTACTCGCTGTACGTGCCGGAGGCGGCCTACACCCTCACACCGTACATCGACGACGTTGACCTCAACGCGCAGCCGCCGAGCATCAAGGACCTGTACGTTGACGTCCGTGACGCGCTGATGGCTAACATCGACTTCGTGGTCGACGTCTACTACAAGATTGTCGCGGCGTGGATTGTGGCCACGCACTTCGTGGCGGTCTTCGACGCGTTCCCCCAGCTGGGGATTTTCGGGCTCGCTGGCAGCGGCAAGACCACGCTCCTAGACCTAATCGCGCGGCTGGCTAGGCGCCCGGTGCGCATCAGCGACGTGACGCAGGCCGCGTTCTTCCGGATGGTTGACGCGCTGCGCCCAACCATGCTCATCGACGAGGTCGAGGCGGCGCCCGGAGAGGTTAGGCTGATGATGAGGCTGGCGTACAAGAAGGGCAACTTCATCCCGCGCGTGGAGTTCATCCAGGGCGTGCGCAGCATCATCCTCTTCGACACGTACGCTCCCGTAGCCTACGCCTCGACGATGTACCCGGACGACGAGGCGCTCATCTCGCGCAGCGTCATCATCCGCATGGTGAGGAGGCCGAAGGTCGCTAGGATAGGTGTGCAAGCCAAGAAGCTGGAGCTAATCAGACGCGAGCTGGTGCTCGCGAGCTTCCGGCTCTACCCGGACGTCAAGAGGGCCTACGAGCGGGCGCTGGGCGAGCTGTATCAGCGTGGCATTGGCCACCGTGACGCGGAGATATACGCGCCGATAGTCGCGGTTCTGCTCCTGGCCAACGAGAGGATAGACGACGTGGTGCAGCACATCCGCGAGGAGCGCGCGGAGAAGGACGCTGCGAGCGACGTGGACCTGGCTATCGCGGAGGCGGTGGCCGCCTCCTCCGTGACCCCAGCTGGGGACTACGTGTACGTGGACTGGCTGCCGCTGCTCAACCGGATAGTACAGCGCTTCCCGTGGCTGGAGGCTAGGCTCGAGGACGTGGTGCGTAGGCTGCTGGTCGTGGGCGCGAGGGTCGTCCACACCGGGAAGATAGTGCTGCGGGTGCACCGCGAGCAGTACTGCATGCTACTGTCGCTCGCGGGGCTACAGTGCGGAAGCGTAACATCGCGTAACAGTGGCGAAAGGGACGACGACGCAGCCGCAGCTGGGGGCAGGGATGCCGTTCCGGATTCGGGTCCCGGAGCCGGCGTTGAAGGAGGTGAGGAGGGGTAGGGTTGTGGGCGAGGAGAAGGTGCCGGGGCTGCCGTTCAAGCTCGTCGTGATAGAGTCGGTGAACGACGTGATTGAGTACGTGGATGCTAGTGGCCGGCTGCGCAAGTTCTGCCTGCTACGCGGCCGCGTCTACAGCTGCAGCTAGGGTGGCGGGCCGTGCCAGCCCAGCTGCCGAGCGTCGAGGAGCAGATTGAGCGCGTCAAGGGCTGGATAGCCGACCTCGTCAAGAGGCTAGCAACGGTCGACGAGCGTAGGACTAGGGCCTGGCTCGAGGCGCTGCGCGCCTACCGCTCCGCGCTCCAGCAGATTACGCCGCTTGTGAGGTGGGTCTCGCGGAGCATCCTCTACAGCCGCATAGTCGCAGCTGAGGCGCCGTGGGCCCCGCAGCCGCAGGTGACGCCGCCGCAGGTGACCCTAGCGTACCCGCTGAGGACGAGGCACCCCGACCTAGGCGAGATTCCGTATGTGCAGTCGCTCAAGCTGGAGCTTGCGACGATAGACCTCCGCTACCAGGACGTGATAGCCGCGATTGTCGAGGGCAACTGGAAGCTAATCTACGCGGGCGAGGAGCACCGGCCGACAACCACCGGGTTCTTCACGGCGTGCACGAGCCCGGATGTGTGGGGCAAGGGCTACGTCTGCATAGGCGAGGCCCTGGACGCCACGCACAAGTGCATGAAGTTCTTCGTGGGGCACGAGTGCGCCGTGTACTCCGCGAGCGTCGCGATACCAGAGGAGGCGTGCGACATAGACGTCATCGTGTTGGAGGGGCGGGATGTGCTGGTCGCGTGCAAGAGCGACAACTGCTGTGCACCCGAAACCACCGACCTAGACTCGTTGACGAGGCCAGGCGACTACGACTGGCTTCTCGAGGTGCCCACGGCGAGGGTCTGGGTGCAGAACAACTGCACTGGGGACGCGCTGCTCGTCACGCCGTACGCTAACGTCTCTGTGCCGCCGCGCTACGGCGTCAACATCGTGATAGCCCAGGTTAGGGGCATGAGGGACACGTGCAGCATGCGAATGGAGATACCGCAGGTCTAGCGTAGGCCCCAGCTGGGGGTGGTGGGCGTGGGTGAGGCGGCTGCTGTAGCCGCCGGTAAGGCTGCCGGCACGGCCGTGGGGCAGATTGCTGCCAAGCTCCTCGAGCCGCTCGTAGACCCGATGATGGAGGCTGGGGGCGCGGCGGCAAGGCTGCTAGTCCTCGATGCCATCGGGGTGTCCAAGCCTCTTGTCCGCGAGCCGCTCGTCGTCATCGAGGATGCTAAGCCCGACGTGGCCTTCGGCATGGACAACGACGGTGTGACAGACGCGCTGCACGGCATCGTATGGTCCAGCGTCAAGACGATGTTCGTGCACCCGGAGCTGGCCGACGAGTTCGTCATGGAGATGATTAGCGAGGGCGTAAGCAACGCGATGCAGTACAACCTTGGTGGCGCCGTGCAGGCCATACTCAACGTGTGGCGTGGGGCGTACCCGCTCGAGCCCGGCGAGATAAACGACATTGTCGGCAACCAGCTCGACGTGCTTGACGACGCAGCGGCCTTCGTGCTGATGGCTATGGCTGGTGCCAACATCCCGGCCACGGCTGCCTACGCCACAGCTGGGGTCAACCGGCTGCTTCAGCAGGAGTGGGGCGCGGGAGAGGCGCGGCTGGTTGACGTGGCCAGCCGCATCGAGTCGCTCGCGCTCTTCTTCCACACGGTCGCCGAGCAGGTCGCCACCAGGGTGCTGGTCGAGGCTATAGAGGAGCCGGTGACCAAGGCCGAGCACATCGCGAACATGCTCCGGTACATGTATGAGCGTGCTGCGGCCAGGCTCCAGGAGTACCTAGCCGAGCTGTACATCATGAAGTACTACAAGGACGCTGGCGTGCTGAAGGACGAGTCCGCGAGGCAGATGGCAGCGGTTGTGGTCGCGGAGGCCCACAGCCTCTACGAGGCTGTGTTGGAGCAGGAGTCGGTGCTGCTCTCGGCGCTCGACGCGGTGACGACGGTCGACCTTAGGCCGGTGATAGACGAGGTCGTCGCGGTTCTGGCGGAGGTCGCGAGGGCGCTAGTGGGCGCCCCAGCTGCGGCCGCGGAGGCTGCGGGCGGCGAGCTTGACCAGCTGCACTCGAAGCTCGTGTCGGCGTTGACAACGCTGACCATGGTGAGGACGTACCACCGCGGCGAGTACGAGACGCTGCCGCCGGTGGAGCTGGTCGCCCAGCACCCGGAGGCCGAGACTCCGCAGCCCCAGGAGCGCCTACCCTCCGTGACGGGCGCGTCCAGCGAGCAGGGCTGAGACCGTGTACGTCCAGCCGCCGGTGCTGCTGGAGGGTAGGCTGGTCGCTCCGTGGAGGCTCGCGCTGGAGGCTAGGGTGCCGAGGCAGCTGCTCGAGACGCCCCCAGCTGAGGCTAGGCTTGCGCTGGTCGTCGCCGGGAGCGTTGTGGCCGAGGAGAGGGTGCCGGTCGAGGAGAGGCGCGACGCGTACGTCGCTAGCCTCGAGCGGTTCTACACGGAGGTCGAGTGGCCCCAGAGCGTGGAGGTCACGACCCAGGAGCAGGTCTACATGGGCGTCGAGAGCCTAGACCTCGGCACATGCACCACGTACACGGCTGTGTACGCCTTCGCCCCAGCTGGGTCCAGGGTGTGCGTTGCCAGCGTATGCGAGGACACGGACCGCGACAACGACGGCATAGTCGAGGTCGTGTATCTCGCGAGGCCCGGTGAGAGGGTCGCGGTGGAGTGCGAGCCGTCGTGCAGCGTCCGCGTGTGGAGGACTCTGTGCCTAACCAGGCTTGCCGGCGAGGTTAGGCTCACGCTGCTGGACGAGGAGGGCAACCCGCTCTACGAGGCAGCGTTCCCCGTCGAGACGTACGAGGCGCCCGACTGGAGGCCCCGGGGCGTGACAATCGAGGTTCCAGTGGCGCCCACGCCCGGCATCCCGACGTACCCGTGGTGCGACAAGGAGCTTGGCGACGTGGGGCTGACTGAGGAGCAGGTAACCGAGACGAGCACAGCGCTGTTCACGTACCTGGTCGTGTACGAGGTCACTGACCCGGATGCAGCGCCGCCCTGGAGCGCGTACGCAAACAAAATCGTCACAGGCGGCTTCGGGTTCCGCTACAGCCGTACAATCGCGTACAGCGTGGGCTACTTCACCGGAGGGGCCAGCATAACCTACGACATCGGCGAGATTGGCGTAGCCGAGTTCCCGTGCAAGGTGTCGAAGCTGCCGCGGCGCTTCCTGTGGATTGGGCGCGCCTTCGAGGCAGACCTCACGTTCATGGTTACTGAGCCGCACGTCGTGCCTTGCGGGACGTGCGTCGACATCGAGTCGCTGCGGGCTGCCGGCGTGCTCAGCGAGCGCTACTATGCAATCGACGCTGTTGAGAGGAGGCTGCTCGAGCCGGGCGAGTACAGCTTCGCGCTTGAGCCGCTCCGAGGCGTCTATGTCGCGGCGGCGCCCAGCGGCCTGGAGCTTAGCGTCGATGGCGTGGCGGTCGAGCCTACGCTGGTCGGGGCTAGGACGAGGGTCGGCGAGCTGCTCGCGCTGAACACCGGGACGCACGTCGTGCTCATAGCGGTGTACTATCCGGTCATAGACGTGGTTGGCGGGGAGGGGCAGCCGCAGCCGGTGTGGAGCGTTGGCGGGATACTCTACGCCGTGGCCCCAGCTGGGGAGAGCAACGAGCTTAGGATACTCGTCACCGAGGAGGACGCTAGCCCCTACGCGGGCGGCGAGGTGGCGACGCTCGCTGTGAGGAGGCTTGGGGCGCCGGGTGGCGGAGCGGGCTGGGGCTAGCGGAATGGGGATGCGGCTAGACCGGCGCGGTTCTTAGCGCACCTCTCGAGCGCGTATATCGCCGAGACGTACTCCTGCATCGCCGCGCTCCTCTCGGTTGGCGTGGCGTACCTCTCCGAGACCAGCTTCGCAGCAGTCCTCAGCGCGATGATGCGGGCTAGGTCGAGCGCCTCCCTCGCCCCGCAGACAAGCTCGTCGAGCGCAAGCTCCGGGAGCCTAATCCGCGTGCACACGCCAGTCTCCCCAGCTGGGGGTGTGTATGGTACGCGGAAGGGTCGATAGGATTAGGCGCCCGTACCGCAAGGCGGTTGAGCGCTACAAGCGCCGCGGCCTGAGGAGGCTCCGGGAGGAGCAGGCTAGGCGCGGGTGGGTTGTGGTCACCGGCTTCTGGCCGCGCATCGAGAACCCGGGCGTGCTGTGGCGTAGGCGTAGGCCGGCTAGGCCCGCGGAGGAGCAGTCGAGGTCTGCCAGGGAGAGGCTGGCTAGGCTGGCGAGGCTAATCCTAGAGGCCCCAGCTGCGGCCAGGGAGGCTGCTAGGCGCGCTAGGACACTAGCCTCGCTAGTGACGAGGCCAAGGGAGCTGCTCGGCATCATGAGGCGCAACGTGTACGAGTTCGCGCGCGAGTTCGCGCGGAGCGCCTCCGAGGAGTTCGCGAAGGAGGCGTGGGAGTGGCTGAGGGAGAGCTGGCTCTGGCGCACATACCGGTACGTGAAGACGCGGGTTGAGTTCGCAGCGCGCGTCTGGAGGCTCATGGGCGAGATTAGGCGCGGGGAGGCTGTGCCGCTCTTCGAGGCTGTCGTCGAGACAGTCGACGGCGTTAGGGTGTGGCGCGTCCAGAGCATAGACAGGATGCTGGAGATGCTCCCAGCTGAGGCAAGGCAACGCGTCATAGAGAACATCGTGGCGATAGTGGAGCGGGGTAGGCCGAGGTACACGGACTGGCTCAACCCGTACGTGCGGATGCTGCTGGCTCTCCTCGTGCCCCAGCTGTACCGCGACCGGTGCCACCACAAGGGGCTCATGGTGAGGGCTAGTCCGGTTGTGCTGGAGGAGCTTGACAGGCGTGGCGTCAAACGCGTCTACGTGTTCCTGCGCGTCGCGCGCATCGAGGCGATGAGGGCGGACCCGCTCATCGGCAAGTCGGCTAGGATAACCGACCCGGTGCTGGAGGAGGTCGCGGTGCTCAAGCCGGAGGAGGACGAGACGAGCCTGCTCAACGCGCGTAGAGCCGCTGTGCCGAAGGTGGCGACACCCTACACCAGCCTACACCGCCGCCTCATCGAGTACCCGGAGACGCTCCTAGCCATACACGAGGCTGGCGTGCGGCGTGCACTCGCGCTGGCAGCGGGCGTGCCGGAGCAGGACGGGGCAGAGGGCCTAGACCCGTGCAGCGTCTACCTCGCCCCAGAGCACTGGACAACATTCGACGACATACCAGAGGCAAACCGCATGCTCATGTCAAAGCCGGGCCGGAGGAGGCTAGGCGTAGCCGAGCCCGGATTGAGGAGGACACCGGTGCGCACGGAGATACTCGAGGAGACCGGCCTGCTGAGGCTAGCCTCCTAGTTGTGTTAACGTGTATATAATATCATAAGGCTATAGTACGGCATGATAACCCGCCTTGGGATGTGCCCGGTACGCTTTTATACCCGCGTGTGCGACGGGGGCCACACATTCACTGTTTTGTTGCGTTGGCGTGGCTCGATGTAGACACTTGTCTAGACGTGCTTCTTTCACTTCTCTGTGGCGTATACTCCCCGTGGCGCGATGACCCCTCGACACTTGTCTATGGTCTTCTTTCTTTCCGTGCTGCTAGCGGAGTATCTGCTCTGTCTCCGGGCAGAGCTGCCTGCACAGCTCGACGAGTGCCTGCTCGGCGTCGTCGAGGCGGTCTAGGATTGGGGGGAGTAGGGCTCGCTGGTAGGTGCGTAGGCTGCTCTTGCGGAGCAGCTCGGGGACAGTGTGCACCAGGAAGTTGCGGACAGAGTCTAGGGATAGCGCTGCGCCTAGGCAGCGCTGCGCGACTAGGCTACAGTCTATGGGTCTGTGCTCAGCCACGCTCCCCGCCCTCGCAGAAGCTCATGCAGCAGCCGTACTCTAGGAGCCAGCGTGCGCGGCTGCAGCGGAGGCGCTTCGCGTACACGCAGAACACTAGGACGCCGAGCGCGCACCTCACGGCGCAGAGGATGCGGCGTAGCACGGCCCGTCACCCCCAGCTGGGGCTAGCACCACTTGACGATGTACAGCTTGCGCTTTACGCTCTCCGGGAGCCGCTTGAGCGCCTCCAGCCACTCGCGCAGCTCGCGGTGCCTCTCCTCCAGCTCGCTGCACTCGTCGCCGTCTAGGCCCATCTCGTCGCAGACGGCCTCCGGCACCCTCAGCAGCTCGACGACCGGCTTCCTCAGCAGCTCTGCGACGTTGACGACGGGCTCCAGGAGGAACGGTGCTATCGGCGCGTAGACGGAGACACGTGGGCTGCACGGCGTCGCGAGTATCCCGTGGGCGAGGCAGCAGAGCGGGCACAGCCTGCAGAGCCTAACGCGGTAGCGCATGACCTTCGCCGCTCCACCCTCGACCATGACGGTCTTCGACTCGACGAGCTTGCCTAGCGATGAAAATGCTATGCACGCGTGCCACGAGCCCCAGGCCATTGCGCTCGCAACCTTCCCGTCCTTGACGACGTGCACTATGTGCGCCCCTAGCCTCCGCGCGGCCTCAGCTGGGTCAACGTCCCCCTCAACCTCGGCGACGACCAGCTCCGCGTCCGGCACCATCGGGTACACGTCGCAGAGCGGCCTGCACTCTGCCAACGCCCACCACCCGACGTCCGGGTCGTCGCGCGGCGGCTCCCGCTCGCAGTAGACGAGCAGCGCGTCACAACCCACGGCACGTCACCCCAGCTGGGGCTCCTCGACCCACTCTAGGCGGCCCGGCTCCGGCTCGTAGAGGTAGCCAAGCTCCCGCAGCGCCTCCGCGAGCCTCTCGTCGCTCCTGGCCGCCTCAAGCAGCTGCGCCGCAGAGACGCCCGGGCAGACGAGGACGGCTACGGTTGCGCCCTCCTCCCAGAGTACGCGGAGCCCGCGCCTCCTAGCGGACTCCAGGAAGCCCTCCGGGTTCCTCATCCGCTGCAAGTCTACAACGTCGTAGGGCTTCTCGCTGCAGAAGCCGGCCAGGCCCCCACGCCTACGCTGCTGCTCGCCGCCCCCAGCTGAGGCCCTGGCATGCTGAGGCTCAGCATGCTGCTGCAGCGGGAGCTGCTGCAGACGCTGCTCAATCGCATCAAGACGCTGCTCCACACGGTCAAGCCTCTCAGCGATGCCGGTCACCAGCTGCACGATGCGCGACAGGCTGGCGTCAATGGCCTCGAGGCGGGGGTTGCCCAGCTGCCGCCCAAGAGCCAGCCTAACAGCCTCCTCCACCACCCGCCGCGCCGGCACACCATCCAACCCCAGCACCCGCCTAGCCTCAGCGACCAGAGCCTCATCCACACGCACGATGATAGACCGGCCCAACCACGACACCGTAACAAAATGCTACGCCGAGCCAAGGCAGAGCAGGCACCGTAACACACCGTAACACTACACTCAAATACCCGCAAACACAACAAAACACACGGTGAGGAGAATGGAGGACATCGAGAAGGAGATTAGAAAGCTCGCAACGGTAGACCCAAACCTGTACATCAAACTAATCAAACCAAAAATCGTAGACGACTGTATCGATGCTTATGAAGCATACAAAGAGTGCCGCAAAAACAAGTCTCGCGACGAGTGCATAGCCGAGCTTGAGCTAATCCTCGATGATTTGGGCCTAACAATTGAAGAATGCATGCTTGAGGAGGACTTGTTCTAGCCTCGCCCCGCCCTTCTTTCTTTTTCTTTTTGCGCTTGTTTTTCGCCCCAGCTGGGGCTATGAGTGGGTTTGTTCTAGCAGCGGCATATGCGGCCGCTTTTGCCGGGTGCCCAGCATGCGCCTAGCTGCCTGCCGTTCCTGCTGACCACGCTCTTGACGACCTTGGCGACGTTCTCTGGGAGTGCTGCTACGCCCAGCCTCTCAAGCTCGTCTACGACCCGCTGCACTAGGTCGTTGAGGTCTGCGCACTCATGCTCCGACAGCGTCTCGACGATGACGAGCTTCGCGACTGACGTGATGGACGCGCGTGCCACCGCCCTCACCCCCGCCTCGGCGGGCAGTAGACGCCGCCGCGCTTGACGAGCCCGTAGCGCCTGGCTAGGCGCAGGAGTACGTGCCTAGCCGTGTCCATGTCCACGCCGGCAAGCTCGGCGAGCACACGCGTCGTTAGGCACCGGCCCTCCTCGAGCAGGATGCGCTCAGCTACACTGCGGGCCCGCACCCAGGGGCTACCACGGCTATCGCCATCCCCGCCCTCGACCAGCACAACATCCTCCGTCATCACGACCCCCGTTGCATACTGCCACGGGAGCGCAACTAGATTCGAGGATAGTGACACCGAGGCGAACACGCAACAGCAGCGCAGCGAGAGGCGACGGCGGTGAATGCGGTGCTCGAAGAGTGCCCGGCTGCAAAAGACGAGCACATCCTATGCTGGTGCGGCGGCATGCCATGCGCGGTTAGGCTAGACGGCAGCGGCTTCCACACACGGTACTCCAGAATCCACAACCCCGCAGAGTTCGCGGACACGCTGCAAGTCGAGGAGACCGCCCTACTCCTCGGCGACTACGCCACAGCTGTGGCCATGGAACGGCTGGGCGAGCTACCAGGCCCATGGCGCGAGTTCACAGATGCGCTGAAGCGGGCGCTAGGAGGCGAGGACAAGCATATGCGTGAAAAAGCAAGGGGCTAGGGGCAGCGACCGAGGAAAGCAACTACAAGCAACACCTGTCGCACAAACGTCTTGAGAAGCATGTTGAAGTCAATCTTCTTCTGCTTTGCCGGGTTCTTCGCATACTCCATTGCGTGTTCAGCAAGCTTCCGCAGGCCGCCGGCCAGTCCCAGTCGCTCATCGACCTCGCTGAGGATGGTTATGAAGCGATGTAGCTGGGCCCGGCAGTCGTTTGTCAGGCCGTTGGCGCATGCTTGCTTGACGCCCTCTGCTGATAACGTGATTTTAACGATGTACCATGCTAGTCGGTCACAACTGTCGGCATCGCGCGCAAGCAGACGGTCGAGAATAGGCCCAAAGGCTAGCGGAGAGGTCTTGCGCTTGGTTTGCTTAGAAGAGGTGGGAGCAGAGCCATTCCCGGCCACGAGTATCACCATGTGTAGTTGCAAAGGCGGGTATAAAAAAGGTTAGGGGTTGGGGCGGGTGAGCGGCTTTATCTTCACGCTCCGCGGGTCTGGCGGCGTTAACTTGTGCCCGCAGCGCGGGCATTCACCGTCATACATCACCACGATGTCGCCGTAGAACTTGATGCCGTAGCTGCTGCGCTTAACGCCGTCCTCGTGCAGCACCAGTCCGCAGCGCTTGCAGACCCACTTGATTGGCATATCACTCACCCCACCACGATGACGTCAACGTCGTCATTATCATCGTCGTAGCGGGTGCTTGGTTTGCTGCCGTTGCCGCGGCCCTCGGGTATCGTCGCCGCCTCGTCGGGTAGCCTATCGAGGTGCATTCTCCAGAACTCGCGGCGTAGCAGGTCCCTCACAGCCACGCGTATGGCTTCGCTCCTGGAGCTGTACCTGCCCATCCTTACGAGCTGGTCTAGGGCCTCCACGTAGATTTCAGGCATCTTGACCGTCACGATTTTCACGGGACCCACCCCTCTTCGTGATACCGTTGTATGACGCGGGGGTTACTAGCTGCTCGTCCTTGGCGGCTTCGCGTGTCTCGCCGTGGCCCCAGCTGCGCAGACGGCAATGCGTAACACCATCGTAACACCCCGGGTTCCGGTGTAACAGACGCCGCAGGGGTGCTACGTGTGTAGCACGGGTGCAATACGCGGGTATTCCGTGAGCGATACGCGCGTATCCCCGTTACACCCGCTACTATTATTACCACCACCACTACCCGCGGCCGGCCCCGCCCCAGCCCCAGCTGGGGTGCACAGCGAGAGCCTCGCCGCGCGCCGCTCCTCCATGCCTCGTGATGCTCGTGAGCGCGGTGTTACCTTGTTTCTTGCCTGGGGGTTAAAAGGCGCGGCAAGAAACGGGTAATACGGGGTTATATTGTTACCTATTTTCTTGCCGTTTCTTGCCAACTCTTGCCGAGTCTTGCCCACTCTTGCCATTTTTTGCAGATTCTTCACCATTAGCCAAAAACTCCATATAAAATGAAAGAGCGGGCTCATGCCGCGAGCATCACGTTTTGCAGTGGTTTGCGGCGCTCCGGCAAGTGGCCGGGGCCCGGCAAGGCCGGGTCTTGCTGTGGTAGTGGTGGTGGTATAGCTGGTAGGGGGTGTTACCCGAGTCTTTATGCTCGTTGCGGCGCGCGATTACCCGGGTTCTTTGCTCCTCGGTGTTACTGTCGTTGCGTTGCCGTAGCTTGATGGCTGCAGTCCTCTGCGGTGGCCGGGTTGAGCCGCATACTCTCGCTCGTGACCCGCAGAATCGAGCGTGACATCCTCCACAGGCTCCTCGAGGGCGTTGACCGGGATGAGCGCGTCGTGTACGTCACGGAGCTGGTCGGGTGCACCCTGAAGCCGCGGCTTAGGCGCCTGGCCCCGATGCTCGCCGCGACTGTCAGCTTCGAGCCCCCGGTGCTCATCGGGAGCCTGGTGCACGCAGCGGTCGAGCGGATAGCGCGCAGCGAGAGCAGCAACGTGGAGACCGAGGTCGAGGTATCGCGCGAGGTCAACGGCGTGCTTGTCAAAGGCCGCGTAGACCTGCTCATGCGCCGCGACGACGGGAGCATCGAGGAGATTGTAGAGCTGAAGTTCACGAGGCGCGCCCCGCAGCAGCCCAAGCCGCACCACGTGATGCAGGTTCGTGTCTACGCAGAGATGCTCGGGTGCGAGGACTGCAGGCTCTACGTGGCGTACCTGGCGCCCGATAGGCTCGCGGTGTACGAGGTTAGGCGGCTCAACGAGCCGCTCCTAGAGCCCCTCGTCAGGGACTACCTGGAGAACACCTACGCGCCGCGCTGGGACTGGGAGTGCCGCTACTGCCCGTTCCGGAGAATCTGCCCCAAGGCCCCAGCAGAGGCCAAGGAGAGGGAGAAGGGCGAGGGGTGAGGGCGCGTGAGGTGCTGCCCCTACTACCGTGGCGGCGGCTGCAGCGTCGCTGCTGCCCTGGGGCTGTGCAGCGGCCCAAGCGAGGCTACCGGTAGCTGTGTCACGGTGCGCGACCGTTGCTGCGGCGTCACCGGGGCGGGCGTGCCACTCTGGGAGACGTGCCGCTTCTACATGCACGCGGCTGACTGCCGCTACTGCCGCCACTATGACAAGCGTAGGCGCTGGTGCCGCGTCTACAACCGCGAGGTGCGGTACTACGCCGGCACATGCCCACGCTACGAGGGCCCAAGGCCAGTCCCGAGCCTAGCCGGGTGAGCATCATGGAGTACGATGTGGTCGAGGACCTGAGGCCGGCTGAGTGTGTCTTCGGCCTCCCCGACCCCGAGGCGGACGACCTCGGCCTGGAGTTCACAATCCGCTGCGGCGGGCCGGAGGGCAGCGACTGCGTGTGCACCGGCAGGGACTGTGGGCTCATCGAGCGCATCCATGGCCTCAGCTGGGAGGAGGGGCAGCGCATCATAGACGAGGGGTGCGGGGTGCTGGCGTCCAGCCGCTGGTGCTGCGGCTGCGGGATGCACACTAGGCTGTGGGTGCTCTGCGACGGCTCGCTGCTCTTCAGCCACGACTGGGAGTACTACAGCGGCGCCCACCTCGTCGTGCTCGCAGAGCCCGCGCGCACGCTCCTAGCGCGGCTGAACCGCGAGCGGTGGGAGCGGAGCGGTAGGAGCTGCGAGTGCCGGCTCAAAGCCCCCAGCTGCGGCGACAAACCCCAGTCCACCATATACCCGGGAGCGCAACACGTCAACGGTCGATAGGCATGGCCCGCATGTGGGTCGCCTACCGCGCCGGGTGCCGCGAGCACGGGGTCAAGCCCCTCCTCGACGAGGACGACTTCCTCAACTGCATCCCCCGCAGCTGGAGCCACGTCTCCGATTGCTTCATGTCGGTCGTCGCAAGCGGCTTCGTAATCGACCCGGACTCAATCGCCCCCATCCGACCCTTCATCGCGCTGACCCACGTCGAGGAGCTTGGCGTAGAGCATGTACTGGCGCTCGCGTGCGTCATGCGGTTGCTTGAGAAGGGCTACGGCGTTGACGTGAAGCTGGCATACGCGACCACCTACGGCGCCCTACCACCAGTCATCATCATCGCGTACCCGGGCCCATTCAGCGAGAACAAGCTCATCATCGAAATGCTCGAAGAGTACGTCAACGACGCGGACGCTAACGTCGTCGAGGTTGACGCAGTCAGCGACCTTGACGCCATCCTCAAGGCCCTAGGCTACAAGCGTGTTGTAGCGCACTGAGGTGGCGTGTGGTGGCCTACGCGCCTCTCGCCGGCTGGGTTGGCTCCGAGCTTGACGTCGTGGAGAGCGTGCGGCTGGCCTGCATGCTCCACGTCCTCGACCAGCTACGGGTCGGCTACTGCCTCGACGAGTGGCCGTTCTACGCCCTGTTCCACGACACGCCGCTCTCAATGGACGACCCGGAGCGACGGTGGGACGCCGAGCACCTCGCCATGCTCTACCGTTGGGTCGCTGAGCCGAGGCGCTGGCACCAGTGCACTGAGGGCCTAGCGCGCCTCAACAGCGCGGCAACCACCGGCCTGCGGCTAAGGCCGGATGACGCGGAGCACGAGACACGCGGCTAGCGCCACAGCCTCCACGCCACCACTCATTCCGAGGAACACGCGACCGGAGAGAGGTGACCGAAAGTATTCTCGTCCATGCCGGCGCCTATAGGAGCGTGGCTAACTTTCGGAATAGTTTCCGAAACTGTTACGCATGCGTAACACCGTGGCCGGTTCCCAACAAGCCGTGCACAGCACCCTACACTGGGCGGTGCACATGCCCGTGTACCGTCCTCCGCGCCGCGTGGACCCCTCCCGCGTAGGCCGCATCATGGACGCTATCATGGAGCGCGGCGTCTTCATGGTGCGCGAGATAGTGGAGGCTACGGGGGCGCCGCGCTACGAGGTGCTGGCAGTCATCCACGTCCTGGAGTACCTTGGCATAGTCGAGCGTAGCGCGATACCAGGCGTCTACATCGCGAGGCTTGGCCGCCTCAAGCAGCTCATGGAGGCGACGAGGCAGTGGCGCAGCCAGTAGAGTTCTACGCGACCGGCGCGCCGCACTGGTGGCGCTTCCACGTTTTGACGCTCGGTCAGCCCCCGTCGTCCCAGCTGAGGGGCAAGACCGTGCTCCACGAGAACGGCGCCTTCCGCATGTGGGCTTCTGGTGTTAGCGTAGACCCGCAGCTCTGGATAGCCAGGCTCCAGCAGAGCGTTGTGCGCGCCTCTGCGGTTGCAGACGAGGTTAGGGTGGTGCTCCCGGACAGGATAGGCGACTTCGAGGCGACGCTTAGGCTGCACAGGCTGGCCTACCCGCGGCTCTGCGGCGAGTCTGTGAAGAAGCGCGGCGTCCGGTGCGTCGCCGTCGTGCAGTTCCGGCGCGGCGAGAACATGGACGTGCTTAGGCAGCGCACTGAGCTGCTGCTCTCCGAGATGCCCGACGTCGACATCGTCGCTGTGCCCACTAAGGCGACGCTGGGCGAGCGTAGGGGAGGCCGCATCGTCGTGAACCCGACGCTCGTCGTCTCTGCGGTGGCGCGCGTTGCCGATGCTGTTGCTGGCAAGAAGCCAGTCCATGCGTTGGCGCCCCAGCTGAGGGCGGAGGTGCTCCGCCGCATCGCCCCGCTCATCGCAAGCTTCGACACGACCAGCTGGACGCGCCCCGTCAACAGCCTCGCGAAGAAGCTCGGCATCGTCGCTAGCGTCAAGGACGCTGGGCAACGCGAATTGGCCTTCGCCCTCGCGGTCGCCCACCTGGTCGCAAACGGCGTGCCAATCGCAGATGCAGACGTAGCATTGCAGAGGCTGCCGGAGCGCGTCCTCCGCAGGCTGGGGGTGGTAGCGTGAGGCAGCTCACGCTCCGCATGTTCATCGGCAGGAAGCCATGGGAAATCGCGGAGCAGCGGATGAGGAGTGGCTAGCGATGATAGAGGAGGAGCTGGCTAGGCGCTCCGGGCGGTGATGCGTGGACCGGCCGCGGCCGTGGGAGCCCACGCCGGGCTGTGACCGGGCCGGCCCATTCTGAGCCCCAGCTGCGGCCACGCAACCGTTTTGCAACAGCCCCCGCCACGAGCCCCCAGCTGGGGACGCAGATGCCACGCCCCCGCCGCGGCCCAACACCCTACCGCCGCGGCTTCCTCCATGAGCTGCGCATCCTGCAGACCCTACGCGGCTGCGGCTGGTTCGCGTCCAGGCTCCCCCGCTCTCGCCCAGCCGACATCATCGCCCTGCGCCCAGCCGGAGACGGCCACGCCTGCGCCCTCATCATCGAGGTTAGGTTCCGCCAGAGCTGGAGCCAGGCAGTCAAAGCGCTCCTCGAGAAGCTGGAGGAGCTGGAGCGGGTCGCGGAGCAGGCCGGAGCCACGCCACTAGCCATAGCCTGCGCCCCGCCACCAGCACGCTGCCGCCTCCTCACCCCACAACAGCTCCGCGAGATAGCCGAGACTGGGAAAGTGCCAGAGCCCCAGGAGCTGCCAACGCACAAGGCACTGTGCAACACCGAGGACTGGTGCAAGGCGTAACAAGGCGTAACGCACTCCTATACACTATATATGATGCCTTATACCCATGGAATACCCACGTAGCACCAGCCCGGTACACTCTTATACCCGGTAACGCAACGGTAACACCTTGACTGAGGCGGGGGTGGAGCGGATGAGCAGGGTTGTCGCGTTCAAAATCAAACCGCCCATGTTCGTCATCTATGAGTCGTGGGTCAATCCATATGGCGCTAGGGAGTGTAGCATCGAGTACTGGACTGGAGTTAAGGCAGTTGCAAAGGCACTTAGGGAGGCCGCTGCGTGGGCTCGGATATTCGCCGGCTTCAAAATCAAGCTGCTATGGCCGTTCTACTTCGTGTTCTACTTCGCCCGTGAGTTGGTGCAACAGGTTAGGAACGTGCCGGAGGTTGCTAGGCTAGCTAGGTGCGGCTGCTGCACCGTCTACCGCAATGCCTAATTCTCTTTTCCATCGACCTAGACCTACTTTTCAGTCGCCCATCTAAGCTTTTACAATACCTTTCTATTCGACACAACAGCCAGGAGGAGCCGAATCACTTTTATATCCGCGAGTGCAACGTAACGACACGAAGACGCGCGGGGGTGGTCGGATGGGCGGCCTAGACCTAACCCCGGTCAAAACGCGCCCGGTCGTAATCGTATCCGATACCGACCTGCACGGTGTTAGCCTCGGTGCTGCACTGTACAAAGCCGTTGAGCCGATGGGTGAGGAGAACATTGCTGTCGTCAGCCACTTCGACCCGAAGGGTCCAGCGACCACAGCCAGAGGCGACCTGCCAGCGCTGCTACGCCAGCTAGCAGGCAACGTGACTGAGCAACACACAGTGTACTTCGCTGACGTCCCGCTGAAGATTGGAGCAGAGCAGGAAACGGTTACTGCTCTGGCCGAGTTGGCCAAGAAGGCTAGGGTTGTCTATATCGACCACCACATCGAGGTGCTCAAGCACTTCGCGGGCAAGCAGATACCACGCGTAGACTTCCGCATCTATGCCGATGCCTTCAGCACATATCTGCCGGCGCTGATGTCGGTTGTCATTGCCGGCAGGGACGCAGACGCCCGCCACATCTTCGACCTTGCCGTTCTAGGGCTGGTTGCCGATGTAGACTTGGCTGCACTACCGGTGGCCCAGCAAGTCGCGGCTGCCCTAGGCTTCGAGGTGCCCACGCTGGAGCAAATCAGGCAGAACTATCACGTAGTCGCCGCTATCGATGCTATGGTCAAGTCCCCGCAGAAGCCAAATGCAGAGACCGACGCTGCACTCGTAGGCAACATGGCATCTGTCGTAGCCTATCTGGCTAAGAAGCCTCTCAGCGAGGTTGCTAGCGAAGCTCTTCAAAAGTTCCCAACTCCCGAGCCAAAAGAGGTTGCAAGAGACGCAGAGATAGTAGGCGACGCTGTTGCTGTCTACAAGAAGCTTGCACCGCTAGGCCAGGGTGCAAAGTATGCGGCGCTCCTAGAGGCTGCGCTAGACGTACCGATAGTCGTTGTAGCAGCGCCGGTGCCAAGGGTGCAGGAGTACGTGGTTGTCATGGCCTTCGCTAATGCCTTCCTTGGCAGCAAGGTTACTGCCGAGGTTAGCAAGCTTCTCAGCGAGGCTAAGGAGCCCATAGTCAAGGAGCTTAAGGAGCGGAAGCTAACCAAGGACGAGTGGATAAGGCCGACACCAGGCTTCAGCGTACCCGTAGACGCTAGCAAGGTCGAAGAGGCTCTGAGGCTCGTGGCCGAGCGTCTAGCGTCGCTATATGCGCAGAAGCAGCGCGAGAAGATAGCAGCACAGGTGGCGAGAGAAGAGCTGACTGTGCTAGTGGCGGACGAGAAACTTGCTGCCAGCGTTGCAAGGATTGTGGAAGCTGCAGTAAACGCTGCGGCCCAGAAGGTGCTAGAAGCGCTCAAGGAGCGGAGGTGAAGACTATGCTACGGGTTGTGCTCTTGGACGCTAGTGGTTCCATGGAGCCAGCCTGGGATGTTGCCTGGGACGTTGTTTTTAACACCGTCCGGAAAGCCAGTTTCATTTTGCTGGCTTTCAAGGCGCGTAGGACTGACAACGTGCCAGACGAGTGCACCCACACCTACCACAATGCGGTGATATACGACCTTGGTTGTGCATTCTCGAGGCTCGGTATACATCGCCTTAGGAAGAGGCCAAGGCCGGAGGACGTGGGTCTACGCTTCAGCACGAGAACTCCGTTGAACGATGCCATCATATTCGTGATTGAGCAGCTGGAGAAGCGGGGCTATCCCTACGAGCTGATAGTGGTGTCCGACAATCGCGATACCGCGTCATGGTATAGGATGGAGGAGGTGGTGCAGCGTAAGCGTGGCGCTGCATGTCTCAGACGCCTTGTGCTTGAGTGTGTCGGCAGCTGCCTACAGAAGTACCTAGAGCCATACGACTCTGTCTATGTTCATGGTGCGCGCATCCTAGGCCCGCCATCGCCCTTCCTCTAGCTTTTTTTTTTTTTTTTTCGCA
>Ga0256842_1000645_pt1 | contig 30508 bp, 28 predicted proteins | sample 4559240metaG_FD_185973 | JGI IMG/M metagenome (GOLD analysis project Ga0256842, IMG submission 185973) | Hydrothermal vent microbial communities from Guaymas Basin, Mexico - 4559-240 | ecosystem: Environmental > Aquatic > Marine > Hydrothermal vents | place: Mexico: Guaymas Basin | collected... | reverse complement strand
TTTCTCAACTTGCACATTTAAATAAAAGAAGTTATACTATTATTAGGAGGTTTAAATGGTAAAAAATAAGGATAAAAATAAAATAGAAAACCGTTATGATAAAATCTTAAAAGAGCTTTTAGATAATAAAATACTAATGAAACAATTAATTACAGGCTTTATTAACGAAGATTGGGTTAAAAATATAGATTTTAAAACTTTAAAAAAAGAAAAAACAGATTTTTTATCAGAAGACTTAAAAGAATTAATAATGCTTGATAAAATCAATAAATTCATCAAATTAATATCAAGTGATAAAATAAATGTTGAAGATGCATTACAAACATTAAATAAGGAGGATAAAATGGGTGGAATGATGAGATTACTTAATGAAATTGAAGAAAGAGGAGAAAAAAAAGGAATAGAGAAAGGTATAGAAAAGGGTAAAATAGAAACAGCTATTGAAATATTAAAAGATGGTGCTGAAATTGCATTTGTACAAAAATATACTAAATTACCTATTAAAAAGGTTAAAGATTTACAAAAAGAGTTAAATATAGAAAGTAATTAATATTTTCTATTTACCATACCGATGTAAAATAAGAGCTTTATTTTTTGGGAGGTAAAGTATGGAAGCCATTAAAAAAACATTATTAACTGTATTAACAGTAAGTCTTGCAGTACCGTTTCTTGTTTTGCTAGTATTTAAATTATCAATAGGTTTAAATTTGGCAATCATAATATCTGTATTTGTATTAACTGCAATAATCTCTTATATTTTATTAAATAAATTTATTATTGAATTATCATACCTTTCAGAAACATTAGAAAGAATGAGTAGAAAAGACTTTGATTTTACTATTGATTTAAATAAAAAGTTTTCTAGTATATTAAATTACATGGAAAATCTAAGACTATATGTTAAAGCTGACTTATTGACGAAGGCTGATATAATAGAGCATTCTAAATTTCCGATTATGGCTATTGATAAAGACTTCAATATTACTTATATAAATCCAGCAGGAGCTTCCATTAATAATAAAAAGCCAGAAGAATTAATAGGCAAAACTAAATGTTATGATCATTACAACGCAGAGGATTGCAAAAAAGATTGTGCCACAGAAAGAGCTATGAAACATGGAGAAGTTACAACCATGAAAACAATTGCAAGACCAAATTCAAACACTGAAATCCCTATTATTTATACAGGAATACCAATTAAAGATAAAAATGGAAATATTATTGGAGCCATAGAAGAGGTACAGAATATTACAAAGATTAATGATGCACAAGATAAAGTTAGTAAAAGTAGTAAAATTGTTAGTGAAATATTATCCGGAGCTAGCACATTAACAAAAGAAATGAAAACAAAAATAGCTGTTTCATCTGAAAATATGGGTGGAGTTGCAGCCGCAACAGAGCAAATGAGTATGAATATGAATGATGTAGCAACGGGCATAGAAGAAACAAAAGTAACCCTAGATTCTGTAGCAACAGCAACCGAAGAAATGAACTCTACTATTTCTGAAATCGCTAAAAATACAGAAGGAGCAAAAACATTAACAGATGATGTTAATATTCAAGTAAAAAACATCAAAAACGAATTGGATAATTTATCAAAGGCATCAAAAGATATAAAAACTGTTTTAGATGTTATTAATGAAATTGCTTCACAAACAAATCTATTAGCTTTAAATGCCACAATAGAAGCTGCAAGTGCAGGAGAAGCAGGTAAAGGATTTGCTGTTGTTGCAAATGAAATAAAAGTACTTGCTTCTCAAACCAATGAATCAACTGTTGATATTAAAAATAAAATCACAAACTTTTCTGATACAACAAATAAAACTATTGAAGATATTAATGCTATAGCATCTCAAATAGATGATATGAATAATATGGTTTTAACTATTTCTTCCAGCATAGAAGAACAATCCGCAACAACCAATGAAATAACAGTGAGCCTAACTCAAACAACATCAGTAATGCAAGAAATGACACAAAAAGTAACAGAAGCAGCAAAGGCAACAAATGATATATCTGAAAATATTTCTAGTATAGATGGAGCAATTCAAGATATAAATAATAATGCTACAACTCTAGAGGAAGATTTAGGCAAATTGAACACTGCTAATGATAACTTAGAAGATGCCATTAAAAAACTATCTGCATAAAACTTATTAAGTATTATTTTATTGATGGTAACAAACCTCATTAAGCCAGTTATTTTATCTTAAAATTGAAAAGTAGTTTATTTTGGCTATTTCAAAGCCTTACGTCTTTTCCATAGAAAATTAAGCCTATAAAGTCTTAATTTTAGCATTCAACCTTTAGATTTGAACATAAAATCATCATTTTTATCTATACAATAAGTGCTAAAATTTAAAAAATGTTGAAAACTTATAACTTATTGTTGTATAATTTAGCTATATAGGAGCTTAATTGAACAGTGATGACAGCATGGATATTACTATAAAAAATAGAAGTTTAAATGATAACAATATTTTTGATGATTTAGATGATGAACTAACCTTTAAACGAGATAAAGTTTTAAAAGAAATCAGAGGTCGTTATATTTATAGTAATAAATCTATAAAAGGAGGAATGGGAGAAATATTTTTTGTTTTAGATACTTTTATGAATAGAAAGATAGCAATAAAAGAACTTTCTTACTATAAAGATGGAATAAATACGGAAAGAAAAGAACTAGGATTCATAAGAGAAGCATTGCTTACCGCCGAGTTAGAACATCCCTCGATTATACCAATTTACGAAATAGGAAAGAAAAAAAGTGGTAATTTATATTACACAATGAAGAAAATAAATGGAGAAACTTTATCCAGATTAGTTCAAAAACAGAATAGCATAGAAGGACGCCTAAATTTGATTCCTGATTTTTTAAATATATGCTATGCTGTGGCTTATGCACATGAAAAAAATATAATTCATAGAGATATAAAACCTGCAAATATAATGATAGATAAATTTGGTGAAACTACTTTACTTGATTGGGGACTAGCAAAGCATATAGATACCAATGAATCATTTATGAAAAATGTTACGGATAGGTATGAATTACTTGATAATGGAAATAAAACAATTAATGGTAAAGTAGTAGGAACACCATCTTATATGTCACCTGAACAAGCAAGAGGGGAAATACTAGATAACAGAGCTGATATCTATTCATTAGGAGCTGTTTTATATTATATTTTAGCTGCCCATCCTCCATTCAAAGGAAAAACTGTTGCGGAAAGGTTAGATAAAGTAAAAAATAGTAAACCCCTTCCTATAAAAAATAGTGAGATTCCTAAGGACTTAATAGCTATTGTAGAAAAATCTATGGCAAAAGATAAAGAGCAAAGATACAATAGCAGTATAGAATTAATAGAAGATATAAAAAGATATTTATCAAATAAGAAAGTAAAAGTTTATGATTATTCTTTTGGGGAAATAATAAAAAAAACAGCTAAAAATAATATAGTTGCATTTTCCTCTATCTTAATAATCTTTTTTACTTTAATAATTTCTTTTATACTTGTATATAATTCATACAACAAGGAAAAAATTGCAATAAAAAAATTTAAGAAATCTTTAATTGAAGAAAAGCTAGCAAATCAAGAAGCAAATTATAATTTTTCTGTGTCTTTATTAGAAAAGGCAATCTCATTAATAAAAGAATATAGAATAAATGAGTCTGAAATTTATGCATCAGGGGCTATAACTTATATAAAAAAGAATAAATTAGTTAAACAAGATAGTAAAAATTTTAATATATTTAAAAAAGCTAAATCAATATTGTATCAGACAAATATTAAGACAAATTTTGAATTTAAGGGCTTTATTCGAAATAACTCTGACATATATAAATTACAAACAAGTAGAGATGGGAAATATTTAATAGCAATAGGAAGAGATGGGTGGGTAAATATTTGGACAATAAAAGATTATAAAAAAATTTTCAAAAAAAGATTTAATAGTTATGTTACATCTATAGATATTAACAATGATAATAAAAAGATAGTTATTGTAGAGAGAAATTCACATATTCACCTTTGGGATATTGTTAATAATAAGGAAATTAAAAAAATATTTATTCCCTTCGATAAACAAGAGTTTATTGCAAAATATTCTTTAGATAATAAATTTATAATTAGTTCTGGAAAATCAGGTGATATTGTTATTAGAGATGCTAATACTCTTGTGGAGAAAAGAAGATTGCTCGCCCATAAAAATATAGTGATGAATATTTTTATGCTAAAAAATAAAAATAAAAATATACTTATTACTCATGATTATAAAAATAATTTGATTATATGGAATTTTGATACTAGAAAAATATTAAAGCATTTTAAGAATATAGTAAGCTTAATTAGGAGTTTTGCTATTTCTAAAGATGGTCATTTTCTTATAATTTCTTTAGAAAATGGAGAAATAAAAGTATTAAATATATCAACTGGTAAATTTATTAAAAACTTAAAAAATTATGAAAATTTTAAAGTATCTATGGGTTTTTTAAATGAGAAATACTTAGTAGGAATAAGAGAATATTTAACTATATGGAATTATAAGACGGGGGAAGTTTTATCAAGAATGAAACTAAATAAATTAACATCTCTTAGCTCGTTAGCAATAAGCAAAAAATATATTTTTACATCTTCTTTCAATAAAGATATTAAAATATGGACTGTTAATGTAAATGATAAATACAAATATGATATAGATAATAAAATTTCTATACACAATATTGCACTTTCTAAAGATAAAAAGTATTTATCTGTTTTGAGAGATAATAATAGAATTTTTTTATATGACTTCAAAAATAGAAAATTAATAAATAATGTAATAGGGACTTTTCGCTCTATTTTTTCTGATGATAGCAAAAAACTTGCTACTGTTGTTAATAGTAATATAGTAATATATACCATTGGCGATAAATTTTCTCAGAAATTATATTTTAAAAACAATAAAGAGTTTATTTCTTCATTATTATTTATAGAGAGTAATAAACTAGCACTAGGAACAACTTCAGGAAATATTTATATCTTAGATTTAATAAATGATAGAATATTAAGTAAACTAAAATCTAAAAATATTAAAAATAGAATATATAGTTTAACATTAAGTTTTGATAAAAAATATTTAGTTGCAGCTGGTTTTAATAAAAATATCGATATTTGGAATTTAGAGACTATGAGTTTTTTTAAAACAATAGAGAATAAGGACTTAGAAAACTGTATATCTTTTCTTGATAATAAAAAGTTATTAATTTCAGGAAAAGATAAAAATATAAAACTATGGGATTTTGATAAATTAAAAATAGAAAAGATTTTTAAAGGAAATAAGGATTGGACTGATATAATTAAGTCTTCTGTTAATCATAAAGACTTTGTGACTATATCGGATGATAATACATTAAAATTTTGGACTATTAACAAAGATTCCTATTTGTTGAATTTTAAATTAACAAATTTAAAAGATGTAATATTTAAAGATGATAAAACTATTATGGTTGTTCAAAAAAATAAAATTTTCTTTTATCCTTTTGTTTATAGTGGTTTTTATAAAGATAAAGATTTTTACGAGAACAAATCTCAACTAAAACTAATTGGCTTCAATATTGTTGTAAAATAGTCCCATTATTTTACATTATTTAATAAATCAATATCTTTACTAAGATAAAATAATTCTAATTGCAATTAAAAGCATTTTAAAATATAATGCAATTCTTTATTTAGGTTTAACTATGTATGAAAAAATATTTTTAAAAAAAGAAAAATTAAAAAACTCTCCTCACCCGTGGTTTTTTAGTGGGGCATTAACTAAATCTTATGATAATCTAGGTATAGGGGCGATTGTAGATTTATATTACAAAGAAAAGTTTATCTCAAGAGGATATTATAATAATAAAACAAGCATTGCATATAGAGTACTGACCTATAATGAAAATGAAGAAATAAATAAAGAATTTTTTATACAAAAGCTTAAGAAATCTCAAGAATTAATTAAGAAAGTTGTAAATAGCTCTAAAACCAATGCTTATAGGCTAGTTTTTGGAGAAAACTCTTATCTTCCTGGTCTTATAATTGATAGATATGATGATTATTTTGTAATTCAACTTCATACTGCAGGCATGGAAAATCTTAAATCAGTTATAAAAGATGCAATAGTTGAACTTTTTTCTCCTAAAGCAATAATAAATAAATCAAATATTCAAGCTAGAAAAATAGAAGGTTTAAAACCTTATGAAGAAGTATTATATGGAGAAATTAGCAATAGTAAAATTATAAAAGAAAATAATATTTTATTCGAAATAGATTTTGAAAATTCTCAAAAAACAGGAACATTTCTAGACCAAAGAGAAAATAGATTAATAGTTCAAAAATACTTTAAAAATGGAAAATTACTTAATATGTTTGGATATAATGGAGGATTTAACTTATACCTTAAAGATTGTGAAAATTGTAAATCAATTAATTTAGATGTTTCTGAAAAGGCGTTGCTCCAATATCAAAAAAACCTTAAATTAAATAAAATGAATGAAGAAAATCATAGCTTTTTAAAAGCTGATATATTTAAAATGGTTGCAGATAACTATCAATTCGAAGATAAATTTGATGCTATTGTTTTAGACCCCCCAGCTTTAGCTAAAAATGTTAAAAATAAAAAAAGAGCAGTTAGTCAATATATTAACTTGAATAAATTTGCTTTAAGAAACTTAAAAAGTGGGGGATTATTATTCTCCGCTTCTTGTACATCTGTAGTAAAACAAGAAGATTATGAATTCGCCATATATCAAGCAGCATTAAGAGAAAATTGTCAAATTTCTATTTTAGAAAAGAGATTTAACTCAACAGACCACCCAATGAATCCCTTCTTTCCAGAGGGAATTTACTTAAAATTTTATGTAATTTATAAATATTAGTACAGTTAATTTGGAGGAAATATGTTAGACAAAATAAATGAAGCAATAAAAGAATTTGTAAATACAGATGATGAAGTGAAGTATAAATACTTAATAAACCTAGGAAGAACTTTACCTGAAATGCCTCAAAATCTAAAAATTGACAAATATAAAATAAATGGCTGTCAATCAGAAGTATGGGTGTACCCAGAATACAAAGATGGAAAACTATTTTTTAGTTTAGATGGTGAAGCAGCAATAATAAAAGGAATTTTAGTTATTATTAATCAAATATACTCTAATTCTACAAGTTCAGAAATATTATCTATAGATGAGAATTTCTTAACTAGTTCTGGATTAATAGCTAATTTATCAATGACAAGGAGTAATGGAGTTGCTCAAGTTGTAAAACAAATGAAAATGTACGCAATGGCATTTAAAGCAATGGGAAAATAATTATTCGGCATCAGGAATATCTTCAGCACAACGAAAACCATAATCATCATGTCCAAAAGAAGGCACATATCTTTCTCGTCTAAAAGTATATGCAACTTTTCCATAGGTTCTCCAACTTCCACCTCTTAACACTTTAGAATTACCTGTTTTAGGCCCTTGTGGATTTTCTCTTTCTTTAAATTCATCTGTATCATTCTGCCCTATCTCGGAATAGTATCTACTATCATAATTATCATTTACCCACTCCATAACATTTCCACACATGTCATTAAGGCCGTAAGGGCTAACCCCTGCCAAAAAGCCTACTTCTGAGCTACTATTTTTTTCACAGCCTTCGTTACCATTATTTAGCTCTTCATCTATGTCTACAATAGAATAGTCACACCCAAATTTATTGTTATTCCAGGGATATATTCTTCCGTCATTACCTCTTGCAGCCTTTTCCCATTCTGCTTCTGTTGGTAGTCTCTTATGCTTCCATTTGCAATACTCTTTAGCTCCATACCAATTAACACAATTCATTGGGTACTTGTCTCTGCCAGCAATTTCATAATTACATTTATCTGATTCTTTTAAATACACATTTTTAATATCACATTTACCTTTTTGAACACATTCTTTAAACTCAGCAACAGTAACTTCATATTGGTCTATTTTATATGCCTTTAAATATATTTTATGATAAGGTAATTCATCTTCATTACACGAAACACCTTCCAAATCTTGACAACCCATACAAAAATCACCACTAGAAACAAGACATTGATTATCTTCACATAATGAAAGAATATTTTGATTTACAGAACATGGTTCACATTTTTTATTTTCTAAGTTACAATATAAATTTTTATCACAACTATTATCAGATTTACAACCTTGATCCTCTTTTCCTACATCTTTTTTATCTTCTTCACAAGAATAAAAAGTAAGAATTATTAAAATAATAGAAATAAATATTTTCAATGTATACTCCTAAAAAAGAATAGAAATTTCTAATCCCCCAACAAAACTTGGAGCAATAGCCTTTTTGTCAGGATCTTGTTCTATCTCCTCATCTTCAAACCAATATTTCCAAGAATATTTAGCCTCTTTAACCGAATAAAATTCTCTATAAATAAATTCACTAATTTTAATTGTAAATTTATCATAATATTTAAATTCTTGAGAAAATATAACACCTAGTACTAATCCTGTTGCAGAAAATGGTTCCATTGGAGTAAAATATTGATTTTTGTATTCTTTTTTCATTACTTTAGGAAAACTAACAAATTCCCAGCCAACAATTCCTCCTAAGCTTAAATTTTTATATATTTTTATTTTAGGAGCTGTTCTAATTATAAAATGATATGATGAATAATTTGAGTTCTCTGCCTGATTTACTCCTAAAGAAATATTAAAAAGCTCTATATCCCATGTTTTATTTATATAATGAAGTTGAAATAAACTTCCTGATAATATAAATCTATTATCTGTCATCGCTAAAGGAGTTACTCCAATTCCTAAATATATATTAGAATGTGGCTTTTTATAAATAAATTTATTTAAATTAGGATATTCTTTTAAAAAGTCACTTTCTATATAATCAAAATCTTTACTTGAACCATAAATATTAGAACTACTAAAGAAAGCTAAACTAATTATAAATAAAATATTAAATATTATTTTTTTATACATTAATTTCCCTCCTCAATTATTTTCAAGTCTTCTAGACATTTAGTTTTTAAGCCTTGATAATCATTTGCATCTAGCAAATAATATTTTGCTTCATTTAAAAAGCCCAAACTTAATGAACTACAACCTAAAATTGCAGAGAAACTATCAGATTTTTCATTAAACAACGACATCCCATATATTGCCACAGCATTAGCCATATTATATTTTTTAGCTGCTAAGTAAGCATCTGCCAAATCAAGATATGTATCTCCATTTTTATCAACAAGCATTTGCTTTTGAAATGATAATACTTCTTTTTTGTTATATTCAGTAAAATCATTTTCTGATTTTATTTTATTTTCATAATTAAAAATTTTATCTATTTGCAAACTTTTTTTACCATCACAATACTTTGCAATAGGGATAAATACTTCTGAATTTTTAGCAATTTCTTTGCATGCTTTTGAATATTCATCTTTTGTTTTAAGGCTTTCAGTTACTTTTTGAGATAAAGCATCTTTCAGATTTTTATTTTTTTTAGCTACTTTATTTAAATAAACTGCAAATTCTGTATATAACTCCATATACTGAGTAATAATATACACCCTAAGTAATGAATCATCAGATTTTATTATTTCTGAATATGGATTAATTAAACTGACAAAACCTTCTCCATATTTGCCTATATCATTAGCAGAAGTAGATGCTTTTTTTAAACTTGCCAAATATACTAATTTCTTTTTTTCTAATTTTTCAGCATATCTCCATAAACAAACAGCTTCTTCATTATCCTCTCTACAAATTGAATTTATTTTTGAATTTATTTTTTGCAAAAGATTTTTATTTAATTTATTTTTCACTCTATACAATGCAACTATTTGAGAGGGTTCACTTATTCGTCTCCCTAAGTATTCTATCAAATATGAATCAATTTTTACACTAGAACTTACTGCAGAAACAAGATATTGTAAAAGTTGCTCTTTTAAATCTTCATTTATATATTTAAAATATGGATCCTTAATAAATTGCTTAAAGTTTTTGAAATCTTTCATAGCAAGAGTAATACTAAAACTTTTTATAAAAGCATCCTTCTTTGTTTTTTCTGAAAACCCTTTATACTTATATATTTCCATAAATGTATTTAGAGCAGAAGGATATCTTCCTAAATAAACATACTCGTTTGCAATAGAATTATATATTGCTAGTTTTTTCTTTTTATCTTTTTCTTTTGATTTTAAATAATTTGCTGTTTTAAAAAATAATTTAATATCTTTTTCTTCTCTACTCTTTAACAATGCTCTTTCAAGTGCAATATTTTTTAATTCTTTATCTTTTGTATTTATTGCAAATTTATAATAAGATCTACTTTGATAAAAAGCATTATAATCACTATCATTTTGAATATCGCTATCAAGAGTTTTTAATTTAGCTTGCTTTCTGATTTTTTCTAATTTTGCTTTAAAATTCTTATCTTTAAAATTTAATGATAATAATTTACTACTCCATCTTTCTAAACCTTGGTAATCTCCACTCGTATTAAAATAATTTAATATTAATTCACCTGAATCAATAACATATTTACTATTAGGAAATCTTTTTACAAATAAATATAAATCATTTAAAGCCTCTTCATACATTCCTTGTTCAAATTTAGTTTTAGCTAATATAAAATTTAATTGATCATTTTTTCGTTTTCTTTTATCAAGTTTAAAATAGGTTTTTACTGCAGTTAAAAGTAAACCTCTCCTCCATGTATTCTCATAAAAGGTATATGTTTTTTCTTTTTGTAATGAATTTAAAGCATTTTCAATTAGTTCTTTATTTGTTTTTTTAGATTTTCCAAATTCTTGACTAACAATTCTAAGATAGTAATCTCCACTTTCAGGATACATCTTTAAGCGATAATATACATCTGCTAAATTTATTGCAATTTTAGGAGCATTTCTATTTTTTTTAAAAAAGCCTAAATACAATAGATAGAATTTTTCAGCCTTTTTCAAATATTTTTCTCTCTTACTAGCCGAAAGTCTTTTAGCAATATCATGATTTCTGGTACCTAATTCTCTAATTTGTATTTCAATAAATCTTGTTGCAACTCTTTTAAGTTTCGGATTAATCTTATAAAAAGAAAACCACATATAAAATTTTTCTAATACAAATCTAATTTCTTTAACTTTTATATTAATTCTTTTATCTAAAGGAATTATTGTTAAAACTTCTTGATAAATATTTATAACTTTTTCGGGGTCTATAGTTCTTTCACTTAAAACTCTTAAAAGTTTTATTGCTGATTGATATTTTTTTAAATTAATATACCTAAATGCTAACTTTTCAATAACTTCTTGATATAATATTTCACTAGGAGCTAATTTAGCATAATAAATTTCTGGATTTTTATAATTAGGATATATAATAGTAAAAGGTCTTATTGAATCAATAAGTGCATCTTTTTTTAATGAAGTATTCACAGATTTATTTTTAATAGATATTTCATCAGTTCGACCATGTTTTTCAAGTTCACTATCTAAAACGACTTCTTTATAATATTTTAATGCTTTTCTAGGTTTATCTAAACGCATGTAGGCTTGTCCCATATTATATTTAGCCTGATTCTTTACAAAGTTAAATTTAGATTTAGCAACAGGAGTGAAAAACTTTAATGCTTCTTTATAATCTCCTTTATGAAAATTAAACTGTCCTAATAACATCCTTGCTTGCATTGCCTCTTTAGATTTAGGATATGTTTTCACCAGCTTTTCGGCAGTTATTAAAAATTTAGCTTCATTGTCTATTGAACTATTTATTAATGCTAGCAAATATAAAACCTCTGGTATTCTATGATATTCAGGAAAATCTTTCACAAGTAACTCGTAAATTGCAATAGCCTCCTTAGACGCTTCCACAACAATAGAAAACTTTTTTTGATTTCCTGAATCATTATCACTTTCCATTCTTTCCATTTGAATATAATATAGAGTATTTGACTTCTGGCTATACAAATTACCTAATTCCAAATATAAATCAGCTAAAAATGGAGCATTAGGATTATCCGTTATCTGTTGTTTTAATACATCAATAGATTTATTAATGTAATCAAGCATTAATGCTAATTTTGATTTAAAATCCGTAGCTTTTTTATTTCTTATAACCTTTTTATAATTTATATTTTTCTTTTTTATTTTTATTTTTAGCTTTTCTTTTGGTTGTATCGTTTTTTTATTATCCTTAACTTCTTTTGTATCTTTCTTAGCTGATGACTTTTCTATAACTTTATCTTTAGAGTAAGGCTTGGTTGATTTAGTTGTTTTGTTTTTTTTAGTTTTCTTTTTATTTTTTCTTTTATATCTTTTAGATCTTTTATACTTTTTAGATCTTTTTTTCTTTTTTTTGTAAGATATTTTAGTATAATCATATTTTTTATTAATAATAATATTTTGAGAGAATACTGTTGTATAAAATAATATTAATAATAGTGTAAAAAAAGTTTTCATTTTATTCTCCAATTCTATTCTTCATTTTGGCATAAGTTCCTTAGCCAAGTTTTATAATAAAGTCTTTCATCTGCCCAATAAGCTCCTTTTTGAGGCCAATAAAATGAAAATATTCGTTTTTCTGTTGATGTTGAATCTAAATTTATTTTTTCAGGCTTTATAAATATTGTATTTGGATTAAATTTTTCTAAAATAACATCATATTTTAAAAACCTAAGATTTTCATATAATAAAACTAAATATTTAACTGCTTGATGTTTACTTTTATCTTCAAACATCTGAGCATTTTTATTTAAAATACTTTTTTCTGTTGAAATTAAATACTTATATAACTTTATATCAATATCAATATCATCATCTTTACTCCTACGAGCAATATCTTTATATTCATCTGAAAGTTTTTTATATAAGTAACGATATTTAAAATATTCTTTATTTTGTTCACTTGATAAAATATCCAATCCTTTGAAGTTTGTAATGGATTTACCCTCTTTTACCCCATTAATAATATAACCAAATTTTTTAATAAAACTATCTAAAAGCCCTTCCATTAAATCAGTTTGACATAATTTTCTATAAATTAATGCCCTAATAATAAATTTTTCTAAATGAACAACTTCTCCAAAAGTTTTAGATTCGAGATTATATAACATTCCCAGTGCTCTATTATAGTATTTTAAGTGATACAAAGTCCAAGCTGTCTCTAACCAATCTGTTGATCTTACAGGATTTGTCTTAAGCAAAAAGTTTTTATATATATCTAATGCCATTTGATATTCTTCTAATTCAAAATATATCCTAGCCATTGTTCTTGCTGTTTTTTTTACAAATGCAGCATGGCTCTCATCCAAATTTAGCTTCAGTACTCTTTTTAAAATCTGTAAAGCATCATATAACTTATTGGATTCATATAGCTTAATTGCTTTATAGAATAAATATTTATGAAAATTGTCTTTATCTATTTTTGCAAAGTAATGTTCTGCCCATTTATGCAAACCTTTCTTTTCATTTATATATGCTTTATAAAAATTATAATTATTTATAAAATCATAGCCTATTTTAGGTTCAATATTGCCATAAATATAAATTTTTCTTACTTGAAACGGATATCCTTCATCTGTAATTTTTATAATAGTCTTATATGCAATCTCTTTTACTTCTAATTCATTAAATAAAAGCAACATTCTATTTGCTGCAATCATTGCACTATAATACTTTTTTTCTTTTAGCAAATCATTTAATAATGTTTCCCATTTTTTACTGTCCTTCCATTTTTCAGGAATTTCACCAACCCATCTTGTAGTAGCATTGAGCTTAAGAGGGAACATTATTATAATTAAAAAAATTAAAATTATTTTTTTTAAGCTAGTTAAATTTTTCATATTAAAACATCTTCTTAAGGCCGAGTGTAAATGATGGGTATGTAACCCAATTGCTTTCTATTGTTACGGAATCCTGGAACTCAAAATACCAAAGTAAGCTTTTACTAATATATATTTCTAATGAAACACCTATATTTGCGAGAAACTTAGTATTAGATAAGCTAGCTTTTTTAGTAAATGCCAAACCAGGCCCAATAATTAAACCAAATCTAAAAATATTAATATAATCATCAAACAATAATGACTTTCCATAACTAAGATAATATTTATAACTAGACTTTAATACAAAAAACAATCTTTCTATTTCTTTTGGAGCTACACCATACTTTTCAGCAAGTTGATTTGTTAAATCAGTTTGAATAGAGTAGATGTAGGTAAGCCTTATAACTTCCCAAGAAGAATTTTTGGTGATATAGTATTGGTATCCTAAGAAAGCTCCAATTCCGTTATAGTATGGATTAAAAGGAAAAAAATCAGTACCCATATTAATTGCACTATTGTCAGACGGTAGAGATGTTTCTAATGATGAAATTTTTGCACCATCAAGTTCTCCTAAAATTTTATCTGTTGCTTTAAGTGAATATGTGAATAGTAATAAACAACTAATCAATACTATGTATGTTTTATCAAGTAACTTCATAAAATTAACTCTCCTTTAGACTATAAAGTTGGTTTAAATTTAAATGGGTATATAACTGTTGCATCCCCTCCTTTAGGAGCAGGAAACCTTATCTTTCTAATCTCTTTCATTAAACACTTATGAAGCTTATTATCCTTCATTTGTGAACTTACAATTTTAGTACCTCTAACCTTTCTATTCTTTTTAATTGTCCATTGTATTTTTATTATTCCTGATAAATTAGGTTTACGCAACAAAGCTTTTTCATAACAGTAAGTTAACCTATATAATTTTTTATTAATAGCCTTTTGTATTTTCTTTTGACTAATTCTACCTTTTCCTGTTAATCTTAATCCACCAGCACGACTTAAAGAGCCTCCAACTTTTCCACCTTTATTTGAGCCACCAAGCGTTCTTGCAGAAACCTTGCCTTCAATTGAATTTAATGACTTACGATACCCAGTACCACGACCTCCATCACCTTTATATTTTGTAGACTTTACCCCTCTTACACCTTTTGTTTCAATCGCTCCAGAATAATTTCCCCCACCTTTTAAAGCAGAGCTATCAGAGCTAATTCCTTTTACCGCAATTCCTTTACTACCAAAGCCTCTTACTCCTCTTACTCCAGACGCTTTTCCTCTTGCAGTTGGACTAGTATTAACGGCCACTTTCCCCGAAAAACCTCCACCAAGAAAATCTAAAGATTTTGATACTTTTTTATTAGTTACAGGGCCAGAATTTTTATTATTACGAGTTGTTCGCCTTGGTCTTCTAGTAACTTTTCTAGATACATTTTTTTTGATTGGATTTTTGGAAGGCCAAAAACCTTTTTTCTTTTCTTTTTTCTGCACAACAATCTTTTTTACTTCTTTTTTAGGTTTTTCTATCTTCTCTTTTTTAGGTTCTTTTGCTTCTATTTTCTCAAGCATTTCAGCAACTCTTTTTTCTATTTTTTTATTGTTTTTAGGTTTATCGTCTTTTGCTTTTAATAATTGAGGAAATGCTAATGCTCCAATAAGTAACAAATGAGCAATTATTGAATAATAAAAAAATTTATTAAAACTAAAATTTGTATTAAATGTCCAATCATTTATAATCCTAAATGATAGTTCTCCATATTCTGTGTTAATTGTAATTAATTCTCCATATTTTAGATTATGAATATCGCCTTCAAAAACAATATTTACCCCTTTTTTTACCGATTTAGTAGAAACAATCTTAAATTTAAATAAGTCTAATTCTATTTCTTCTTGCATTCTTTTTTTTAAATTAATAACAGGATAATATCTCTCAATATTAGATATATTATTTTTATGATTTATGAAAAGTTGATAATTTTTAAAAACTCTATTTAACATACTTTAATTTCCTATGCAATACTTTAAATCATGGTTCTGTTGATAAAATTTCTTCTCTATAATTTTTTCTAGTTTTTACAAATGAAATTTTATCTTTTTTAGTTCTTAATACAAGCTTCATATTAAAATTACGACTTTGACCTTTTACTTCTATTACATCTGTTGACTCTTCTTTTTTAGAGTTATTAGCTTCTTTTACATCTTTAGCATAAAGGTGTATAGAAAATAATAAGGCAAATATAATTATTTTATTCATATTTTACTCCTTTGCTTCAAATGTTCCAAGCATCTCAATATGTGTAACTCCAGTAATAGATGCTGCTTGAATTAAGCTACTAATCATATTATATCTAATATCTTTATCTGCTAATAAAATAATTGCTGAATTTTTCTTTTCTTTTTCTGATAGAGGAGTTATTATTTTAGACAATTTTTTAGAAACCAACTCTAATATTTGGTCACTTTGTTCTTCAAAATTATCAAATGGAATAATTTCATCTTTAATTTCAATTTTTGTTTTATAAAAAACTATTTTTATTTCTTTAGTAAATTTTTCTGAAAACTTTTTATTAGATTTTGCGGCTATAATTGGAATGGTTATTCCTTTTGGAGGGTTTTGTTCTGGTGGATTATCTGAATAATTAGTTAATAGAAATATTAATATTATCGTAAGAACATCCATTAAAGATGTTATATTAACAGATGCTTGACTACTTCTTTTTGCTGTTGCTGTACTAAAATAATTTTTACTCATTTTTATTAACCCTCAGGAACAATTACTATTTTAAAAACAGGTTTTCCATTCTTTTTAGTAACAGTTTTAACTCCTTCATCTAGAATTGGTAGCAGTTCTCCATATTTAAGCTCTCTATATGAATAAAGTAGTACTACATCTAACTTTTTATATTCATCAGCTAGTTTAGTAAGTTCTCTTTTTAGATAAACTATTCCTGTTCTATCTCTTTCTATGTTTTTTTGAATAATCTGATTTCCTGAATTTTCATCTAACAGCTCTACATCAAAAGACTCCTTTTCTATTTTTAGTTTCAGCATTACCTTTACTTTTGCTTTATCTAATGTATTGGGGTCAATCTTTTCTTCTTTGCTTACACCCGGAGTATTAACACTTACAGAATGTAACTGATAAAAGGCCATGTTTCCTACAAGAACAGGGATCAAAATTAATAAAAGACTCATAATAGGCAATAGTGCATCAACCTCTTGTCCTTCTCTTTCTGGAATATCTAACTTTATTGCCATTTTGATCTAACCTTTTTGTTTTTTAGTTTCAAATTCAAAAATATGAACGATTTCTGTTATTATTTCATTATATTTTTGCATAATACTAGTTTCATTATTTACAAAAATAGTAAATGCAACAATACAAGGAATAGCAATAATTAATCCTAAAGCAGTTGTATTCATCGCGGTTGAAATACCTCTTGCAAGAGCTTCTGATTTATTTGCAGCACCTTTTCCGCTAATACTAGAAAATGAAATAATCAAACCTTGAATTGTACCAATAAGACCTAGTAATGTAGATACATTACCAATCATCTGTAAGTAGGATGTGTGCTTTTGAACTTTAGGAACTAGTTTTTGAATCTCCTTGTTAATTTCAGATTCCATAGCATCTTTTGAAGTGTTGAAATTATTTAATATTACTAAAATAACTTTTGCTAAAGGATGACTTGTCCCACTACATAATAATTTAGCTGCAGGTAAATCATTTTTTCTAATATGCTTAATAACATCTTTATAAAAAGTAATACTTGGTTTATAGTAAAAAAATAAAAAATAAATTTTTTCAATCATAATTGCAATCGCAAAAATAGACACACTCATGATTACCCACATAAAAGGGCCACCACTATTTAAAAACTTTAGCATTAATTATCCTCCCTATACCCTATTAATTAAAATTCTTCTGGTGGAACACCGCCACCGCCACCGCCACCGCCAATACAGGCATCAGCTTTTCCAACTTCACAATAAAAAGCTCCTTTTTCAAAAGATATATTCTCTCCATTTGAGCCTTTCAAGTTATCACAAGAATAAGTTCCATCTATGGTAATAACATCTGAAAAGGTTGAAGCTCCACTTACACAACTTCCCTGTGCTCTTGTAACAGTTAAAGTAAGTTGAGATACACAATTACCATCCTTGCGATAAACAACTCTACTTAGCTTATCATATTCTTCATCAGAATAATAGTTTAATTTATCAACATTTGCATTTAAATTACTCAAAGTAGTCGTAGATTGATTACTGAATCCACTAACATCAATATTATCTAATTTTAGTAGAGCTCCATGTAACTCACCGTCTTCTTTTACTCTATCGTATTTATTCAAACCCTTTATTGAAATAGTTGCTTTACCATCATTTGGCCTATAATCACACAACACTCTCCATTGTTCTTCTGGTGGAGAGGAATCAGCTTTTGTCGCAATAAAATCAACATCTGTAATTGTTGATTTAAAACCATCTTTTCCTACGGGATATCCTTGAAGAAAGAAATAACCTGGAATTTGAGGCCCTTGCAATGTTCCTGGAACAGCATCAGCAAGAGGAATAATAAAATTATACAAACTTGGGTCAATTTCAGTTAAGTGAACTTCTTTTACATTGTTACAAGCTTGTTCCCAAACTTTTAATTTTACATTTCTAATTCCTTCAAATATAGTATATTCTCTTATGCTTGCATCTTCTAACCAATCACTATCATAAATTCCATCACCATTATAATCCCATCTATATCTATATTTTGATGAATCCCCACCTGAAACAGCAGTTGATGCATCATAGGTAAAGAAATTGTGAATAGAATCTGCTGTTATTTTTACTTTAGAAGGATCAATTACTAAATCAATTGTATTGTCTGCACAACTAACAAAAGCAATGAATTTTTTTGTAGCAGTATTTTCATTTTTATCTGTAACCTTCAATTCTATTGTAAAGTATCCTGTTTTTGTAAAAGTGTATTTAAATGGAGAAATAACTGTTTCATAATTTCCATCTTCTATTTTCATTTCATATATTAATTCGTTTACAGAATCAACATCATCTGTTGTTTCTGCAAAATCAAATGTTACTTCTTCGTTAACAGGAAAATTAATAATTCCTTTTTCTTTAGAATGATTAGTTGAAACTATCGCTTCATCGCTATTTTCTGACTTTAAAGATAAAACGATTACGGGTGCTTGATTCAAGGGTAAATCCATATCTAAAACATTAAAAACTTTGTATAAAGTAACATCGTCTCCATTTCTTGTTTTAGCTACTAGTTTAACTCTTACCTCTCCACTCTCTTCAAGGATACAATCAATTTTAGGAGTATTTAGTGAATTACATGATGTCACTTTATTGCCAAGCTCATACTCCAAATACCATTCATAATTAATAAGTTTATCTTTCTCATTAACCGTTAACTCCAAATTTTCCCCTATTTTTGAATTATTAGATATTACTATGGAAAAATCATTTTTTACTTCTGACTCACTACATGAAAAAAATAATAGAGTTGAAAAAAGAATCATAAGTATACTCGTTGCTAGCTTTAACATATATACCCCCTAATGTTAAAAGTTAAAATCACTATCTTTAAAATTAAGGACAGGATTATCTAAATTTATCTTTTTCTGTGCCGTTCTCATAAATCTTTTATTTTTAATAATTGAAGTATTTTCTAGAATATAAACCCTAATCATATCATTTGGCGTTCCAACTGAAATTCCTTTTACTTCTAGATTAAAGCATGTCTGTATATTATTATCGCTTGTAACAGTAAGATTATATTTATACGGTTTTAATCCATATATCTTATTATTATCATATCTTAATGGCGTATTTTTCTTTACTTCATCATAATTTTTTTCATCATCCCAATCTGGGTCTAAAGAAGCATCACCCCTTGTTCCTTCAACAAATGCTAAAGAAGTTTTAAATGCAAGATTATCAGGAATCCAATCATCATTTGAATCAAAATTATCTGATTTACTTTTTAAAACAACTCGTTCTTCACAATCATTTAAAAAATCTTTATCTAAATCAGCAATCCTTTTAATTGGCACTCCGGTTTCTGTTTCAGTTGGCAAAACTGGACATGCTTCTTGTTTACAGTTTTCATTACAGACATCTTCAGTAAATTCACACTCTTTCATACATTTTAGATAATTTTCTTCCCTTTTTTGCTCACATTCTTCATTACCTGTAACAAGCCAACTATTACAAGCCTCGTAAGGCTCTGCTTTTGTGAAATCACAAGTATATTCTTCGCAGGGATCCTGCCCTTGAACTATACATTTTAGGGCTTTACATGGTTTACCAGTTGTGAAGTATTCAACTCCATCAGATATTCCATTTCCATCACTATCTTTATTCATGATGTCAGAACTGTATTCATTTTCTAATATGTCAACTAATCCATCACCGTCACTATCAACATATAACCTATCTTTATACCATTTAGTATTTATATTTGTAACAAGTACATCTCTTAAACTATGCTTTACATTTCTTTCAGGAACTGAAAACTTATTGAAATCAATTACTTGCCCTGCTCCAAATTCAAAGAAACTACCATTTCCATTTTCAGCCATATTTTTCATATATGTTTGGGCATCATTATCAAATCCATTCAAATTATAGTAATATGCTGTATGTAATTGTACAGAATCAACATATTCTTTATTGCCTTCTTCAAAAGCCAATAGAGAATCAACTTGGTCGAGTATTTCTGATTTACTCTGCAAATCAGTTGTTCCAACCCAAGGAGCACCATCACTAATAAAAATTATAACATAATAGGAACTAACTACTTCTTTAGCCTCTTTTGCCTTTTGAATATCATCAGATATTAAATCTCTTGCCATATTTAAAGATGCAGAAAAATTAGTCCACCCTCCATCAGATGGTACCGGAGGAATCCTGTCATTTGGATTTGCTTCATTTTCTACAACTTCTTGAAAAGCAACTTTATCATTATTAAATCCTGAAACTAAATTTGCATTTGTTGATAAATTAATTAAAGAATAAAAAATTGTTTCATCTTGAGGAGCATCCTCTAAGTATAATTGCAAAGAAGCATATCTTCTTTCACCATTAGGGTCAGTACCAATAGAATTTGATAAATCTTGATTACTTCCTGATTTATCAATAATAAAAATATATTTTAAATTAGATTTAATTTTATTTGCTTCAATTGTACAAAAATCAACATTTGCATTAATTGTTTTATGATCTAATATTTGATATCTATCTAGTTTTTTTAAAGGTTCTTTTTCACAACCAATAGCTATAAACATTAAAGTAATGCTTAAAAGTAATACTTTATAAGCCATTTAAACTCCTTCTATTAAGTCTTTAAAATCAAAAACAAGAGTTTCGTTATTTTTAACTTTATCATATTCCACAATAACTCTAAAAGTTCTCATATTTTTTTGCTCTACTAGCTTTTCTATAATATTAATCTTTATTAGGTTTCCATTTTTAACATCAACAATAGAAATATTATCAATATCAATATTATAGCATCTTGAACTTGGTTTTAGTTTACTTAATGTTATATGATATTGGTACTCTAATTTTTTTAAGTTTTTATTGTTAGATATATCAATTGGAGTGTGTAATCTAATCTCCTCAGAATTTATAATACCGTCATCATCTAAATCCTGATAAGCATCATTACCATCATTAGGATTTAAGCCATAAATTATCTCGAGCTCATCGGGTATGGAATCTTCGTCTGTGTCAAAGCTATTTGGATTAGAGCGAATAAAATTATTTTCTTCACAATCAGAGAGTCCATCTTTATCTGTATCCTGCTCAAAGTCATCACAAACTTTTAAATATTCTTGATTTTTTATATCAATTCCGGATAAATAAACCAATAAATCCCTATAGCCATCTTTATTTGTATCATATTTTAATGGTGAAATAGCATAAGTTTCATCACTATCATAAGAATTTGGAAGACCATCTCTGTCAAAATCAACTAAAAGTTTATCTTGGTCTAATTTGGCTGAATAATTAGAAGCGTATAAATCAACATATTCTTTTTCATTTTTAATACAATAATCTTTTATAGAAATATTAATTTTTCTATAATCAGGAATAACTTCCCAATCTAATGTTTTTAACTCTTCTTTACTGCAAGAAATAAAAAAACTTATAAACAAAATCAATATTACTTTCACGCACCCCCATCACTTAAACCTTTATCTAGAAAAAGCTCCTATTCTATCTAACATTGAATTTTTCAATTTGTCAAGTATTTCACTAGTAATTTATTAACTTTATTGACATATATTACTTTTTAGTGTTAAATTATATATTGTTTTTAAGAGGGCTTATGAAAATTTATATATTAATTTTATTACTTTTCTCTAGTTTCTTTATTGGGTGTGAAAAAAAAACATTTACACCTAAAACAACATATAAACCTAGTGGAGATTACCTTACAGAAACCTTAAAAGAAACAGATAATCTTTTAAATAAAATAAATAATGAAAAAAAAGATAACTCTGAAATAATAAATCAAGTAGATACTAGTAATCGTGTTTCAGATATTAAAACTATTACTGTAAATAAAATACTAATTAAAAAAGCAATGAAATTTAAAAAAAAAGGAGAATATGAAAGAGCATTAAATATCCTTCTTGATTTATTGAAAGATGAGCCTAAAAATATTAGTATTTTAGAAAATATTTCTGAACTATTTGCCTCTTTAAATAATTTTAAACAATCAAATATATATGCAGAAAGAATACTTAAACTTGATGATAAAAATATATTTGCCTTAACAACAATAGCTAGCGTTTATGCGAAAAACGATCAAACAGATAAGGCAATTAAAGCATATAAAAAACTAATTAAAATCTCACCTAATTATATTTTATATCATAATATCGGTGTATTATATGAAAAACTAAAAAAATTTAAAAAAGCATTTGAGTATTACAAAAAAGCAATTCGTTTAAATAAAAGTGAAGAGGGATATTATTCTTTGGCTTTACTCGCAAAAAAATTAAGAGACAACAAAAATTTTATAAATTATTTAGAGAAAGCTGTAAAAATAGGTAAATCTATAAAAATAAAAAGAATATTAGCAAAAGAGTATTTAAATCAAAAAAGATATAATAAGGCTGAAATAATTTATACTGAAATATCTAAAAAAACAAACAGCATAGATGACTTTAATGGTTTAGCATCAGCATATCTTTTAGAAGGAAAATATACAAATGCAGAAAGGACATACCTTAATGCTTTAAAAATAACTCCAAATAATAAAGAATTACTATACAATATTGCTATATGTTATCTTAAAATGAAAAACCCTCAAAAAATGAAAATAGCAATTAAAAATTATGAAAGAAAAGGTGCTTCTATCACTGAAATCAGAAAATTAAAAGTTTATCTTAGTAAAATATCTAAATAAAATTTTATTTTATTCCGAATATAGTTTTAGGAGAATATGGAGGCTACCATGAAAGACAAAGATATTTTAGATATAACATCTAATACTTATATGTTATACCAACTTTCACCAAGTATAATACATGAGTTTAATAATATTTTTACGGCAATAATTAGTACTACACAATTAATGATAGAATATGAAGATGATAAGGATTCTATGATTGAAGGATTCCAAAACATTCAGAAGTATGTGGAAAAAGCAGTATCCTTTAATAGATTTGTATCAACCTACATACTCGATAAAAACACTAAAAAATTAACTATAACTAAATTTTTTGATGTCATTAAAAATAGCCTAGAAAAAGAGCTTAAATCTAATAATACAAATATTATTATTAATATTGATAATTATGCAAAAGATGTAAAAATAAATGCAATTGTTGTAAAAGCTATAGTGCAGTTAATATTAAATGCTCAAGATGAAACATTAAAGAGCGATATAGAGCTAAAAGCATATCTCAATGATGGTAATTTAATTCTTGATACAATAAGTATTGGTAATGAAATTAAAAATTCAGAAGAAATATTCAATCTTGGCTATACAAATAAAAATAATAGGCCTATCAATGATAGATACAAAAGAGAACATTTTGGGATAGGTTTACCATTAGCGAAATATGTTATAAATAGTTTAAATGGAGAGTTAATTTATTTACATGAAAATGATAAAAATATTTTTAGAATCAATTTGCCTAAATAAAGTAAATAAAAAGTTCATTTTATAAATTTATTTTTCTCCCATTGTAAATTGAGGGATAAAATATAATAACACCATTCCTGGAATTGCAGAAATAAAACTAATTAAAAAAAACATCTCATAGCCAATTTCTGTTGTAATAATACCACCTGCAATTCCTGCAACAACTCCACTTACACTCATTAAACCTGTTCCAAGTGCAAAGTGTGCTGTTTTAAACTCTTTAACACATAACCTTAGTAAGTAAGTAGTTAAGACTGCAGTTCCAAGCCCTGCTGAAAACTGCTCAAAGCCATTAATTGATGCAACTGCAACTAGATTTTTAACACCAATTGCAATAGGTTCTTTATTACCCGTATTTTTTATAACAAAATCACTTAAACTCCAAGCAAGCCACATATACCCCAAATTTGTAATATTCTGAAGTAATAATAATGGGAATGCTGTTTTTTTGAACCCATATTTTGAAATTATCCACCCACCTAGTAACGCTCCAAAAATTGATGCTGGTAAACCTACTCCAGATGTAATCCAGCCTATATGGGTTTTAATACCTAAATCAACAAAAAAAGTTCCCGTCATAGAATGAAGCATAAATTCACCAGTACGGATAAAAATTATAAATGCAATTGCATAAGCTATTTTTTTTCTATCAATAAATGCTAAAAACGATTTTGCATAAAAACTATCTTTATTTTTAATCAATTTTTTCTTTATCTTGCCCTTAAGCAATATTAAAACAACTAAAGATAATAATATAAATAGCCCTATCCACCTTGCATAACTAAGTTTTTTAAAAATAAAAAATTCTTTTGCTAAACCACTATAAAATGGAGATTTTAAAAAATATTTAAACCATATTATAAAACCTATAGTAGTATAAATAATAAATATTGTCGTAAGCTCTCTTTTTTGTTTTTTCTTAAATCTATCAATAAAAATAGGAAAGATTAATAAATCTTTTAAATAAGGTAATAATTCTTTGATTTCATACTTAGTTTCTTCATTTTTCGGTAAAACCCATAAATGATAAAAGAAAAACAGTATAAATAATACTGCAGAAGCCATAAATGCAAGAGTCCAGCTATAAACGGCTCCGATTGTAACAATAACACCTTGCCCAAACATCATAGATAATCTATATGCAAGAATTCTGTAACCAATAAATTTTTCTTGTTCAGCATTGCTTAATGCTTCCATATAAAAACCATCAATTGCTATATCATGAGTAGCAGCAATAAAAGCAGCTATAAAAAATAATACCCCAATAATAAAAAGCCCGCCATCTATTGGAGCTAATAGAGTTGTTAATAAAAGTATTATAGAAAATAATATTTCTGTTGATAAAAGCCAATTTCTTCTTGTTGAATATTTATCAACATAAGGTCCCCATAAAAACTTTATTGTCCAAGGTAGTCCATATAAAGATGTTAAACCTACATTTTCAAGAGAAACACCCTTATCTCTAAAAAATATTGATGAAATAATCCTTATTACGGTGTAAGGAAATCCCTCTGCAAAATAAGTTGTACCTATCCAAACAAAAGGTGATTTTATAAACTCTTTAATTTTAGTCATTTTTACCAATTATTCTTGCATATAAATAAAAAAAGCCCCTAAAAAGGAGCTTTTTTATTATTCTTAAATATATAGAAATATTCTATTATTCGCCATCATCACCAATAGCATCAACAGGACAAGCATCCATTGCACTTTCACAAAGTTCAACACCTTCGTCATCAGTTGGTTGAATTTTAACATAAGCGTAACCTTCGTCACTCATTACGAAATAATCTTCAGCTTCTGCAATACAAGCATCACATGCAATACATTCTTCCATATCTACATAAAATTTTCCTGCTACATTTTCTGTTGCTTTGTTTTCTAAATCTGCCATAATTTCCTCCAAATAAAAAGCAAAATTAAAATATATCCTTTTATTATAATATTTAAATTTAAATGTCAAACTTTTCTTATTATTTTCTATATTTTTTCATTTTTTAGACACTAGGTAGGTGCATTAGAAATAGATATCGCACCTTGGGCTTTTTTATCCGTGTAAAACTGCCGTAAAGACGAAGGCATGGCCTCGTCTCAAAGGTAGGTTGAAACGGAAAAAAAATAAATTATAGTTATACTAGTGAATACATTATTACCACTGAAAAGAAGTAATTTTTATAAAGAAATAAGAAAGCATTGATTTGTTTAAGATAAAGTAGTATTGTCATCAAGTGTTTAAAAGATAGTTTGTTAAGTGAATATTAAAATAAAAAATCCAGTTGATGATTTTTTTAATTAGGAGGAATTAATGATAAAAGAAATATATATACAACCTGAGATGATTATATGACACAAAAATTATTAACGGTTGGCGTGATTGGAAAATCACTAAAAGAAAATGAAAACAGAGTAGCCATTCATCCTGAACAAATAAAATTTATTCCTTTGATGTTTAGAGAACAAATTACATTTGAAGAAGGATACGGATTAAAATTTGGAATTGATGATAGCACAATAGCCAAGTATACATCAGGACGAGTTGCTTCTAGAGAAGAAATATTAAATGATTTTGATTGTGTAATTATACCTAAACCTTTAGAAGAAGATTTATCTCAAGTACATAAAGGAGCAATTATTTGGGGATGGCCACACTGCGTACAACAAAAAAAGATTACTCAAATATCCATTGATAGAAAATTAACACTTATTGCATGGGAAGAAATGTTCAAATGGAGTAAAACAGGTGATAAAAACATGCATATATTTTATAAAAACAATGAAATTGCAGGCTATGCAGGTGTAAATCATGCACTAAGTCTCATAGGGATAATTGGGAATTATGGAAAACCACGAAAAGCTGTAATCCTTAGCTTTGGTTCTGTGAGTCGTGGAGCAGTATATGCATTGCAAGGTCAAGGGGCGACAAGCATTACTGTATATACCCGTCGATTGCCAACAGATGTATCAGAACAATTACCTGGCGTATTATTTAAACAAATGAAAAATGATGATTTTGGAAATTTACTTTCGGTAGAATCTGATGGAAGTACTCGCCCATTTTCAGAAGTATTATTAGATGTGCAAATAATTGTTAATGGGACTCTTCAGGATATTGAGCATCCATTAATGTTTGTTCCAAAAGATAAGGCTAATAAATTGATGGAAGGGACTCTTATTATTGATATAAGTTGTGATGAAGGAATGGGTTTTTGGTGTGCAAAACCTACCACATTTGAAGATCCAATGATTAATATTGATGGTAAATTTTATTATTCAGTTGACCACAGTCCAAGTTATTATTGGGATTCTGCTTCATGGGATATTTCCGAAGCCATATTGCCTCTTCTCCCTATTATTATGAATGGACGAAAAGCATGGGAAAGCAATAAAACCATATCGAAAGCAATAGAGATAAGTAATGGAATAATTCAAAATCAAAAAATCCTTTCATTTCAAAAACGCGAAGAAGAATATCCATATAAATTACTTTAATCTTGTTATAATAGTCTTTCCATAGCTATATGAAACTATACATATCTATTACAAGAAAAATAAGCCTTGAGTCTTATTTTTGGCGTTCAACCTTTCGGGCAAGGAAACCTTGCCCTTACAAGTTTTCACTTTTATAATTTTTTTTACTCTATTTGTAATTTGATTTATTTGCTTGCGAAACTTTATAAATAAAGCTATACTTTATTTATGGAGGCTTTATGAATAAGGAAAAGTACAAGAGAATTATTAAAGAATCTTTTTGGGATTATAATTTTTCAGTAAATGAGCTGATAAGTATTTGCGAAGGCAATGATTATAACAATAAAAAATTTATTTTTAATAAAATACTAAAAAATAGTACTGATGTTTTAAATGACCTTACAGTTTTTTCAGATAGTGATAAAATCAAGCTTCTAAAAGATTTCAGCCCCTCTAAATTTAACTATGATTTTATTAATAGAAGATTTAAGATACTAAAAAGATTAATTTTAAAAGAAGAAGTTGATATCTGGGAGTTAAGTTGGACAAAGTAAATTATATCAAACTTTATGAGTTACAAGATAAAATTTTAACGCTTATTTTTTCAATAAATACAGAATTTTACCTTACTGGAGGAACTTGTTTAAATCGTTTTTTATTTGAAAAAAGATATAGTGATGATTTAGATTTTTTTACATTCAATTCCTCAACATTTTTTCATTCTATAGCTGATATCATGAAGATATTTAAAGATAAAAATATATATTTCAAGAAAATTGTTGATTCCAAATTGTTTGTTAGAGTTAATGTTATTGAAAATAATACAATTTTACAAATTGATTTTATTAATGACAGTGTAAATAGACATGGTGAATTTATTTTTATTAATAATTATAAACTTGATAACCCTTTAAATATATTATCTAATAAAATAACTGCAATTCTTGGTAGAGATAATCCCAAAGATATTTTTGATATATATTTAATTTCTAAAAATATGAAATTTAATTGGCATGAAATTATAAAAAATGCAAAAAATAAAATGATTTTTCAAAAAGATGAATTAATTTATAGATTAGAAACATTTCCATTTTATTTTCTTAAAAATATTAAAATTATTGATGAGAACTTCTTGAAAGATATAGAAGAGGAGTTTCCTTTAATTATTAAAGATATTTTAGAAGGTAATGAAAATTCCTTATTTTAGAATTTATATGCAGCAATTATCTCAGGATTTTGAAACGACCCCAAAAAAACAAAATAAATTCTTGCACATTCTAAACTTACAAGTTATACTTATACTAGTGAATATATTATTATTGCTGAAAAGAAGTAATAATTGTAAAGAAAGAAAAAATCATTGATTTATTTAAGTAAAGATTGTATCATAATTATGTGTTTAAAGGAGTTAGGTGAATTTTTTCTTAGAAAATTATAATAATTTATTAATTCAAAAGAGTTATAGTCAAAATACAAGAAAAACATATATAAACTATTTTGGTGATTTCATTAAATATTTTAAAAACTTAAATATAGAAAAATTAACAATTACTCAAATAAATAATTATATACTAGAATTAATTAAAACTAAGAATATTTCAATTAGTCAGCAAAATCAAAGAATAAATTCTATAAAATTTTATTATGAGAAAGTTCTTGGTAGAGAAAAGCAGTATTATAATATATATCGTCCAAGAAAGGAATATAAACTTCCAAAAGTTCTAAGCAAATCAGAAGTAAAATCTATTTTGGATTCTACGAGTAATATAAAGCATAAATCTATTTTAATGTTAATATATTCAGCAGGACTTAGAAGAAGTGAATTGATTAATTTAAAAATTTTAGATATTGATTCAAAAAGAATGGTTATAAATATTTTAGGAGCAAAAGGAAATAAAGATAGAATTTCATTGCTTTCTGAAAATTTTTTAAAATTATTAAGAGAATATTATAAAAAATATAAACCAAAAGAATATTTATTTGAAGGTATGAACGGAGGAAAATATTCTCCAACTAGCATTGCAAATATTTTAAAGAAGGCATCTAAAAAAGCTAATATAAATAAAAATGTTACTCCACATATGCTAAGACATAGTTTTGCAACACATTTATTGGAACAAGGAACTGATTTAAGATATATTCAAGAATTGTTAGGTCATAAAAGTTCAAAAACTACTGAAATTTATACACATGTATCAAAGAAAGCTATTGATAAAATAAAAAATCCAGTTGATGATTTTTTTAATTAGGAGGAATTAATGATAAAAGAAATATATACACAATTGTGCTTGCACAGCCAAATGAGTGGTATAAACACAATTGTGTTTACTCCATCGTTAGGCGACATATTTTTGAAAAAATTTGAATTTAAAGATTTTTGTTGTTGGGCTTTAAAAGAATAAGGAATTTTTGATTTTTTTAATTTAAAAGAGGGAAAATAAGGTATTCTCTCCACTTCGTTCCGAGAATGAATTTTAATTGGAAAAAAGGAAAAAGTTTTATATACTATAAATAACTTTATTTAATAAAGGACAACTATGGCAAACGAAAGAATAACAGAAAATTTTTTTAGAAAATTTGTACTTCAAGATGAATCTTATAAAAATGATAAGATTATTTTTGAAGAGCAATCATCAAAAGATATAAAAATTGATAAACTTTTAAAAAATGCTTCAAAAAGTGGAGGTGGTAAAGGCTATCCTGAATTTATTATTCAATTCAAAGAAAATCCTGATCTTATTATAGTTGTTGAATGTAAAGCAGACATTAAATTTCATGAGTCGAAAAATAGAAATAAATATAAAGATTATGCTGTTGATGGGGTTTTACTTTATTCTTCATTTTTATCTAAAGAATTTGATGTTTTATCAATTGCAATTAGTGGAGAACAAAAAAATAATTTAAGAATTTCACACTTTTTACAATTAAAAGGAACAAATCAATATCATTCAATTTTTACAGAAGATAAATTTTTGCCATTAGAAGATTATTTAAATGGTTATCAAACAGATGAAAGAAA
>Ga0256842_1000644_pt1 | contig 30530 bp, 30 predicted proteins | sample 4559240metaG_FD_185973 | JGI IMG/M metagenome (GOLD analysis project Ga0256842, IMG submission 185973) | Hydrothermal vent microbial communities from Guaymas Basin, Mexico - 4559-240 | ecosystem: Environmental > Aquatic > Marine > Hydrothermal vents | place: Mexico: Guaymas Basin | collected... | reverse complement strand
CCTAGAACCACAAAAAATCAAGTTAAAATGGGATATAGAGTCAAAAAAAACTCCACAAAAGCAGGAGACATAGTATTTTTTAAAATCAATCACAAAGGTAGGCATGTGGGAATAATCATGGAAAAAGATAGTTTTATACATGCTTCAACAAAATATGGAGTAACCATATCTCACCTAAACAACCCATACTGGAAGAGTAAATATTGGCAAAGTAGGAGGATTTTACCGTAAAATAGACAGGTAAAAGGCATTTTAAATATTAAATCTTAATGCCCACTCACACTTGTAAAATTAGATACACTCTGAAAATATGGTGGAAAATCAAAATAAACCCTAAAAGATTTTGCTTTACCAGGTTTTAGATTTTTAGCCACTACGAACTCTTTTGTTACGGTTTGTGGTTTATAAAGTATATTTTGACCAGAAAAAAACTCAAGAAATCCACTTGGCTTGAAAAATGATCCGCCTTTTGCATTACCTATAACATGCCCTTTATTTACAAGTTTTACTTTAAAAGTAACCTCACCTATCTCAAAATTACCAACATTTTTTACAACCCCACTATATACAATTTTTTCTATACTAAGAAGTCTTTTGTTTTTTACCCTATAAAGTTTTACTTTTTTTGTATATTTATCAACCACGACAATAGAAAAACCAGCAAACAAAGCAACAACCAATGTAACAGATAACAACATTGGCAAAACTAACTTCTTGTTTGGTTGTTTCAGTGACGCTACAACACCACCAACAAACACTAGAAAGAATATAAAAAGCACAATATAGTGCCAATAATTAAATAAAGTCATCAGTTACAACTAGCCCCCACAGAAATATTAAAATCTTTTGAATATGTAAAAGGCTCAACTATAATCTTAAAGCCCCTTACATCGCCTTTTTTAATGTCATACTCTAAAATCGACATCTTTTTAAAAGGCTTAAATGGAAATATCATATCTTTTATAGCATTACCACTAACTTTATACGCACTAGCAGTTATTTTACAACTTTTAAAATCAAATTTTGATTCATTTTTTAAAATCCCTTTTAATACAACTGCTTTCGTAAAATTTAATTTTTTTTGATATGTAAGTGTAATACTATTTTTAAATAAAAATTTATGCATCTGAATATATCCAACAATAGGACCAACAAAAAGTATAAGAAAAGAAAAGATACTTAAAAAGATAGCTAATTTAACTTTCCTTCTTAGAAGAATAGCTAAGACTATAAAAAGAATAAAAAGAGTAAAAACACTACCAAATAAAATATAATCATAAATTATAAGTCCATCTATAAATGCAGTGATTTTATCTTTCATTAATCCTCTCTTGAATTTTTCTCAGCTATCCCACTCATATCAAATCTTCTTGCCAACTCTTGCTTAATTCTGTCTGGAGATATGTTTTTAGCTGCTAGTGCTACCAACATATGATAGGTCAAATCCGCCGCTTCATATATCATCTCTCCCTCGTCATCATCTTTGTAGGCAAAACTAAATTCACCAGCTTCCTCTACCACTTTTTTAAGTATAGTATTGTCACCTTTACTAAACAGTTTTGCTGTCCAAGATGTTTTAGGATCTGCATTTTTTCTTTCTTGAATAGTATGATAAAGTGTATCTATAACACCATACATGGCATGTGGATTTACTTCCACATTATCATTACTTTCACCAGATTCTAACTCTGTAAAAAAACAACTTCTTCTACCTGTATGACATGCCACACCCTCTTGAGTTACTTTTATAAGTAGCGTATCATTATCACAATCAATATAAAATGAGTGTATGGTTTGGATATGCCCACTACTCTCACCTTTTTTCCAAATGCGTTGCTTACTCCTTGAATAGTAATGAGCTATCTTTGTACTGAGTGAAAGCTCTAATGCTTCTTTATCCATATATGCCATCATCAATACTTCATTATTTTGCACATCTTGAACTATTACAGGCAAAAGTGAACTCTTTTGCCAATCAACTCTATCTAATATTTCTTGCATCATCTTTACTTACTTCGCTGTTGTTCGTTGTTTAACATCTTTTGTGTCAACCCAAATATTTGGAGTTGAACCACCAGGTGTTAAAAATATTTTTGCATCTTTATTTACTTTTAATGCTTCATTAAACTTACTTTGAACTTTCATTTGTTCTAGTTGTAAAAGTTTCGGTGTTAAAGATCTAGCAATAATCTCATTTGCTTTTGCATTTGCTTTTGCTTCAATAGTAACTGCATCTGCTTTACCCTGAGCTTCAATTCTTGCTTTTTGGGCAACACCTTCTGCTTCTGCGGCTCTTTTTAAAGCTTCTTGTTTTACTCTTGCAACATCTTGTTCAGCTTTTTGAACCTCTTGTTTTGCGATTTGGACTCTCTCTATCTGCTCTTTTACCTTTTTAGGTAAAATTATGTCTCTTAGTTGAACAGATTGTAAAATAGCAGGTGCATTTTTTAAAGATGCAACACTATCTCTAATCCCAGCTTCTATCTCTGTACCTAAATTATTTCTCATCTGAGTTAAAGCCTCAGCATCATATTTACCAATCACATTACGAACCACATCTCTTACAACTGGATTTATGATTTTATCTTCCCAAGAAAATCCCCAATTTGAAATGGTTTGTGCAGCAAACTGAGAATTTAATCTATATTGAACAGTCAACTCAATTCCAACAGGCAAAGAACGCTTATCAAGAACAGTAACTGCTGGTTTAGTAATAATCCCAGATGCTCTACTGCTTGTTTCTATACGAGAAGCATAGTTGATAATACGAACTTTAGTATCAACAATATAAACTTTTTGAATAACAGGTATGATAAAATGAAGTCCAGGTAAAAGTGCCTGATCTTGATACTTACCATTTGTACTTAAAATACCTCTCTCTCCCTCTTGTATAACAGTAAAAGGTTTTGCTAAAACAAGCATAATCACAACTGCAACTATAAAATAAAGTAATCCAGCTTTACCACCACCAAAATTAAAATCTATCTTTGGAAGTTCTGGACCTTTTCCCCCACTATTTGAGCTTGATTTTTTACCAAAACCACCACTCTCACTCTTCTTCTTGTTGAAGTAATCATTCATATCTGATGCCATTTTTTTCCTTTTTTTTATATTTTATAAATCTAATCTATATATGTTAAATAATGCTCATAATCTTTATCACGACCAAAAACTATATCAAAATAAGCACTTTGAATTTTTTCCGTCATCTCACCTCTAGCACCATTTCCAATCTCTCTAGCATCAACATTTCTAACAGGCGTAATCTCTGCTGCTGTTCCAGTTAAGAAACACTCATCAGCAATATACACTTCCTCTCTTGTAATACGACGACGAACAACCTCTATACCCATATTTTGAGCCATCTCTATAACTGTTTTTTGAGTTATTGACTCTAGTGAATTATCATTTGGAGGGGAGATTAAAACACCATTTCTAACCATAAAAAATCCCGCCCCACTAGCTTCTGCTACATATCCTTGATCATCTAAAAGTAGTGCTTCATCATATCCACAATCAATCGCTTCATATTTTGCCATTTGTGAGTTTAAATAATTTGCTGTTGCTTTTGCTTTACCCATATTTGAAGTATTTGCAGGTCTTGTCATAGATACAATTTTGAGTTTTATACCATTTTGCATACCCTCTTCACCAAGATAAGCACCCCATTCCCAAGCTGCCATCACAGTCTCAACAGGAGCATTTTTATGGTAAAGTCCCATAACTCCATAGCCTAAAAATGCAAAAGGACGGATATATACATTATCCCCTGTAAATTCATTCTTTTTGAGTAAATCAATCTGTGCTTGATTCATCTGCTCAACCGTATAAGGTATATCTATCAAAGTCATTTTTGCTGACTCTTTAAGCCTTGTAGTATGATCGTTTAAGCGAAAAATAGCATAACCTTTATCTGTCTTATACGCTTTTGTTCCTTCAATAACACCATTTCCATAGTGAATAGTATGTGTTAAAACATGCACCTTAGCATCTTCCCAAGCTACAAATTCTCCATTCATCCAGATATATTTAGCCGCGTCCATTAAATCTCCAATAATTATTAGTTTATAAAATTTTGTTATTTTATCTAAAATGATGTTTATTTTAGATTAAGTACTTGTTTAGAATGATTGATATAACCATAGATTTGATGGTCGGAAAAACTAAATTTCTCCGTATTGATGGAGTTTAAAGTTAAAAGGAACAACTTTAAAAGTTGTTCCTTTTATTAGAATTTTACTTCTGCAGTTATCATATACGCCGTACCATTATATGCTTCTCTAGGACTAGCAGTACCATTTTTACCACTTTCATTATCAGTTATAGTTGCATTTGCAACCCACTCGATATTACTATTTTGTTCCCAAGACGCACCAACTATATAAGTTTTTTGCTCATATTTTTTAGCACCAGACACCACTTCTGGAGTCCAACTGTCATAACGAGCTAACATTTTATACCGTTTTTCATTCCCTAAACGAACTTCTGTATTTGCACTATATCCTGAACCTGCACCTTTTGATACATAGGTAGAATTTTGTGCTGTATCATCAGAAGTTATATACTGAGCTGCAAATAAAAACTCTGGCATGTTATAAACTGCATGAAAACCATAAAATCTTAAATCATCCCAATCTGTTTTAGCACCAACTGTGTGATCATAATGTTTTACATTGTATTGACCATAAAAAGACGCATCAAGATAAGTTGTTTTTGTTGGTTTGCCATGAGTACCAAGAAGATGTCCTGTAAATCTCCATTCAAGACTTAGACCATCACCTTTATTTTGTAATTCATGGTAACCTTCACCATTAAATACACCAATATCAGCATCTAAATATTTCGTTCTAGTTTTAGCCATAACACCCAAATCAGCAGAGTTACTTAAATGTGCGCCATTGTGATCTTCTACTAAGATTTCAGAGATACTTCTATATAACCAAGCATTATGCTCTTCATAATCATGCCAAGGACGATGAGCAAGACCAATTTCTAAACTTGTAAAAGGAAGCACTTCATTTAGATTTATATAAGCATACTTAGCTCTTGTTACAATACTGTCACCATCAAATCCAGCCGCTTTTTGTTTAACATCAAATGTTATACGGTAGTAAGATTTTGGATCGTCCATCAGATATGCTTTTAGTTGAAAATAACCTCTTCTAAGTTCAAAACTATTTTTATCAGCTTGGTAGTTTGTTCCACTATTTCCTATCTCTCCATCTTTATAATCATGTGCAGTATAACCTACAAAGGCTTGACCACTAAAGTTAAGTTTACTTGATTTAGCAAAAACAGAAGTTTTTTTACTTTTAATCTCTGTGCGACCTTCCCCAGCTTTTGTCCACACTTGACCATTAGCATCTTGATATAGTTTAATTTCACTTGCATTTATAGCAACTGAAGACAAAGCCAAGATCGCTAAACTTGATAAAATAATTTTTTTCATCTCTTTTTATTTCCTTTTTGTTTTATAGGCGAAAGTATAAAAAAGGTTGATTACATAACGGTTACATCGTAAGCACCTTTCCATAAAAAGTTCGTTATAATTAGAACTATGGATGCAACAGCTCATACAATACTTATAGTAGAAGATTCAGAAGACATTTTAGACCTGATGGAATACACCCTTTCAAAAGAGGGGTATGATGTCATCACATGTATAGATACATCAAATGTAAAAGATATACTTGATGATGAAGAAGATATATCGCTTATACTTATGGACAGAAATCTTCCAAATGTTGAGGGAAGTGTTTTTATATCCAAACTTCGTAAAAAAGGCTACAACCAACCTGTCATATATGTCAGTGCAAAAGATTCGAGTGATGAAATCATAGAGGGCTTTGAGAGTGGTGGGGACGACTACATAACAAAACCATTTAACTTAAATGAGTTAAAAGCGAGAGTGAAAGCAGTTATAAAAAGAACAAAAAAAGTTCAAAACATCATTAAAATCAGAGATATATTATACAATTCAAGCAATAAAACTTTTAGTATAGAGTCAAAAACCATTAAATTATCATCGCTTGAACATGACCTGTTTTTAGAGTTTATAAAAAATCCAAACATTTTACTCAGTCGCGATACTTTACTTGAGAGAGTTTGGAAAGAGGGTCAAAACAAACAACCAAAAACTGTAAATGTTGCCATAAAAAGACTAAAAGAGCATATAGACCCAGATGGGAGAAAAAACTATATTCAAAGTATCCGTGGTGAAGGCTATATGTTTTGTTAAATTTTCACCAAATTATACTTCGTAAATTTATACTTATTTTTTCCATACTGTTTTTTATCGTTGGTGCTATTGTTTACTACTGGAGTAAAGATTTCTATATCGCTCAAACCAGAGATGCTTTACTTAATGATATAGAGATTATATCTTTTGAACTTAAAAAAAACTCTAATTTAGATTTATTGGCTACTAATATCAAAAAAAATATCAAACTTAGACTAACTATCATCTCACAAGATGGAACAGTTATGGCAGAATCAGACAAAGATAAAACCAAGATGGACAATCATAGATATAGAGATGAGATAATACAAGCAAGTAAAGAAAAATATGGTTATCAAATAAGACATTCAAAAACCTTAAATGAAAATCTTCTTTATATGGCAAAAAAATTTATTATTAATGATAAAATAATCTATATAAGACTTGCAAAAGAACTTAAAAATATAAATGAGCAAATCTTCTTGCTAGGAGTGAAGATATCTTTTGTTTTAATTTTGTTTTTCATTATTATATTTATAATCGCCTACAAAATCACTAAACAAACAGAACAAGAGATACAAAAAATTGTAAGTTTTTTAACATCACTTACAAAAAAACGAAAAACAAGTTATATAAATTCAAATTTTTCACTTGAATTTTCAAAAATAACAAAACTGCTTACAAAAGTTTCTCAAATTCTTACAAAAAAAGAGAAACAAAAATTAAAATATACATCTAAACTTCAAATTTCAAATCAACAAAAAGATGATATTATCTCTGCAATCAGTCATGAATTTAAAAATCCTATAGCAGTTATAAATGGATACTCTCAGACTCTCTTAGATGATGAAAATATAGATTTGGATATTCGTAAAAAGTTTCTTGGTAAGATACATAAAAATGGAATAAAATTAAGCAGTCTTATAGATACTCTCAGACTTTCTATAAAGTTAGATTCCAACAAGCAGACCACAAGTTTTTTAACCATCAACCTACATGAAATTGTGTATGATGCAGTTGAGAATATAAAGCTAAATTATCCAAAAAGGACAACTGTTATATATGGAGATAAAGATATAGCCATCAAAGCAGATCCATCACTTTTTGGTATAGTTGTAAGTAATCTGGTTGAAAATGCTTTTAAATATTCTGAAGATAAAGTTATAATAAAATTTGACAAAAAAAGATTGAATATTATAGATACTGGCATAGGTATCTCAGTGAAAAATTTACAAAACATCACCGATAAGTTTTATAGAGTACATGACAACAGTTGGAACAACTCTTTGGGACTGGGTCTTTTTATAGTTAACAATATCATAAACCTTCATAACTTCTCTCTTGAAATCAAGAGCAAAGAAAATGAAGGTTCTACTTTTAGCGTAAGATTTTAAGGATTACTTTTTCTTCTTTTTAGATTTTTTAGTATCCTTTTTCTTTGCTACTTTCTTAGCCTCTTTCTTCTTTTTTGCTTTTTTCTTAGAAAGCTTTTTCTCTGCCTTTTTAGCTGCTTTCTTTTTAGCTAATTTTTTTTCTTCTTTTTTAGCTATCTTTTTAGCAACTTTTTTCTTTTTTTCATCTTTTGCCATTTTAGGCTCCTTATGTATTAGAGATACCCGTATTGTATATCAAGTTTGCTTAAGTAAGTACTTATACGAAACAATTTATCTATTTACTTAATTTTTTATCAATTATATTTACTCTATTAAACCTAAATCAGATATACTGTCTAAAGAAATAATATTCAGGAGATAATGAATGGGAAAATTTGTTAACAGCACAGAAGAGTTTTTTACTTTTTGTGAAGAAAATGATGTTGAGTTTGTAGATTTTAGATTTACAGATATTAAAGGTGTATGGCACCATATTAGCTATAGGATGAGTGCCGTGAGTGCGTCTCAACTTGAAAATGGTTTACCGTTTGATGGTTCTTCAATCGAAGCATGGCAACCAATCAATAAATCGGATATGCTTTTAAAACCAGATGTTCCAACTGCGTTCCTTGATCCATTTACTGCTGATCCGACTATTATCGTGTTTTGTGATGTTTATGACATCTATAAAAACGATTTATATGAGAGATGTCCTCGTTCTATCGCTAAAAAAACACTTAAATATGCTAAAGATTTAGGTATATCTGATGAGGCATACTTTGGACCTGAAAATGAATTTTTCATGTTTGACAATATTCAATTCATTGACAATATCAATGAAGCTGGATATAAAGTAGATACTGAAGAAGGTGAATGGAACTCAAATACTGAATATTCAGATATGTACAACACAGGTCACAGACCTGGCACAAAAGGTGGTTACTTCCCAGTAGCTCCAACAGATAGTGCAGTTGATATGCGTGCAGAGATGATGCAAGTTTTAGAACAAGTTGGTCTTGAAGTTATTTTAGGTCACCATGAAGTTGCACAGGGTCAACATGAGATTGGTATAGTTTTCTCTGACATAATCGGTGCTGCTGATAATGTTCAAAAATACAAATATGTTATAAAAATGATAGCTCACCTAAATGGTAAAACTGCTACATTTATGCCAAAACCACTTTATGGTGATAATGGTAATGGTATGCATGTTCACCAATCACTATGGAAAGATGGTAAAAACCTTTTCTATAATGAAGGTGCTTATGCAAACTTAAGTGAAATGGCTCTTAACTATATTGGTGGTATCTTTAAACATGCCGCTGCAGTTAGTGCATTTACCAACCCATCAACTAACTCATACAAAAGACTTCTGCCAGGGTTTGAAGCTCCAAGTATCTTAACTTATTCTTCTCAAAACCGTTCTGCTGCTTGTCGTATCCCTTATGGTGCTGGAGAAATGGCTACTAGAGTTGAGATGAGATTTCCAGATAGTTCTGCTTGTCCTTACCTTGCATTTGCTGTTATGATGATGGCTGGTCTTGACGGTATCAAAGAAAAAGCCAATCCTGTTGGTCCAATGGATGAAGATTTATTTGAATTAAGTCTTGATGAAATTCGCCAAAAAGGTATCCCACAAATGCCACATACACTAAGAGAAGCACTTGAAGGTCTTATCAGTGATCATGATTTCTTAAAACCAGTATTTAGCGATGAGATTATAGATGCTTATCAACACTACAGATTTGAAAGAGATGTATGGCCAGATGAAGGTCGTCCAACTGCTTACGAATTTAAAACTACTTATCAATGTTAGTAATTTCTTAACACTTTTTATTCCCACATTTTTGTGGGGATAAATATATTGAGAAGTTTAAAACTATTTTTTTGATATAATAACTACATGAAAAAAGATACAATTCAAGAACTTATAAATGAGATTGAAGATTTATCCAAAGATTATGATAAAGGACTCTACGGGAAGATAAAAGCCTTTGTAGATGTTTATCATGAACAAAAAAAGATAAATGAAAAACTTAAAAGAGAAAATAAGTTCTTTTTAAAAAAATGGGATAAAAGAAATATCCTAGAGTTTGACAAAAAAGATAAAATAATTGAGCAACAATCTCGTTTAGCTGCTATGGGCGAAATGATAGATGCTGTGGCACATCAATGGAAACAACCATTAAACTCGATAAGTATGATGATAGATATGCTTAAAAATGATTTTAAAGATGGCTTTGTTGATGAAAACTACATAGATGACCTGAATGAAACCACACATTTACAGATAGACCATATGGTAACAACACTTAATGAGTTTAGAAATTTTTTAAGACCCTCAACAAAAAATGAAAATTTTCACATAAATACCGTTGTACAAAATGTTCAAATTCTTATGAAAGATGAACTTATATCACAAAACATTCATCTAAATCTTGAGATTGATGAAGATTTACAACTTTTTGGAAATAAAAATGAGTTCAAACATCTTTTTATAAATCTCATAAATAATTCCATAGACGCATTTAATGAACGAAATATCCAATCAAGAGAGGTTACTATTAGATGCTATAAAGAATCTCTAAACATTTATATAGAAGTTGAGGATAATGCTGGGGGAATACCAAACAACATTATAAACCATATATTTAAGCCAAATGTAACCACAAAACCTGAAGGTAAAGGAACTGGTATTGGTCTTTATATGACTTCTCAAATAGTCAAAAAAAATAATGGCTCTATAAATGTCCACAATACCAAAAACGGTATCCTTTTTACTATTGTATTTAGAAAAACAAATATTTGATAGAACTTTTTTTGCTATAATTCCAAAAAGCAAAAATTTCAAGTTAAAGGGTTCTTTATGAATCACATAAAAAAGGGTAAATATCGCCCATATCCAAAAATAGATTTGCCAAATCGTACTTGGCCTGACAACAGTATAACAAAAGCTCCAAAATGGTGTAGTGTAGATTTGCGTGATGGTAATCAAGCACTTATCAACCCAATGGACATGGATAAAAAACTTGAACTTTTTGCACTCTTACTAAAACTAGGTTTTAAAGAGATAGAAGTTGGTTTTCCATCAGCTTCCAAAGTTGAATTTGACTTTTTAAGAAAGATTGTTGATGATGGTTTAATACCTGATGATGTAACTGTACAAGTGCTTGTCCAAGCAAGGGAACATCTTATTGCTAAAACTTTTGAAGCACTAAAGGGTGTAAAAAAAGCAACTGTTCATCTTTACAACTCAACATCTGTTGCTCAAAGAAAGATAGTGTTTGGTAAATCTCAAGATGAGATAATCGAAATCGCACTTAATGGGATAGACCTAGTTAAAAAATATGAAAAAGAGCATGATGGGAAAATTTTCTTAGAGTATTCTCCTGAGAGTTTTACTGGAACAGAGTTAGAATTTGCAGCAAAAATATGCAACAAAGTAACTAAAAGATGGGGGATTGGTGATGAGCGAAAAGTTATCATAAATCTTCCATCTACAGTTGAGATGGCAACACCAAATATATATGCTGATCAAATAGAATGGATGAGCAACCACCTTGATAACAGGGAAAATGTAATCATATCAACCCATACCCACAACGACAGAGGAACAAGTATAGCTGCCACAGAGTTAGCACTTTTAGCAGGAGCTGACAGAGTTGAAGGAACACTTCTTAGTAATGGCGAGAGAACGGGTAATGTTGACATCATAACTTTAGCACTTAACATGACAACTCAGGGGATTGAGAGTGGACTTAACTTTAGTGATGTAAATGAAGTTGTTGATGTTGTTCAAAGGTGTACAGAGATGCCGACACACCCTCGTCACCCATATGTTGGAGAGTTGGTTTATACTGCTTTTTCAGGTTCACACCAAGATGCCATAAACAAAGGTTTAGCATATCAAAAAGCAAAAGAGGAACCTTTTTGGGAAGTTCCATACTTGCCGATGGATCCCGAGGATGTTGGTAGAACTTATGAATCTATCATCCGTATAAACTCCCAATCTGGAAAAGGTGGGGTTGCTTACATACTAGATAAAAACTATGGATACCAACTCCCAAAAGCTATGCATCCAGAGATTGGACGAATCGTTCAAGCTGTGAGTGATGCAAAAGGCAAAGAGTTAAATCCAGAAGAAGTTTTAGAGATTTTTAAAGATACCTATTTTAAAATCGATGAACATATCTCTCTTATAGATTTTACACATTCTAGCAATGCAAAAACTTCCACATGCCAATTGACTTACATCCATGATGGAAAGAAAATAGTTGCGCAAGGTGAGGGAAATGGACCGATAGACGCTTGTAAAAAAGCACTTCTAAAAGAGTATAAACATGAGTTCTCTTTAAGCTCATATTCTGAACACTCTTGTGGAGACAAAAGCTCTGCAAAAGCTGTTGCCTACATAGAGATACAAACAAAAGATATACTCTCTTGTTTTGGAGTTGGAGCAGATAACGACATAGCTACTGCATCTGTTAAAGCACTTTTTTGTGCATTAAACAGAGCTTTTAAATAAAATCAGGATACTAAAATGGCACAAAACACAATCACCATAAAACCAAACAACCATTGCATTTACCAATGCCCAAACTCAAAAAAAATACAGCTTATAAACCAGCTTGTAGCTAAAAATCAAAGTTCAACTATTGTAGTTGTTTGCACACAAAACCCACATGCCATAAAAGATTTATTGGAAAATAAAAATATAACTGTTATGGATGATAGAGAGTTTATAACTTCTAAAGAGATGGCATGTGAGATATTAGTCAGCTATGATGTTCCACAAAAAGCTATCATTTATACAGCTAGAGTTTCAAAAGCAACTCTAAAAGCATTTTTACTTGTGGATGAAAGTGAGCAAAAAAATCTATATCCAATAGAAACTCTTCTTGGTCGAGTTATCAAACAAGAGATATTGTCTGGCTTTGAATATGAGCAAAAAGAGAAAGCTGATGTGCAAAAGCAATCAACTAAAAAACTCTCAAAAGACGAGATAAAAGCAGTTGCAAAAAAAAGATATGAAGAAAAAACAGGTGAAACAACACCTAAAAAAGAGTTCAAAAAATCAGATAAAGATGACAAATGGGCAAAGAAAAAGAAAACTCCAAATAAATTTTTAGGTAAAGATGAAAATGGTAAAGCAATCTTTTCTGGAAAATCTGGTGAAAGAAATCATCGTTACGATGGAACTCCAAAAGATAGATATGATACCCCAAAAAAAGTTGGAAGAAAAATCAACATAAAAGCTATAAAACCAAAGTAGGTTACTATTTTTAAAATAGTAACTCTTCTGAGGCACTTGCCTTATTTTGAACACGAGGTGGTTTTGAAATATTGCTAAAATACTCTTTTTTTCCATCTATTGTTACTTCTATAATCCCCTCGGGAACTTTAAATTTTCTTGGAATTTGAGGGTATAATCTCAAAACATTTTCATAATATTTACTAAATGCAGGTCCAGCTATACGACCACCTGTTTCGCGTCTATACATTGGAGTATTATCATCATTTCCAAACCAAACTACGGTCTCAATGGTTGGAGAATATCCAGCAAACCAGCCATCCATATTGTTGTTAGTTGTACCAGTTTTACCTGCTAGTTCTATCCCTTTAGCTCTTGCTCTTCTACCTGTTCCCCGTCTTACAACATCTCTTAGTATGGTTGTCATTATAAATGCTTGTGTAGGCTCAGTTATAAAACGACTCATATATTTGTGTTTATAAATAGTTTGAGCATGTTTATCTATATTTTTAATCAAATATGGTTCAACCTGTATCCCAGCATTTGCAAAAGATGTATAATATTTTGCTAATTCCAAAGGGGACAAGGAGATAGTTCCAAGCGAAATAGAAAGGTCTCTTGGAAGATTTTTAATCCCAAATTTATCAAGCTCACTTAGTAATTGTTTTAATCCAATATCATTCACAAGATTTATAGTTGCCAAGTTTCTTGAATGAACTAGTGCTTCTCTTAGTGGGATGAGACCCTCATAATCTTTTTCATAATTTCTAGGTTGCCATTTCAACTCTTCGCCATTTTTTTCATACTTATAAGTTCTAGCTATATCTACAAGCTTTGTTGCGCCACTATAACCCAAATCTATCGCTACTTGATAGATAAAAGGTTTAAAAGCACTTCCTGGTTGTCTTTTACCCTGAGTAGCACGGTTATAAGAACTCTTTTTATAATCAATACTTCCAACAAGAGCCAAAACCTCCCCTGTTTTTGGTCTAATACTGACCAATGCACCATTTAATAAAGATGTATTTACATCACTAAGAACAAATTCTGGATCTTTTTGAAGTTTTTTAAGTTCATTTACTTTATAACCTTCTATCCTTTTTAGCGATAAATCATAAGCATATTTAAGTGATTTTTTTGCTACATTTTGTAACCTTAAATCTATGGTAGTATATATTTCATATCCACCAGTTTTAACATCTTTTATACCCATTCTTTTCATACGCCGAACAACTTCATCTACTATAAAAGGTGCTTTATTTTGAGTTAAAGTATCGTTAAAAACCTCTGGTGTTTGAGCTAAAGCACTCTTGTAAGTCTCATCATCTATCCAGCCAAGAACATGCATCCTTGTGATAACACGATTTGCTCTACCCATAGACATATCATAGTTTTTAGTTGGAGCATAGGTACTTGGTGCTTTGGGAAGTCCTACTAAAATTGCTATCTCTTTTAAACTCAAATCTTCTAATCGTTTGTGAAAATAACCATCAGCTGCCGTTTTTATACCATAATATCCATGCCCAAAATATATCTCATTTAGATACCTCTCTAAAATTTGCTCTTTTGTAAGAAACCTCTCTATTTTTAGTGCATAAATAGCCTCTTTTATCTTTCTTGATAGTTTTTTCTCCCTTGTTAAAAGCATATTTTTTACAAGTTGTTGAGTGATTGTACTTGCACCTTCAACAGCTTTACCCGCTCTTAAAACTTTTATAGCCGCACGGAAAATAGCATCTATATTTATCCCCGGATGCTCAAAAAAAGTTGTATCTTCTATGGCAACTAAAGCCTCAATAGCACGAGGAGGAATCTCATCAAACGAAGCATAATATCTATGTTTTTTCTTAAATAAGTTAGCTATTTTATCTCCGTTTTTATCATAAATCCTCGTTGTTGTCGCTGGTTTGTAATCAATCAAAGGCGATATATCATAATCATAAGAGAGTAAAAAGTACCCCAAGACTACAAATGGAGTTAAAAATCCAAGTAGTAAAATAGTAAAAAATAATCTCTTTAATATTTTCATTTTCTAAAATCCCTGTTTGCAAAATTTGCTTCGATCAATATTTTTGTATATTTGGCATGTGGATTAGCTAATACAGTTGACATTTTACCATTTTCTACCACTTTACCATCTTTTATGACACAAATATCTTCACATAAACTTTTTGCCGAATTTATATCATGGGTTACAAAGAGGATTTTAAAATCAAACCTATCTCTTAAATCTTTTAACAACTCTAAAATCATAACTCTTGTTTGTGGATCAAGAGCAGTTGTTGGTTCATCTAAAAGCATAAGTTTTGGATTTGACTCCAATGCCATTGCAATCACAACTCTTTGAAGTTGCCCACCAGAAAGTTCAGGAGCATACCTCTCTAAAAGTTTTTCATCCAAACCTACCTGAGCAAAAAGTTCACACACTTTAGCATCTTCAACAAAAAACTGTTTTTTGATTTTAGTTAAAGGCGATAGTGCTGTAAAAGGATTTTGAGGTACAAAAGAGATGGTTTTTCCAGCTTTAAATTCAAACTCACTATCACTCTCTAGCTCACATGCCATACCCTCTGGTAACATCCCGAGCAATGCTTTTAGTGTCAAGCTTTTACCACTTCCACTCTGCCCCACAAGTGCTAAAGATTTATCAATAGTAAAATTTATATCTACAAGCGTTTTATCTTTTAAAGTTATGTTGAGTTTAGTTATATTCATAAAAGTATTTTATCTAAAGTTCATTATTTTTTGGCAAAGTTCTCTTAGCTCATCTTCTTGCTGTCCCAATCGTGCTATAACTCTAAGTATAGCTTTTTGGACAGTTGGTTGTCTGATAGCACCTATAACAAAACCATCTTCAAACAAAACATCTCTTATCTGTATAACTTTTTTGTTATCATCTATAACTATAGGGACTATCAAGCCATCCACTTTTATATCTAAAATCTCTTTTACTATCTTTTGTCTTTGTTTTATATCTTGTTTCAAACTATTGGAATGTTTTAAAATATATCTTAGTGAATTATGTGCCAAAAGTGTATCATAAAGACTTAATGAAGTAGCATAGATAATGGGCTTTGCACGGTTTATAAGATACTCTATAATGTGACTTGATGCTAAAATATATGCTCCAAAACTTCCATAAGCCTTACCAAGCGTCCCCATTTTTATATGGTTTGGTTTGATTTTTATGTTGTAGTGGTCAAAAACACCCATAAGCCTATCTCCTACAACCCCACTACTATGCGCTTCATCTACAATCAAAATGGTATCTTCCTTATCACAAATCTCAAATACCTCCTTGTCACACAAATCACCATCCATTGAATATATCCCCTCAACAGCAACTATCTTCCTCTTAGCATGTGGGAATTTAACAAAAAGTTCCTTTAATGCAGCCATATCATTATGATTAAAAAAAACAACCTCCACATGCTCTAAATTTGTTGCTAAGATTCCTGAAGCATGATACATCTCATCCATAAAAAGCATGTCACCTTTTCTAAGAAGTGCTTCTATCATCGCTATATTTGCACAAAAACCACTTCCCAAAACCACACCATCTTCAAAACCGTTTGCTTCACATAAAGCACTCTCAAAATCTTTATGGATTTGATGATAACCATTTACAAGCAGTGAAGCTTTTGAGTTGTGAATGGGAAGTTTTTCTAGCTCTTGGCATGTGGATATATGAAGCTCTTTTTTATGAGATAACCCTAAGTAGTCATTTGAAGCAAAGTCTAAAACATTATCTTTTAAAACCTCTCTAGTACGAAATCGCCCTGCTCTCTTGAGTGCTTTTAACTCATGTTCATAAAAGTTCATACAAAAACCTTTAAAAATTGTACTCTGGTTATGGAAGACAAAGTAAGTCTTAACATTTCACAAACTCTTTTAGTTGTTTTATCTTCTCTTCATATCTAACTTTTCTCCAGTTATTAAAAGAGGGATGAGGTACTCTCAATACTGCTTCAAACTCATCATCTCTAAACACAACATCAAAAGCACTCTCAGCAAATCGTCCACAAAGCACTATCTTTTTGTCTTTATGTTTTTCAAGTCTAGCCCTAAAATTACTTAACATCTTATCTATAACTAAATTTATACTAGCTTTGAGATTTTTTCTGGGTTTTGGATTTTGTCTTATGGTTTCAAAAAACTCTAACACTCTGGCATGTGGGTTTTTGTAAGCTGATTTTTGAAGTGGAAGGTTTGAAATATTTAACAGCCCTAAATGTTTAAGTTTTTTTTCATAAATAAGTTTACCAAAAGGCTCACTCAAGCCAAAAAGCACAAGCGACATATCCACACCACTTTTACCAGCAACAGGATAACCGTTTTTTACTTCTTGAGTGTGGGGAGATTCAAGTACAAAGATAACTTTTGTATCTTCATAAATCAAATCATCTACAACATAATCTTCTAACTCTTTTAACATCTTAATAACTACAAATTACTTGATAGATATGCACATATAAAATCACCTCTAATCATATCTTTATCTACTTTATTTCTTCTATATATCATAACAAAAAAGTATAACAACTCTATACTCATTAAAAAAATCTTGCATTAGCTAAGTGCTTGAGTTATAAAGTTTAAAGCTTCCTCTTTTGCCAAAGGTAGTTTTGATTTGTCTTTCCCACCAGCTTGTGCAAAATCTGGGCGACCACCACCACCACCACCTAAAATAGGAGCAATTTTTTTGATCCATTCCCCTGCTTTTGCATCTGCATTTTTTACACCACAAGCTATGAGAACTTTATCCCCTTTTACCTGAAATAACATTGCACAAAGTTTTTCGTTTTGATTTTTTAGTTCATCTATTTTAGCTTTTATATCGCCAGTTGGATACTCTTCAACTACAACAGCTACACCATTAATCTCATCAGCTTTTATCTCAACCTTTGCAGAGTTTTGAGCCTCTTTTAGTTCATCTTTTAATTCATCTATATTTGATTTTAGTCTATTTATCCCAGCTAAAAGATCAGTGTTTTTCACTTCAGCTTCAGCTCTTTTTATAAGTATTCGTTCGTTGCAAAAATACTCATAAGCAGCATGTCCACAAACAGCTTCTATACGACGAACACCAGCACTTACGCCACTCTCTTTTGTGATGATAAATGAGCCAATATTTGCAGTGTTATCCACATGGCAACCACCACAAAACTCAACACTGGCGCCATCAAAACTCACAACTCTGACCTCATCTCCATACTTCTCGCCAAACTGAGCTTTTGCACCTGAGTTTTTAGCATCTTCTATCGCCATAACTTCTGTTTTTTGTTTTATTGCTCTCATAACCAAATCATTGACTCTTTGTTCAATCTCTGCTAATTCATCATGTTCTAGTGCTTTTGGATGTGAAAAATCAAATCTAAGTCTGTTAAACTCTACAAGTGAACCAGCTTGAGATATGTGATCCCCTAAAACATCAAACAAAACTGCATGTAAAAGGTGTGTTGCTGAGTGATGTTTGGTTATCTCATTTCTTGAAATATCCACAATAACATCAACATTTATACCAACTTTTATACTTGAAGTAACTTCTATCTCGGACAAATTTAATCCAAAAAACTTTTTAGTATCAACAACCTTGGCACGACATTGAAGCTCACCTTTATCTCCAGCCTGTCCACCACTTTGTGCATAAAGTGGTGTTTTATCTAACATTATCCAGCCTTTTTGCCCTATATCAAGGCTTTCAACACTTTTATAATTTTCATCAAGTAAGGCTAGAACTTTTGATTTTGATTTTAGATTTTCATATCCTATAAACTCATTTTCACCAAATTTTTCCAAAAGAGCTTTAAAGTCTCCATGGACAGCTTCATCTCCACTACCTTTCCAAGCGGCTTTTGCACGAGTTCTCTGCTCACTCATCAACTCATTAAATTTTGTCTCATCAAGTTTAAGATTATGATGTTTTAACATATCTTGAGTCAAATCCAGTGGAAAACCAAAAGTATCATAAAGTTTAAAAGCAACCTCTCCACTAAAAATATCTTTTGTGTTTTTCAACTCCTCATCAAAAAGTGCTATCCCAGACTCAATAGTCTTGAAAAATCTAGCCTCTTCCAACTCTATCTGCTCTTTGACAATTTCAGATTTCGTTTTTAGATACCCATACTCTTTGCCCATAATATCTACAACAATATCAGTAAGTTTAAACATAAAAGGTTTACGAAATCCAAGTAGATAACCGTGACGAACTGCACGACGAAGAATACGACGAAGTACATAACCTCGTCCCTCATTTGAAAAGTTTATACCTTGTGAAAGCAAAAATACCGCTGTTCTTATATGATCTGCAATAACTCTAAAACTTGCACCACTCTCATAAGTATATTTTTTATTTATCATGGTTGAGACTTCATTGATAATTGGCATAAAAAGCGATGAACCATAGTTACTAAGCGCTCCCTCTTTTATGGCTACTACCCTCTCAAGCCCCATTCCTGTATCTATGGAAGGTTTAGGAAGTGGTGTCATTTTACCATCAGCAGATTTTTCATACTGCATAAAAACAAGATTCCAAATCTCTAAAAATCTATCGCCCTCACCACCTAAATAATCCTCTTTACCTGAAAAATTTTCTGAACCTTGGTCGTAAAATATCTCACTACACGGTCCACACGGTCCAGTATCACCCATCTGCCAAAAGTTATCAGCATCACCGAGTCTTAAAATCCTATCTTTAGCTATATATTTTTGCCAAATCTCCTCAGCTTCATCATCACTATCATGTATTGTTACCCAAAGTTTATCTTCAGGCAGTTTTATAACCTTAGTAATAAATTCCCAAGCATAAGCTATAGCATCCTCTTTAAAATAATCCCCAAAACTAAAGTTTCCAAGCATCTCAAAAAATGTATGGTGTCTTGCAGTGTGTCCTACATTTTCAAGGTCATTGTGTTTTCCACCAGCTCTAAGACATGTTTGACACGATGTTGCACGAGGGTTTGCAGGGCGAGGCACTTCACCTGTAAAGATAGACTTAAAAGGCACCATCCCAGCATTGTTAAAAAGCAAAGTTGCATCCTCAGGCACTAACGGAGCCGAAGCAACTCTCTCATGTTGTTTTGATTCAAAAAATTTTAAAAACTCTTCTCTAATGTCCATAATCTTCTCTTTTATAAAATTATGCGATTATATCTAAAATGTAGTTATAACTCTCTAAAGAGATTCGTTTTCATCGATAATAGTTACATTTTTGTAACGATTTAAAAAAATATCTCCAGCTATCCCATTGCCCATAGATATTTTTTCTTTTTTTTCATTTAAAATTGGTGTTGTTCCTATCCCACAACTTGGCGATTTTGACTTGAGAACTATCTTAGTGGCATGTGGGTTTTTATCTATAAAAGAGTTTATCTCATCCCTTAAAAGTTTTGTTACATTTTTGTTGGTTTTATCTGTAATTATATGGTTTTTTCCATCAATTTCAACTACACTTATCCTCTCTCTTGGAGTCCCAAATAATGGAGCTTCAGGACAAAAAGGAACAATTTCATAATCTTTAAACGCATCTGCAATCTCCGTGGTTTTTTTCGTCTTACCATCATAGCGACAAAGATGACCTAACAAACAAGCAGATATTATAACTTTTGGCTTAGACAAAGAACTCCTCCACATTTATAGTCTCATCCAGACACTCAATAAACATCTCATCTTCTTGAGCATAACATTTATCATAAACAAGTGTACCGTTTTGCAATACAAATTTATCTACATATTTATTTATTGGGTCTATGATGAAGTAGTTTTTTATACCAAAACACTCATAAAGCTCTTTTTTTAGTGTTTTATCTTTTTTTGCAGTTGATGGGGATAGCACCTCACAAACACAACATGGCAATTCGCTATCTTCACAAAATAAAATCACATCTGGCTGCACCACATTGACAACACCATCACACTCTAGTTTTATATCAAAAGGAGCTATTACACTAGAACAGTTTTTCTTTTTTTGTAGCCCTTTAAAAAGAAACGCAATATTTAAAACAATATCCTGATGCTCCCTGCTCGCACCACTCATCATATAGATCTCACCAAAAATCAACTCATATCTCTCATCATCTGGAGTAGAGCCATCTATCTCCAAATAATCTTCATAAGTGTAATTTTTTAACTCTCTTGCACCCATAACTTTCTCCTTTAGCAAATCACTACAGATTTAATCTCAGTAAACTCTTCTATGGCAAATCTTGGACCTTCACGACCAACACCACTGAGTTTCACACCACCATAAGGCTGTATATCAAACCTAAGTGTTGGCATATCGTTTATCACAACTCCACCAGCATCAAGTTCATCTATAGCTCTTTGTGTAAGTTTTAAATCGTTTGTAAATACTGAAAACTGAAGCCCATAAGGGGAGTTGTTCATACGAGGCATGGCATCATCAAATCCATCCACTTTTACAAGTGAAACAATGGGAGCAAAAACCTCTTCACAAACTATCGCCATATCATCTCTTACATCTGCCATCACACATGGATGAAACATTCTACCCTCACAATGTGGAGGCAACAAAGGTTTTGCTCCCTCTTTTATGGCACTCTCAACCCAACTCATAGCACGACTTGCTGCGTCATCATCTATAAGAGGTCCTAAAAATGTATCATCATCATAAGGGCTTCCGACTATTAGCTTTTGTGTTTCTTGTGCCATTTTTGAAGCAAATTCATCATATATCTCACTGTCAACATAGATTCTTTGCAAACTTATACAAACCTGCCCAGAGTTCACAAAAGCACCCAAAGTACACCTTGAAGCTGCCAAATCCAAATCAGCACTTTTATCTATAAAAGTTGCAGCATTTCCACCTAATTCAAGTGAGACTTTTTTAATCCCTGCAGATTTTGTGATGATATTTCCAACAGGAACACTCCCTGTAAAACTCACAGCTCTGGGTATATCACTCTTTATTAAAGCACTTCCAACTTCTGCGTCACCATAAACAACACTCAAAGCATCTTTTATGGCATGTGGAGAGTCTATGAAAAGTTTTGCAAATTTATAGGCAGTAAGTGGAGCTTCAGGAGTTGGTTTTAGTACCACAGTATTACCAGATACAAGTGCAGGAGCTAATTTATGTGCTACTAAATTTAGTGGAAAATTAAAGGGGGTTATGGCAATTACAACACCAACACTCTCCCTTTTGAAAAATGCTGTTGTTTTTTTACCAGAAGCAAAAGCATCTGTATTTATAGTTTCACCAGACATAGTTCGCATAGTTTCAGCACTTAAAGTAACAGTTTCTATACATCTTTCAACTTCAACCCTTGCAAAAGTTATAGGTTTACCCACTTCATCAGTAATAGTCTTAGCAATATCCTCTTTTTGCTCACGCAACTTTTGAGCAACATCCAAAAGCCAAGCACACCTTTGAGCTATGGTTGATTTTTTTGCATCTTTTGTAGCACCTTGAGCAACTTTTAGTGCTTTTAGAGCATCCTCAGCATCACAAACAGGTGCAATTGAGACCACTTTACCATCATAAGGACTTATTCTGTTGCTTAGATTTTCTTTACTAAACTCACTTGAACCAAAAAATATTTTTGCTTGCATAAAATTCTCCATAATTTTCTACAGATATTGTAGCACGAATAATATAAATGAAAGGTTTAAAAAGGGGAAACTAGGGGGAGGTTACTACCACCCTCTAATAATTGTATGACAAGAAAGACAATCGTTTAACACTTTACCATACTGTTTTGTTGCTTCACTATATTTACCACCATTTACAGCTTTTTTAAGTGATTTCAAATCTTGTGTAAGATTACTATTAATATTATTAGCAACAGTAGTTTTGTTACTTTTCATAAAGTCACTAACTTTCACATGCTTAAAAATAGCATCTGAATTTCCCACAGTTTCAATCCCACGCTTAATATCGTCTTTAGAATTATACATGAAACCCATCTGAATTTGATCCATACCTTGCTTCATTAACTTCATAGTCGCATCTATCGTAGTATCACTTGCAAATGTTAGTGCCGAACAAGCAACTAATGCTAGTACAATTTTTTTCATTTAGTATCCTTAAAGGGGTTATTTAACATTAATGATACTATGTTGTTTATTAAATGTCTATAAAATTCGTCAAAGTGTAATATTTTCTACAAACTCTATCCCACAAGGGGTTACAATAAGTGCATCATAAACAAAATCTATATCAATGGAGTGTTTTTTCATATAAACATTACCAGTTTTTATGAGTTTAGAGAGTTTTTGTTTAGTTATATTCTGTATGGCAACCTCATAGTTTTCACCACTTTTTACCTCAACAAAGTGTAAAACTCCATCTTTTAAAGTGATTATATCTATCTCACCAAACCTAGAGTAAAAATTTCGTTGCACTATCTCAAACCCGTTATCATACAAAAACCCACATGCCAAATCTTCAGCTTTATTGCCTTTTGCTCTGCTCATTTAAAGATTTATCACCTCAACCTTAACACTCTTAAACGCAGCAGTTTTTACAAGTTCATCACACTCATCTCCAAACAAGCTATTTATATTTGACTCAGAGTAATGAAATGTACAAAAAAGTGTTTTTGGTTTGATTTTATCACTAAATTTTATCTTTAATGGCGAAGTTTGACCATTTTTGGTTTTTAAAACAACTCTTTGACTTTTAAAATCATCTTTATCATCTTCACAAACCAACAAAACATCTTCACTGTATCTGTTTATAAGACTTTGACTCTCCCTTGTCTGTGAAGCATTATTATAATGCGCTATTGTTCTTCCTGTACTTAGGTAATAGCCCTCAAAAGTGTTAGTTGTTATCTCTTTTAACATCCCTCTTAACTCATACTGATGGTAACAAAAAACACCTAAACCATCCTCTGTTCGAAAATCCAACTGATGAAGTCTTGGGGTGTCTTCTGTATAAATAGGCCATTGAAGTCCCCTTTTTCTATGTCTTTGAAGCCTTAAATAACTAGCTCCACTAAATCTTCTATGAGCCACCTCTCTAACTTCATCCCAAACATCATTAGAATTTTTATAAGTATAATTTTGCCCCATTTTATTGGCAATTAGCTGTAAAGCTTCCCAATCATCTGGCAAATCAGATTTTACAAGTGGCTGAGAAAGGTGTAAACGACGCATAGCATTTACATAAACACCTGTTTTTTCATAAGCAGATTTCACACCTATGACAATGTCAGCTTTTTTTGCTATATCACTCATAAAAAGCTCTTGAACAACTATAAGTTCTAACTCTTTTAAAGCTTTATTTATTTTATTGGTATTTGGATGGATATGAGTTATATCTTCACCCATATTTATAACTGCTTTTATATCACCACTTAACATCCCATCAACAAGTTGAGGAGTCATAAGTCCAACCTCTTTAGGCTCTTGATAATCTGGTGCATAATATGGAAGCATCCCAATATCACATGCTCCTTGAACATTGTTTTGCCCACGAAGTGGCATAAGCCCTGCTCCCTCTTTTCCAATATTTCCTGTCATAAGTGCCAAATGAGTTATCGCCATAACAGCATAACTTCCATCCAAATGCTCAGTAATTCCGAGTCCCCAAAATATCATAGACTTTTTAAGTGCATACTCTCTTGCTACTTTTCTGATCATTTTTGACAGATGCTCATATCCATCAATCTTGTTAAAATAATCAGGATTTGCATACTCATCACTAAGTATTTTCTCTTTAAATTCTTTAAAACCTTTTGTTCTATCAGCCATAAAACTCTCATCATAAAGTTCTTCATCTATGATTACATACGCAAGCATATTCAAAACCATCAGATTTGCTTCATAAGGCATAATAGCTCTGTATTTTGCAACACGATGAAGCTTTATCTCTCTTACATCAAAAACAGCCAAATTATCATGTCGCCCTGCCATATTTACTATACGATTGGCTATTATTGGATGAGCTTCTGTAGTATTTGAGCCTATCACTATCATAAATTCACACTCATAAATATCGTTGTAAGGGTTAGTAGCTGCACCCTCGCCAATAGTCTCCCTCATCCCCCTAAGCGATGGGGAATGACACACTCTGGCACAATTATCAACATGGGGTGAACCAATAGTTTCTCTTGTAAATTTTTGAAGCAGATAACCACTCTCGCATGAGGTTCTAGCACCACCAATGGAGCAGATAGATTTTTTACCATATTTTTTAGATATATCTTGAAGTTTTAAAGCCGCAGCAGTTGTAGCACTATCCAAATCACACTCAAACCACTCATCATCAAACTCAATTAGCGATGAAATTATCTTTTGTTTTATAGTTGGATTTTTATCTAAAAAAGATTTTTTAATTCTTGGTTTTTGGATTCTATTTTTAGAGTTTACAAAATCGTAACCATATTTACCTTTTACACAAAGCTTACCCTCTGAGACCACACCATCTTTGTAGGCAAATATCTTTTTAATCTCATTATCTTTTACCTCTGCGGCTATGTCACACCCCACACCACAATATGTACAAACACTCTCTATCGTTTCATAGTTTTTCATCCCTAAACCCCATCTATATATTTTCTTATAAAATCAACACTGTTTATCACCTCTATATCTGGTGAAAAAAAACTGTTATCATTTGTAACAATATACTCAGCACCCATCTCTCTAGCACAAATATATTGCAGATTATCTTCTAAATCTTTATTTTGTAAATCTAAGGCTAATTTTATCATCTTATTTGTAGCCCCTGCAACTATAAACAAACTATTTAAGAGTCTTAAAAATTTCTTTATATCTTTTACCTGTTTTTTTGCTATATAATCTATATTTAATAAACTCACATCCAAAACACAACCCTCAAACAAACCCTCTTCTATACTGTTTAAGACAACCATCGCCTCTTTGTATCGCTCTCTTTTTAAAATCAAATCTAAAAATATATTTGTATCTATAAAGATTTTCATTTTATAATCTCATTGTATTTAACATCATCACTCACAAAATCATTATCTAAAACACCAACAAATTCAGAAAATGAACCATTTTGCAAACTCTCTTTATCTGAAGCTTTTTTCAATAAAGATATATACTCATCATAAGGGAGTATTACAGCTTTTTTATGGTGGGACTTTTTATCAATTATCGTAACAAACTGATTTAAAATTTTTGTAAATTGTGATTGTGCCTGAGATATACCTAGTTCCAACATAACAATCTCCATATATTAATCTATGTATATATTATATCATATTTTATATATTTGAGATAATTTTCTCTTTTAAAAAGAGTGGAAGTAAGTTAAAAAGCCTTATTATAAAATAAAACCTAAAAGGAAAAGGGTAAAAAACTTTGTTATTTTCTATCGCTTTTTTTATAATCTTCACACCCTCTTTTGTATCTAGTAAAAATGGCATGTGGAAACTGTTTTTATCTGTAAGCTCACTTTTTATAAACCCTGGTAAGATAGTTATAACTTTTATGCCATATTTTGAGTATTTATATCTTATCCCCTCAGCATAAGCATTTAAAGCCCTCTTTGATGATGAATAAACTTTACTTGTGGGCATAGATATGAGTGAGGCTAGTGAAGATATAAAAACTATCTTACCACTCTTTTGCTCTTTAAACTTTGGCAATAAAACCTCTAAAATAGCATGATTTGAAATCACATTTACATCATAAAGGTTTTTAAACTCATCTATGGTTGGTATATCTTGACTATCATGCCCTAGCGATATTCCAGCATTTAAGACAACCATATCCAGATGGGAAATAGTTTTAATTTTACTCTGTAAATCATCAAACTTTGTAACATCTGCTACAATTATTTCAACACTCTTGGCATGTGGGATAAGTTCGTTTTGAAGTTTTTGAAGTTTTTGCTCCCGTCTTGCTAAAAGAATGAGGGAGTTTTTAGAAGTGGTATACTGACGAGCTAACTCTTCACCTAAGCCACTACTAGCACCCGTAATTAAGATTTTCACCTTCTTAAGTTATACTATCCTAATCATTACAGGTTTAGAGTTTACAAAATCAAGCAACTCAAGCTCTTTTATCATATTTTGTATATCTTTTTCAATAGCTATATGAGTTGAGATTAAAAGATTTGCAGAATTTTCAAAAGATGGTCTTTGAAGCATGGTCTCAACTGAAATATTATTATCCTCAAAAACTTTTGTAATTTTTGCTAATACACCAGCACGATCACTCACATTTACACGAAGATAGTATTTTGAGTTTATATTATCTGTTGATTTTAGAGTAAGTTTACTACCTTCTAACGGTTTATCAAACCCTAACATTGGGGCAGATTTACCACTTCTTGCTATATCTATGATATTTGCTACAACAGCACTAGCAGTTGCATCACCACCAGCACCAGCACCATAGTAAAGTGTTTCACCAACTTTATCGCCAACAACACTTATACCATTCATAACACCATCTATCTTTGCTATCATCTCATCTTGACTGATTAAACACGCGTGAACACGAAGTTCAACCTCATTGGCATCTTTTTTGGCAATCCCTAAAAGTTTTATAGCATATCCAAACTCTTTGGCAAATTCTATATCATCACTACTAACATTTTCAATCCCCTCTATGAGAATATCTTCTGGCTTTGCATCTATACCATAAGCGATAGAAGCTAGGATGAGAAGTTTATGAGCAGCATCATAACCACCCACATCAAAACTTGGATCAGCCTCAGCATATCCAAGGTCTTGAGCCTCTTTTAAGATAGCATCATAACTCACGCCCTCGTTTGTCATCTTTGTCATCATGTAGTTACAAGTACCGTTCATAATCCCCATAATAGATTCTATATGGTTTGCACTGAGTCCATCACGAAGAGCATTGATGATAGGGATACCACCAGCTACACTCGCTTCATATTCAAAAGCTTGTGTTCCTGCCATCTCTTGAAGCTCATAACGATAATAAGCTAGTAGTGCTTTGTTTGCAGTTACAACAGCTTTTTTATTTTTAAGTGCTTTTTTAACCACTTCAAAAGCCTCATCAACTCCACCCATAAGCTCAACAACAACATCTATCTCACTGTCATTAACAACTTCATCAACATCATCTGTTAAAATTATATCAAGACCTCTATCTTTGTTAAGGTTTCTTACAACACCACTTTTAACAACTATATCAACACCAGCTCTTGCACTTATAACATCAGCATTATCTCTTAAAATCTGAACTACACTTGTCCCAACAGTTCCTACACCAACTATACCAACTTTTATCATACTATTTTCCCTCTACTTGAAACTGTTTTAAAAACTCTTTTATATTTCTTGCAGCTTGACGAATACGGTTGTCATTTTCTATCAATGCAATTCTTACATATCCCTCACCATACTCACCAAAACCAATCCCAGGAGCAACTGCCACATCAGCTTCTATTAAAAGTCTTTTTGAAAACTCCAAACTTCCCAGATGTGCTACACATTCAGGAATCTTAGCCCAACTAAACATACTAGCTTCATTTTTATTTATATGCCAACCAGCTCTCTTAAATGCCTCTATGAGAACATCCTGACGATGGTCATACTTGTTAGTTATATCTCTTACGCATTGCTGATCACCATTGAGTGCCACTGTTGCAGCAACCTGAATAGGGGTAAACATCCCATAATCAAGCCACGATTTTATCTTTTGCAAAGCACCTATAAGTTTTTTATTTCCAACAAAAAAACCAACTCTCCAACCTGCCATATTATAACTTTTTGAAAGGGTAAAAGACTCAACTGCCACATCTTTTGCACCCTCAACACTCATAATAGATGGTGTTTTATACCCACCAAAAGTGATGTCACCGTAAGCTATATCACTAATCACATAAAATCTCTTCTCTTTTGCCATAGCCACAAGTCTTTCATAAAACTGAGGTGTTACAGTAGCAGTTGTTGGATTATGTGGAAAATTTACTAAAACATATTTTGGTTTTGGAGAACTTTCTTTAAAAACTTTTGTTAAATCTTCAAAAAATTTATCCTCATTAACTCTATAATGCTCATCAAACTCTATACCAAATTTAATAACATTTCCACCAGCTAAAATAAAAGAATATTCATGTATAGGGTATGTAGGGTCAGGAATAACAGCAACATCTCCAGGATTTGTGATAGCATAAGTAAGATGGGCATAACCCTCTTTGCTTCCCATAGTAGCAACGCACTCTGTCTCTGGGTCTAAAACACAATCATATCTTCTCTCATACCAATCAGCTATAGCTTTTAAAAGTTTAGGGATACCTTTACTTGTTGAGTAACCATGAGTTTTAGTTTTTTGAGCAGATTCAACCAGTTTTGCACGGATATGCTCAGGTGTATCGCCATCAGGATTTCCCATCGAAAAATCTATAACATCTTTACCAGCATGGCGTTGTGCCATCTTAATCTCATTCACTTGAGCAAAAACATACTTTGGAAGTCTCTCAACTCTGCTAAATCTAATCTCGTCAAACATAAAAAATTCCTATTAAAATATTAATGCCATTTTAGCAAAAAATATTTAGCCTAAGATTATCTAGCACCTAAAGGAGTTAAAACCAACCCATTTTTAATATTTTTTAAGGTATAAATATCTGATATTTTAATATATTTTGCATCATTAGGAGTACTTAATATCAACCTTCTTTTTTTAGTATTTATCCTAATAACTTTTAAAAGGTGTAATGAAGAATCATAATAAGCAATATATGGATACCAGTTGTTTCCTGACAAAGAATAAATTTTAAGTTTATTTATCTGAGATATATCCAGCCAATGTGGATAAAGAGACCTTTTTAATTTAACTTCTCCACCATCATGAAGTGTCGCTAGGTTAAGATACCCACCACGCATATCAATTGCATATGACCAATCAGTAGCAGAATTTCGTTGAATATCTACGATACTACAACCACTTTTTTGAAGTTCTCTTTGTAAAATGAGTGGATCTGTTGCATATTCAGATCTTAGTGAAATACTCCAGATAAATTTTGAAGCATCAAGTGTAGATTCTTTTGTGACATAGCGATAATAACCAATATTTCTCAAAGTATCACCCATAATTTTCACAAAAAACAGGGGCGCACCACTTGTCTTAAAACTAAGATTTAACTCTTTTGGTTTTTTAAAAAACAGATTTAAAAGTCCATTTTCTTTCAAGGTTTGAACAATTTTAACAGAGTTTACTCTATCTCCATCATAATAGTCTGACTTTGGCGAAAATATGATATTTATATATGCCTTATTCTGCTGATATGAGCCAATATCCATAAATGCTTTTATCTTTTTAGTTAAAATATCTTCATTTGAAACTTGTTCAATCTCATTTGCGAACAAACAAGAAAGTGCCATAACAAAAATAAAGAAAAGTTTTACCATGCCTTACCTTTATTTAGACGCTTAAACTCCTCAAAAGTTATCTTTTTTAAATCACCATTTTTATATATAAATCTTATGTTTTTCATACTATGAAACTCTTTTAACTCACCATTGATTTCAAAACTAACATTTCCATGTCCAAGTGAAAGCAACCACTCTTTATTTGGATCTAAGTCCAACTCACCTTTAAAAGTTTTTTGAAATTTTTTATGTGTCAACAGATCTATATAACCTATCCACAACTTTGAATTAGGGATAACTTTAAATGATTTTTTTTCAACAACTTTAGGATTTTCTGTAACCATTTTCAGTTCTGTCACTTCAGTTATATTATTATCTTTTATGGTTGAATTTTCATCTTTTGA
>Ga0256842_1000643_pt1 | contig 30594 bp, 30 predicted proteins | sample 4559240metaG_FD_185973 | JGI IMG/M metagenome (GOLD analysis project Ga0256842, IMG submission 185973) | Hydrothermal vent microbial communities from Guaymas Basin, Mexico - 4559-240 | ecosystem: Environmental > Aquatic > Marine > Hydrothermal vents | place: Mexico: Guaymas Basin | collected... | reverse complement strand
ATTATGCAAAACCATATCAAGCGAATCAAGTACATCCTGATATGTAGGTTCTTTTACAGGTTCTAATCCTTCTTCAAAAATATCCATTTTAACTCCTTATTATGTTAAAAATGTGTTCAACAAAATTTTTCTCAAAACGCATCAAGTGAATTCCGTCTATATCTTTTAGATATCCTCTTTTCACAATATCATCTATAAGATTCTGCACAAATACAAAGCCTTCAGACTTTTCATCCTTGCTATTTTTGAAATCATCTATTAACTGCTTTGGAATTTCAATACCTTTTACCGAATCATTGAGATAATTTGCAACTTTAAGATTGGGTGGCGGGAAAAATCCTATAATTTTTGAAATTTTAACATCCTTTGAGACCTCTAAAAACATCTCCAACGATTCTATTGAATATACCGGCTGCGTTATAACAAAATCCGCACCGTATTCGGCTTTAACCTTAAGTCTATTCTTAATACCTCGCATACTTGCTTTTGTTGGCACATTTGAAGCAACTCCGCAAAGAAAATCGGTCTTTAGTTTTATACTGTTTCCGAGATAATCTTCTGCATTGTTAAGCTTTTTTATAATCTTGAGCAATTTTGAAGTATTTAGCTGGTAAACATTTTCTTTGCGTCTATTTTTTATCACATCTCCGTTAATGGCAAGAACGCTTCTTAAACCTAAAGCCCACGCACCAAGCAAGTCAGATGATATACCAAGTGCATTTCTATCACGGCATGTCAAATTAAAAATTGTAGGTAGATTGAGTTTATGTTCTATAATATATGAAGATGCTATCGAGCTCATTCTCAAGGATGCCATAGGACAATCCGTAACATTAACCGCATCAATGAATTGTGCTACCGATTTTATGTTGTCAATGTTTATGTTATAATTCTTTGGCGGATTATATTCGACACTTAGGGTCTTTTTCTTTTCAAACAATAAATTCTTAAATTCCATACAAACGGATATTAACCGCTTTATCAAAAATTTTCAAGCATTAATAACCTGTTGTCTTTTTATCGTAAAATTAGACATACGCATAATCAAAAATATACAAGCTGTTTTATGGAGTATATGCTAAAAAATATATGTTTTGATTCTAAAAAAATTATTGTATATTAAGTCGTTATGAAAAAAGCAGCTTTTTTTTCACTAATTATATCCTTAATAATACATCTTCTGTTGGCTTCATTGCTCTATATCTATCTTGAAAATTACCAAAAAAAAGTTAATAGCCGAAAAAAACTTCCAAATAGTTATCCTGTTGACATTATAACCCTGCCCAAACACAGGATAGAGAAAAAAATAAAAAACGAAAAACACAAAGTAGCTGCAAATGTAAGCAGAAAATCGGTTTCTAAAAAATTCAGCAAAGAGGAAAAAATACCCTTAAATATAAAAACAGCTCAAAAAGAAGGAAGAAAACAACAGAATTTACATAAAACGGCAAAAAAGAGCAAAAAAAAGATAAAAGCATTATCTAAAAATGGAATTAAGGCTTATAAACCGAAAAAAACCGGGCACAAGACAAATAATTTTACAAAAATAAAAGGTAGCTTCTATAATAAAAATGCAGTCTTATCAAACAAAAGCAATCAAGGCTTTGGCTTAAGTAATCAAAAAGAATATAAAAGCAAAAATGCAGATAGAGAGGCAACGATAGAAATAGGCACTCAATCCATAAAATACGCATCGTATATGAAGCACATAAAAGATAAAATTCAGGGTGTCTGGATTTATCCGGAGCAGGCAAGAGTAAACGCTATGCAGGGTGCTCTACTTCTGCTTTTTACGATAGATAAAAATGGCAACTTGGATAGAGTGCAACTGATAAGGTCAAGCGGGTATCCTATTTTAGATAAAGCCGCAATGGAAGCAATAAAAGACGCATCACCTTTTCCGCCCTTGCCAAAGAGGTTTTATTTAAACAAATTAAACATATACGCTACCTTTAGATACACCCTTTTTAACTATATCGAGTGATTTAGAGAACCTTTTTTGGATAATTTATCTGCGAGCTGATTTTCTTCACGGGGTATATGTTTAAGCGTAAAACTGTCAAAATTTTTAATAAGTGACAAAATTTGCCTGTGGAGTTTCTTTAAATTCTCATTTTTTACGGAATATATACCGTTAATCTGTTTTACAAGCAGTTCAGAATCGCTGAACGCTTCAACCTTTTTTATACCAAGCTCAATTAATCTCTTTATTCCTTTCATCATCGCTGTATATTCGGCTATATTGTTTGTAGTAATCCCTATATTTTCGGATATCTCTTCAATTATCTCGTCGTTTAATATTATCGCAATCCCGATTCCGCTTTGACCGGGATTGCCTTTTGATGCTCCGTCGGTAAAAAGTTTATATGTTTTCGAATCATCCTTTATGTTGAAATTTTGACTATCCAAAAGCTTAAATACACCATTAAAATACCCTTCTACATCCTTTTTTGATATGTTTTTATCCTGTATAACCTTTTCTATTGAGCCTTTTTCAAGCAGTTCCTTAAAGAACTCAAGCGTCGTCATCTGTTGCTTCTGCTTCTTCTATATAAAGTATTCTACCACAATTCGGACAGTATATTATCTTGTCTGTCTCCTTTAAGCTTGTAACGACTTGAGGTGTAAGTTTAATGAAACACCCGTAACAAGCATCTTTTCTCATAGGCACAACGCTTGTTCCCTTTGTCCATTTGTTTAGTTTTTCATATTTTTGCAACAAATTAGAATCAATAATATCAAATAGTTTTTCCTTTTCTTTCCTTATTTCCGCTATTTCCTTCTGTATTTCTTCTCTTCTTTCTGCAAATTTTATCTTATAATCCTCCAAAGTTTTTTCTAAAGAGGCGTATCTTACTTCAAGTTCTTTTATATCTTTTTCTTTAAGCTCCAACTCTTTTTCCAATGTTTCCAATCTTTCTTCCAAAACGGTTTTGTTTGTTTTTGCTATATCTATTTCCATATTAACACTTTTCATCTGCTTTTCGGTTGTTGTGGAATTTAATTTAACCTCAAGTTTTTTTAGTGTTTCCATTGTCTCTTTAAGTATATCGGTTTTAAACTGTATATCTTTTTTTATATCTTCTTTTTCTTCTTTTATTGTATTTAATTGAATTTTTTTATTTTTAATTACCTCCACAATTTTATGCTCTTTCTTCTCTATTCTGTTGAACTCTTCCTCTAATTTTACAATGCGCTTATCAAATTCTTGAATTTCGATTAGTTTTTTTACTTCTAAATTCAATTCTACCTCCTATTTATATATCCATGGTAATTTATCTTTATTGCTTATTAAAATTTTCATATCCGGAAAGCTCTTTTTTAAAACGTCTCTCATTATATACTTTGCAAACTTTTCCGTATGAAAGTGTGTGGCATCAATAATATTCAAACCTGTTTCTTTTGCAAAAAATGCATCATGATGCTTCAAATCCCCCGTAATAAAAACATCAAATACTTCATCTAAAATTTCATAAGCCATCTTTGCACAACTTCCTGAACATATTGCAACCTTTTTTACCGTTTTACTGCCGTAAAGGGTGCACTTTACATTATCAACCTGAAGTTTGTCTTTTACATAATCAATAAATTTATCTATTGTCATTTCAGATTTCATCTCTCCTATTCTCAATGGCGGATGCTTTTCAACTATTGTGACATTTGACAAATCTAAAAGAGTGCATAAATAGTCGTTTAATCCGTTTTTTGCTATGTCTAAATTCGTATGAAAAGCATATACCCCTATACCGTTTCTTATCGCCTCCTGCACCACATTATAAGGATAGAAGTTGCCATAAATCTTTTTAGTTGACGAGAATAACAAGGGGTGATGCGCTATTATCAGATTGCAACCCAATTCTCTTGCTTCTTCTATTGTGTCTAAGCCCACATCTAAAGATAGCAACGCACCTTTTATAGAACTACTTTGCGGAGAAATTTGAAGACCTGAGTTATCCCAGCCTTCTTGAAGGGACAATGGAAAATATACTTGAAGTGCAGAAACTATACTATTAATATCCATCAAAAATAAAAAATGGTGGGCCCACCAGGACTCGAACCTGGGACCAACCGGTTATGAGCCGGTGGCTCTAGCCAACTGAGCTATGGGCCCTTAAAAAGCTAAAAACGAAATTAAATATACACATTAAATCTTAATTGTCAAGATGAAATGTGCTCTGTTTGATTTTTACACTAAAAAATTTATTAAAACATCACTGAAATATTAAGTAGCAGTAAAATAAAAAAAATTTGACTTATTAAAAATAAATAATAGAATGACTTATGTTAGGTAGTGTGTTTCAACCTGTCGGAGGGATTTATTGAACGATTCACTTTTTGAGATATTAAAAAATTCTAACATCTTCGGCGTTTTCATCTATCAAGAAGAGGGTAAAATAGTCTATGCGAATAGACAACTCTGTAAAATATTAGGATACAGCGAAGATGAAATATTGCAAAAAAGCTTTCTTGAATTTATCTTAGATGACAAAGATACCGTAAAAACAACCATAGAAAAGTGTATAAAAGGTGAAAGATTCACAAATGAATATATATCCTATTCCTTTAAATCAAAATCAAACGCTATTGTTCCCGTTACAATTTTTACATATACCATACCATATAAAGGGAAAGAATCAGGTATCGTTTTAGTAGTTGATAAAACAAAAGAAGTATCCTACAGGAGGCTTTTCTATGCACTCCATAGCGTAGAGAAAATTTTATTAGAGGCTCAAGATGAAGAAGATATTTTTGAAAAGATGTGCAAAAACCTGGTTAATAATGCAAATTATTCTCTTATTGCAATAGGTGTCATAGACAAGAAAACAAAACTTTTTCTACCTCGATACATAGAAGCTCAAAACGAAGAAATTAAAAACGCTTTTTTATCCACAAAAATTGGTATTGACATAAATACACCATACGGCGCAGGAGTTGTATCGAAGGCGTATAATAACATAAAAATATCCTTTGCAAATGATTTCTTAGATAATCAAGATATGTCGCATTGGCATAAATTTCAAAACAAAACAGGTATAAATTCAGTATGTGCAGTGCCTATTTTGAAAAATAATCAAATTGAATATATACTGCTTGCAGTGGATAGGATTAAACGCTCCTTCGATGAGAATAATATTCAACTTATGAAAAATATTCAAGCCATCCTGTCTTACACCTTGGAAAATTTAGAATCTAAGCAAAATATGCTACTTTTTAGCAAGGCTCTTGAATCGTCTCACGAATGGGCGGTAATAACCGATAAAGACGGAAACATAATTTATGCCAATGATGCCGTTGCTAATATTTCAAAATATAATCTAAACGAACTTATAGGGAAAAATCCAAACATATTCAAATCCGGTCTTCACGATGAAGGATTTTATAAAGAACTTTGGGATACAATAACAAACGGTAAGGAATTTACCTGTAGATTTACCAATAAAGACAAAAACGGAAACCTGTTCCATTTAGATACAACCATTACGCCTGTCACAAGCAAGGGCAAACTATACTTTATAGACCTATCAAAGGATATAACAAAACTTGTAGAACAGGAAAAAGCCTTAAAACTTCACTCAAATATATACAACATTCTTTACAATGTTACAAATCTTGCAACTTCAAGCAAGGATAAAGAAACCTTTTTTCATAATGCAGTCAACCTATTTACTCAAAATGTCGATTTTAAGGTTGCCTTCACCATAAAGTATTATAACAACTCATTTAAAATAGGTCACAAGAGCACAAGAGACAAAAAATACAGTGAGTTTTTTAATACCTTTTGTGATTTTCTTAAAAATAACGGCAAGGAATCGACCATCTTTAAAAAATCCTTTGAAAAAGGACATATTTATATAAAAAACAATATAGCCTTAAAAGAAGAAGTCTATTGCAAAGAGTATGCAAAATACAACCTCGCATCGTGCTGCTCTATTCCTATAAAACAAAATTCCAGGACGGTTTCGGTTTTAATTCTAATGTCAAATAAGGTTAATTTTTTCAATGCTGAAATCTACAACCTTTTAAAAATACTGAGTAAGGAATTTGAATCTTTACTTAACAAGCTTGAAAAACAAGATTTTTCCAATATGCTTTTGGAATCAATAGATAAAGGTTTTGATTTTTTTGCTGTTACCGATGAAAATCTTAATATTATATACACTAAACAAACAGAAAACATATTTCCATACAAATACAAAGACATTATCGGCAAAAATTTTAAACTCATCTTAAGGGAAACCAACGATGATGAATATATTAAAAATTTTGACGCTATCTTAAAAAACGGCAAAGCCGTATCAAGCATATTCAAATACAAGGCAAAAAACGGCAAAATCGAGAATCTAAGAATAGATATAGTTCCTTTCAAAAAAAATAAAAAAATAAAAAACTACACGATTATGGGCAAAAAGTTTGAATTGAAAAAGAGCGATTTTTTTGCAAAGCAAATGGAAAGAAGCTTAAAATTTGACGCTTTAACAGGACTCTACAACCTCAGGTCTTTTAAAGAAACGATAGATTTATTCATTAAAAGAGCAAAGTATAGCAAAAAAATTGGAGCAATTGCCATTATAAATCCCGTCTCTTTTAAAACCTTAAATATGGCTTTTGATTTTGATACCGGTAATGAAATTTTGAAAGAGATAGGTAGAAGGATAACAAAGAGTCTAAGACCGTATGATATTGTTGCAAAATTGGAATCCGACCGATTTGGTATAATTTTGAAGGAATTAGAAACGGAAGAGGATATTTTAATAGCGTCCGTTAGACTTTTAAATGCAATAACAAAACCCTACAAGATTAAAGACAAAAAAGTAAATATAACATTTGACATAGGGCTAAGTCTATTTCCGAAAGATGGTGATGATGCCGACACCCTCATAAGAAAGTCAAGGCTTGCTTTGATAGATTCAAAAGAAAAAGGTGAGAATGAAATAGGTTTCTTCAGAAAAGATTTAGAAAAAAAACTGACGAAGAATTTAGGTTTAAGAGTGAACTTGGAAGAGGCTTTGCGACATAAAGAGTTTGTTGTATATTACCAGCCCTATGTTGATATAAATTCAAATATTGTAGGAGCAGAGAGCCTAATTCGTTGGGAAAAAGATGACAAACTCATTCCGCCGAATGATTTTATCGGATTTTTAGAAACAACCCGTTTAATTGTTGATGTTGAAAATTTTGTATTTGATAAAGTATTGGACAGTTTGAAAAAATGTAAGCTTATAAAAATCAAACCTGTTCCTATATCAATTAATCTATCCGAAAGAAGTCTCGCACAAAGAAGATTGAGTGATAATATTTTATCAAGGATAAATTACTACGATATAGAAAAGAATCTAATCAAAGTAGAAATAATAGAGAGAAGCTTTATAAAAAACTTTGCATACATAAAAAATCTTATGACAGAGTTGGAGCAAGAAGGCATTGATTTTTCAATAGACGATTTCGGGACAGGCTATTCTTCCCTTTCATATCTTTCAAAGTTGCCCTTTAAAATAGTAAAGATAGATATCTCATTTGTAAGGGAGATAACAAGCAACAAGAACACTCAAAGCATCGTAAAATCAATCATATTCCTTGCAAAAGAACTTGATATGAAAGTTACAGCGGAAGGCGTGGAAACCAAAGAGCAATTTGAACTTTTAAAATCCTACGGATGTGATTATTTCCAGGGTTTTCTATTCTACAAACCTATGCCTGAAAATCAATTTATTGAAGTTTTGCAAAGACAACAGCTTAAAGATAGAAAAATTACAGAATCTCAAGCCAAGCAGTTGCAAGAAGATACAAAAAAAGTCATTAATGCATTTGAGAAAAAATCCGAAACAATCTTCTTGGTTAAAAGACAGTCGATTGTCGATGTAAAACAAAATATTTTTGCATATGAGATATTATTTCAAGATAAGCAAGCTTCTTGCATTAAACCCTCAACGGATATGATAAACTATGCAAAATCCATAATAAATATGCTTCAAAAAATGAATATGGAGAATTTACTAAACAAACATACAGGCTTTATTGGTATGAATGATAAACTGATTTTGAGTGATATAGTCAAATTTATAGACAAAGATAAATTTATAATAGAGATAGATGAATCCTCAAATGTCTCTGAAGAATTTATAAAGCGCATTTCCACACTACAGAGACAAGGCTACAGATTTGCTCTTGATAACTTGACACAATCAGACAATTATCGCAAGTTTGTTCCGATTGCAGAAAGAATATCGTTCTTAAAAATTGATGTTAACGCATTTGACAAAAAAACAATTAAAAAACAAGCCAAAAACCTCAAAAAGATTTTTAAATATTTAATTGCAGCAAATATACACAATGAAGAAGACTTTGACTTCTCCAAGAAAACAGGATTTAGTTATTTTATGGGCACATACTTTGAATCTCCAATATCTTTTAAAGCCGAAGAAAAAGAGATTAGAAAGCCCGTCACAAATGCAATTTTGGCAGACGAAGTCCTTAAACTGTTAAATCTGATAAACAGCGATAAGGACGCCGACGATGTTGAAAAAATACTTGGTTCATTTAATGATATGGCTTTACAACTTTTTGCTTTCGTGAACTCCGTAAATTCTTCCTCCTCCGTCATTGTTTCTTCGATAAAGCAAGCAATAATTATTACAGGATACAGAAGACTTAAAGTCTGGCTCATATATTATTTTGTGAACAAAACATCCGAAAATAGCGCAAGCATATTGGAAAAGGCTTTTATAAGGGGTATGATTTTAAAAGGCGTGGCTGAAGATTTACTTGGATATAAGAAATCCGAAGAAACATTTTTTATAGGCGTTATCTCTTTAGCGGATATTATTTTTAAAAAACCCAAAAATGAAATTTTATTCAAAATAAATGCAAGTCAGCTTGCGCAAGATACCATTTTGCACAACAAGGGTAAACTTGCAAATGTGCTATCTGCCATAATAGCAGACGAAAGTCGTGATATTGTAACGCTAAGAGCAAATTTGAATGTTGTCGGCATCATAAAAGAACAGTATCTTGAAATAAAAGAAAAGGCTTATGACAAATTCAAAACGGCTAACAGTATAGAAGAATTTATAAGAGAAATTTAGATTACTCTTTCATTAAATAAGAGGTTTGCCATTGAATAATAAAAACGGAATAATACTCATAGATAAACCAAAAGGCATAACTTCTTTTGATGTCATAAGACTGCTTAAGAAAAAATTCGGCACAAAAAAAATAGGCCATTCCGGCGTTTTGGACAAACCGGCAAGCGGATTAATGATTTGCGCTGTAAATAGGGCTACAAAACTGCTTTCTATTTTTGAAGAGGGATACAAAATATATATCGCAGATATTGTATTTGGTATAAAAACCGATACACTTGATATGCAAGGCTCTATTGTAGATACAAAGTATACAGATATAACAAAAAATGATTTAAAAAAAGTTATTGATAGTTTTAGGGGAGAAATTCTGCAGAGTGTGCCTAAATATTCAAATGTAAGGATTAATGGTAAAAAATTATACAGATACGCCCTTAATCATGAATCCATTGAGTTACCGAAAAGAAAAGTTACTATCTATGATATTGAGCTTGTTGAATTTGGGGATAATTCGGCAAAAATAAAGGTTAAATGCTCAAAAGGCACATATATAAGGTCTTTGGCTTATGATATAGGCGAATCTTTAAATACATTTGGCACAATACGGGACTTGCGGCGTATTTTTGTTTATCCTTTTTCAATAGATAAGGCGAAGGATGTAGATAACGCTGAAATTACACCTATTAATGAAGCTTTAAGTTTTTTACCGTCGATTTCAGTAAGTAAAGACCTCGTTAAGAATGTTCTAAACGGTGTTGAATTCAGCAGGATTGTAAAATGTGACAAACTTCAAAACGGACTTTATAGAGTTTTGGATGATAATAAAAATTTTATAGCTTTAATTATATCTGAAAAAGACAAAGTCTCCTATAAATTTGTACTGAATTAAAAAATTATGAAACACTATGTAAAATTTCATCTTGACCTATAACTATAAATGAGTATCGTATATATAGAAAAGCAGATTAAGGAGGTGGAGTTATGGCAAAAACGGAGCTTAAGATTAAAGGTTGGTGCAAAAATTATCCGGGAGAAAGACCGCCAAGATTTTTGAAGGCTTTTTTGTTGCTTTTTTTATCCGTAGAAGAAGCACACGGATACGAGCTTATTGAACATCTTAAAAAAATGGGCGTAAAATATGAAACATATGAAGTTGGATATGTTTATAAAACACTAAGAAATATGGAAAAAGAGGGCGTGGTTGAATCAAGATGGAATGTTAAAGAAAAAGGAGCCGCAAAAAGAGTTTACAGGATAACCGATAAAGGAACGGAATCTCTTGCAAATTGGGCAGCTGTTTTGACAAATATAAGAGACAGCATAACAAACTTTTTAAAGGTCTATAAAGAGACTTTAAACAAATAGTACTGTATGTATAGGGTAAGTATAGAGTATCTTAAGCCGGGTATGAAACTCGGCAAAGCCATAATTAAAGACAATGGGACCGTATTATTAAACAGTGGCATAAGATTAACGGAAGCCTACATAAATCATCTTATGAAAATGGGATACGATACGGTTTATATAGACGATGACGACACCTCGGATATATTGGTAGAAGATGATTTGAGAGAAAGAACGAGATTGAAAGCCATAAGGCATATTCAATCTCTTTTTTCCATACCGGCCACAGAGATGAAAAAAGAAAAAAAACAGACTATGGCGGAAATAGTCCGGAGTGTCGAAAGCGGCAGAATGAAAGAAAAAATTGCCAATTCCAAATCTCTTAAAAATATAATGGCCGTATCTTATGAGATAGTTGATGAAATACTCGACAATAAAATGTTAAGCGGGCTTGTTTCTTTAAAAAGAAATGATGATTTTACCTATAAACATTCTATAGATGTTACCGTTCTATCAGTAGCCATTGCGGATAAATTTTTATACGGTAAAGATAAAATTTTAGAGCTTGCAAAGGGATGCCTTCTCCACGATATAGGAAGAATGCTTATAAATAAAAATTTATATAACGAGCCTCGAAGACTGACAAAAGAGGAGTTTGAAATTATTAAGCAACATCCCAAATTGGGATACTTAACGCTAAAAGACATAACAAATATAGGGATTCTTGCTCCCCATATTGTTTACCAACATCACGAACAGCAGGATGGTAAAGGGTATCCGAGGGGTTTACGAGGTGACAATAAAATGCCTTTGCCAACCAAAACCACAAAAAAGGGATATATTATGCCGCTTGCTGAAATAGTTTATGCAGCAAATGTTTACGATGCTCTTGTATCTCCACGTTCATACAGAAGTGCCTACACTCCCGATCAAGCATTTTTTATAATGAGAAGGCTTTCAGAAACCAGCATCAATAAAGAAGTGCTGAAGGTTATGTTTGATGTAATTCCCGCCTACCCTTTGGGAACAACTGTAATCATAACAAGCGGTAAATATAAAAATCACATAGCTGTAGTATCAAGTGTAAATCAAGACAATTTATCAAGACCAACTATTAGGGTTATAATGAACGAAAGAAAAAAGAAAATAATACCTTTTGAAATAAATCTTGCTGAAAATATGCATATCAATATAGCTGGAATTTTTATTTAAATTTTTTTTCTGTTTTTACTATTCCGATACCGAGAATAATCACGATTAATATTCCTATTATTAAAACCAGGGGGATTGAATCTATTTTTGGTCCTACATTGTATGCAAGAAGCATAGCCATTGTTATCAAAACTGCACTTAAAACAAGACTTATGCCAACCTGCCTTAAAACATATCTAAATGTATTAATCATTCTGTCGGAATCGTCAACCTTTACCGCAACATCTATTTTGCCATTCTCTAATGATTCCAAAAATTTTCTCGTTACAATAGGGAGTTTTTTAGCCGAGATTAAGTAGTTTAAATTCGGTTTCGCAAAAAGCTTAACAATATTGATAGGTGAATAGAATTTCTTTGCAAACTTTTTAAAATGGGGTTTTGCTACATCTACAAAGTTAAAATTCGGATGAAAGTCCCTTCCCACCCCGTCTGCTATAATTATAGCCCTCAAAAGTCTTGTTGAGCTTTTATTTATGATTATATTGTGTTTTCTTAAAATAGCAAAAACATCTTTTAATATCTTTGCCATATTCATTCTTTTTAAAGGCTGATAATGATAAATTTCTATAAGTTCATTTATGTCGTTTGCAAGCTCATTTTTATCAATCTCTTTCTTTGATGAGGAAAAGTTTTCTATCGAGTCTATTATCTTATCCACATCTTTTTCTATAAAACCATAAGTCATTTCTATTAAATTCAACTTATCATTATCTGAAATCTGACCAACCATACCGTAATCTATATAGCATATTCTACCATCTTCCATTATTATAATATTGCCGGGATGAGGGTCTGCGTGAAACAAACCTACATCAAAAATCTGATACCAAAAAACCTTTGCACCGTCTTCTGCAAGCTTTTCCAAACTGAAGCCGGCTTTGACTATCGATTCTTTATTTGTTGCCTTATATCCAAAAATATATTCCATAGTTATTATTCTACCCTTTGTAAATTCCCAATAAACCTCAGGAACATAAACATAATCAAATACAGACAGGTTTTTTTTAAATATTTCTATGTAATGAGCCTCCACTTCATAGTCAAGCTCTCTATTTATAGTTCTTTCAAACTCATCTATCAAAGGAAGTATGTCAAAATTAAGATACTCTTTTATTTTTTTATGTGTTACAAGCCCGAGTTTTTTTAGCAGAAACATATCGGAATTTATCGTATTTACAATACCCGGTCTTTGAATTTTAACTGCGACAAACTGCCCGTTTTTCAATTTTGCCTTATGAACTTGTCCGAGAGAGGCGCTTGCCTCAGGAATCTCTTCAAACTCCTCATATACGGATTCAAGCGGTTTTTCAAAACTTTCCTCTATAATTTCTCTTACTTTATCAAAAGGAAAAGGCTCCACATTATCCTGCAGATTTTTTAGTTCATTAATAAAGGATTCAGGCAAAATGTTCTCTTGAGTGCTTAACAGTTGACCGAATTTCACAAATGTAGGACCAAGCTGCTCCAACATTCTTTTAAACCGAAACGCCATTGTTGTTATATCAAGCGGTTTTTTTCGGCGCAGGTGTGTATATTCAACAAACTCACCAAGTCCGTATTTTATTACTATTTTTGATATCTGATTCAGCCTTCTAATACCTCTTACGACTCTTTTCTTAATTTTTTATTCGACACCCCACACCTACAAATAGCTATCATTAAATAACAGCATCTGTAAGAATGAACTGCCATCCTCCTTTCAGATTAGATTTATTGCTATAAGCATTCATAACTCAACATTTGTACTGTTTTTGCCTTCCCATCTTTTGTAAAGGCTGTTATCTATGCCCAAATTATCAAGGATGCGTCCTACGACAAAATCAACTACATCCTCAAGCGTTTGCGGTTTATTGTAAAAAGCAGTTGATGCAACCGTAATATAAACCCCGAGATTTGAGAGTTTAAGCATATTTTCAAGATGTATTGATGAAAAAGGGGTTTCTCTCGGCACTACAACAAGTTTTCTTTTCTCTTTTATGGCAACATCCGCACACCTTGAAATTAAAGAATCCGAAAATCCATTTGCAATAGATGATAGGGTTTTCATAGAACAGGGCACTATGCAACAAGCATCTATTTTAAAAGAACCGCTTGCAACAGGGGAATATAAATCGCCATTGTCAAAATATTCAACATCTTTTGTTTTTATAAAGTCAAAAAAATTTACACCTGTTTCATATTCAAAAATCGACTTTGCGTGCTTTGATATAGTAACAAAAAGAGTATGCTTTTTGTGTAAAAATTCTATGAGTCTTTTAGCATATATCGCACCGCTTGCCCCCGTTATGCCTATAACAACCCTCATTGCACCAAAACCTTTTTATTTGAAATAATAACGCCGTCAGCCACTCTTTTTGAAGAAAGATACATAATAGGTATTATATCCTCTTTGTATCCTCCACGCAATGCCTTTGCGACTGTACTGATTTTTATGGAATTGTTAACAACCATAACCGTTATTATATCACCCCGCTTAACGAGTTTTTTCTGTTTTGTGTTTGAGGGTGTAAAAAAACCGTTCTGTTTTATATCTGAAGCCGCACTATATCCTACTATTGCTCTGTCTGATTGAATTGCAACAGAAGGTATGCGGTTTACTTTTATAAATTTAATATCATTTTGAGTTATAGTATGACCCCTTCTTATATCATACCTTGCAACAGGGAATAGGGTAAGCTTTATTATCTTGCCGCTTATCCCTATATTTCTGTAAAATTGCTTGTTTCTTAGCACCTTTACATTAATCCAAATACTATGCTTGCTTCTCACAATGTTTGCAATACGAAATTCATATTTTGAATATGGCATAGCTATCGGCATCTTTGTCATAAATTTTATATTTTTTATGTGAGTTAAGTTTTCTATCATAGATTTTGTGATATAAAATTTTTTTCTTTTTACTATTGTAGATTCTCCGCATATGTCGGATTCTGAAACTCTCTTCTTTAACAATTTTAAAATATACTTTTTGTCTATTTTTATGGAACCGTTCAATGACGGAGCAATACACACGGTTAAATTTTGCAGTTGTTTGGGGTATTTTACGGCTATATCTTTTAGATAAACCTTGCCATTTTCAACTTGTGCATAAGGTTTTAAGGATATTGAACAGGCATAAGATATGGAAATTAGTATAAAAAATATACTAACGCTTGAGATTATTAGCCGTTTGAAGCATCTCATCGCTTGTCTGTATCGCTTTTGCGTTTGTTTCATAAGCCCTCTGACCGGCTATCATATTAACCATTTCCTGAACAACACTAACATTGCTCATTTCGAGTATACCCTGTTCAAGAGTGCCTATACCGTCTGAGCCTGGATTCCCGACTGTCGCTGTTCCTGATGCATCCGTTTCCTGATAAAGATTGTGTCCCAACGATTTCAGACCTGCCGGATTAATAAAATACGCAAGCTGAATTTGACCAATTTGCGATGGAGCCGTCTGCCCTGCCTCAAGCACGGAAACCGTTCCGTCATTTCCTATATTTATGTTTGTTGTATCACTTGGTATGGTAAGTTCAGGAGACAACGGATAACCTTCGCTTGTAACTATCCTCCCGTTGTTGTCTATTTTGAACGCACCGCTTCTTGAATAACTTGTTGTCCCGTCAGGCATAGTAATCTGAAAAAAACCGTTTCCGGCTATTGACATATCAAGAGGATTTCCCGTCTCTTTGAAATTACCCTGGGAAAAGTTTTTAACAACCGCTGCGGGCTTCACTCCAAGTCCAACCTGAATTCCCGTAGGCTCTGTTGTGTTTGATGTTGAAGATACACCCGCCTCTTTAACCATTTGATAAAGCAAATCCTGAAAATCAGCTCTGCTTCTTTTAAAACCAACCGTATTTACATTTGCAAGATTGTTGGATATCGTGTCAATGTTAAGTTGTTGAGCTTCCATTCCCGTTGCGGCTGTCCATAAAGATCTAATCATTTTTTAACCCCCTTTTTAAGAAACCTTTCCTAATGTTTTCACCACATCGCTTGCTATATCGTTACCAAGAGCGTCAATAACTTTTTGATAGCGCTCAAACGACCTTTGAGCATCTATTAAAGAAACCATCTCTTTAACTATACTAATATTGGTCATTTCAAGATAGCCCTTTTTTAAAGTGTAATTATTTACCGCTTTACCTTTAGAGTTCTTTTCCGCAATAAATGCATTGTTGCCTACTTTTTTTAAGTTTGCGTAATTCTTAAAATCATATATAGCTATTTTATCAACCTGATTTTTGTCAACCATAATGCTACCGTCTTCATTTATGCTGTTTTTTATGCCGTTTAATTTAATTAATTTACCGTTTCTAAAGTAGTTTTCTCCGACAATAGGATAACCGCTTCCCCTTTGAACAAGCGTCCCGTCTTTATCTATGGAAAACTGCCCGTCTCTTGTATATGCTATACCTTTTGGTGTTAAAACAAGAAAAAAACCCTTATCTTCAATGCTGAAATCCAACTTATTGCCGGTGTACTTTAGAGCCCCTTTTGAGAAGTCTATGTAGCTTTTATCCATATGGGGCGTTGAATTTTTTGTTTCGTTTATGAAATTTTCGGCTTGTTTTGTGTTGTTTGGTATGGGAAGTTGAGCATTTGCCTCCCCCCACACACGGGACCATGTTGAGGCGTTAATACCCTCTTTTTTAAAACCTACCGTGTTATTATTTGCTATGTTATTTGTTATATTATTCACTCTTTGCATCTGAACAACCATTGCTCCTGCAGCATCATAAACCCCGCTAAACATAAAGCACCTCCTTCTTAGAGCCAAAATAGCAAACTGTGTTCCAAAGGAAACAGAATACATCACGCTCCCTTCTTGCACATCATAAAACAAGCAAGAACTATGCATTTTTACAAAAACAGTAACAATTATGCGGACAACACAATTCCTAAGTTGACAATTAGCTCAATTTACTTTAAAATCTCAAAGCAATTGGAGGTGAAGTGAGAAAAAATATAATTTTAATATTACCTTTATTTTTTTTATACTCTTGCGGTTATAATAATGATTTATTGATAAAAAGAGTGGCAAGGCTTGAGAAATCGGTTGAACAAAACAGAATCAATATAAACAACAATGCAACAAGGATTAATAATATAGATGACAAGTTGCTATTAATAGAAAAAAGATTGGAGACAGAAAGAGAAAATAGTGATAGTATATTAAAAGCGATACCGCCTTCTGATATGATTAATAAAAAAGGTAAAACTACACATAACACAGACATACAAAAAACTCAAGTATTAAAGTCAGCAGACAACAAAAGTAAAGCAATAGTTTACAGTGGTGATACTAAGAAAAAAATACAGGATAACACCTTTTCGATTAATGAAATACCAAAAATATTAAGCAAAAATATCAATAAACAGCAAAAAATTTCAGATAACGGCACAAAAGAGAGAGTGAACATAGATTATAAAACTTACTATAAAGAATCCCTTAATTATTACAATCTAAGAAAATATAACGAAGCTGCCAAAAGATTTAAATATTTTACAGATAATTTTAAAAACAACAGTTTGTATGACAATGCTTTATTTTGGCTTGCATCTTCATACTTTAGATTGGGTAATATAGACAAATCGTTGGAGACATACAAAGATTTAATTAAAAAATATCCCCATCTTTCTTCCGATAAAGGGGGTAAAACCGATGCCGCTTTGTATAATTTAGTCAAAATATACAGAAAAAAACAGGATAAAAATAGTTATAACCACTATAAAAATATGCTCATAAAAGAGTTTCCGAAAAGCATATATTCCAAATTTGTTAGGAGGGTGAAATGAAAAAGTTTTTTATTTTAATTATTTTATTAGCCGTATTTATTGTATCGGCTCAGGCACAAAACAACAACCTACACATAGTTCAACACAATGACACCTTGTGGGATTTGTCTAAACATCACTACAAAAATCCGTTTCTTTGGGGTAAAATATGGATGAATAACACCTACATTAATGACCCCAACCTTATATTCCCGGGAGAAATAATAGAATACACAAAACACGGAATTACAATTTATCAACCGAAAATCAAAAAAATCATAGAGCCTAAACAGGTAGAAACATTTGAGAAATTTGATTCGGCAGTCTGGTCTGACGGGAAAAATTACTATTCTGACTGTCAGCAAGGGATGTGCGTATGGAAAAAAAGTAATTTCGATATAGGAAAAATAAGCTTCGATGAATATAAAAATATGGAAGTTTCGTTAAATGACACCGTATATATAAAAACCAATAAAACTCTTCCGCATTTTGTTTATGTTTACAGACCGTTAAAAGACTATTCTCTAACGGATAGCAGTTTAAGTATATACACTCCTATAGCTATAATAACAATAAACGGCAAAGTAAAAAATGCCTATAAGGGTACTATAACGAAAGCTATGTGTGAAGTAAGCAAAAGCGATATAATAAGCACAGTCTATCCTTTTAAAAATCTTGCGAAAAAAACCGGTGAAACATATATACTGAACAATGTACCCGTCACCGACTTATACACAAGACATGTAAATCTAAGCAAACATTTAGGATATGATATATTTTTAAAAACGGATAAACCCTTAAAGAATATAGTAGGCAAATACATATATATCGACAGGGTTAGTGAAAATATACCTGAAAATAGCAATATAGGTAAAGGCGTTGTATTAAATCAATATAAAAATTATTTATTAGTGCACTTCCATTACAGCAATAATCTAAAAGAAATTATGGATAGAACACAAAATTATGTTATAAGGTAGGTTTTGTAGATGCTAAAGATATACGATTCAAAAGAAAGAAAACTGCTTGAATTTAAGCCGTTAAACGACAATAAGGTTGGTATGTATGTGTGCGGGGTTACGGTTTATGATAATTGCCATATAGGTCATGCAAGAAGCGCCATAGTTTTTGATATAATATATAGATACTTAAAGTATAAAAATTATAAGGTTACTTTTGTGAAAAATTTCACGGATGTTGATGACAAAATAATTAAAAAAGCAAATGAACAGGGCGTTGAATGTAAAGAGATATCTGAGAAATATATAGAAGAATACTACAAAGATATGAATGAGATTGGCATTCAGAGACCGGAATTCGAGCCAAAAGCCACTGAAAATATTAAAGAAATTATAGATATAGTTTCAAAACTTGTTGATAAAGGATACGCATACGAATCGGAAGGTGATGTGTATTATAGGGTTGAAAAATTTAAAGAATACGGAAAACTGTCGCATAAAAATATTGATGATTTAAGAAGCGGAGCAAGAATTGAAATAAGTGACAAAAAAGAAAGCCCGTTGGATTTTGCACTTTGGAAAAAATCAAAAGAGAATGAGCCTGCATGGGAATCTCCTTGGGGTATGGGGCGTCCGGGATGGCATATAGAGTGCTCGGCTATGAGTATGAAATATCTCGGAAAAACATTCGATATACACGGTGGCGGAGAGGATTTAATCTTTCCTCATCACGAAAATGAAATAGCACAAAGTGAAGCCGCAACGGGCAAAGAATTTGTTAAATATTGGATACACAATGGCTTTGTTCAGATTAATAAAGAAAAAATGAGCAAGTCGCTCGGTAATTTTTTTACAATAAAAGATATCTTAAAACAATTTAACGGAGAAACGCTTAGATATTTCTTACTATTAACACACTACAGAAGTCCGATTGATTTTTCTTTTAACGGGCTAAGTAGTGCGAAAGAGGCGCTCAATAGATATTATAGTTTTATAGACAGGATAAATGAAACCGATTTTTCAGCCTCATCGACTCAATTTGAAAACGATATTAAAAATTCCATAAAACTGCTTCCTGAAAAATTTGAGGATTCAATGGATAACGATTTTAACACATCCAAAGCAATAGGCGAAATTTTTCATACAATTAAGTTATTTAATATTTACCTTGACAAATGTGAGGGGCATTCGGTTAAACCCAACGAAAATTTAAAAATTAATTTTCTGAACTTTATAGACAAGGCGAATAAAGTTCTTGGCGTTTTTAGCACAGACCCCGACACCTGGTTTAAAAAGGATATTGCTAACAACGAATGGATAGAGGCGAAAATTAGGGAAAGAAACAGTGCTCGAAAAAATAAGGATTTCGCCAAAGCCGATTCTATAAGAGACGAACTGCTCAATAAAGGCATTGTGCTTGAAGATTCCAAAGAGGGAAAAACCAGGTGGAAAATAGTAAAAAAATAATTGGGGACAGTGGCGGTGACGCCTTAAGCATATACTTGAAAGAAATATCAGATATACCCGTTTTATCAAAAGAAGAAGAAAAGGAACTTGCAAAAAGAATCAAGAACAATAATGATACGGAAGCCGTAAAAACCTTAGTAAAGCATAACTTAAAGTTTGTTGTAAGCCTGGTTAAAAAATATAAAAACTTGGGAGTTCCGTTTTTGGACTTGATTAATGAGGGAAATTTGGGATTAATTAAAGCCGCAAAAAAGTTCGACCCTGACAAGGATGTGAAATTTATATCTTATGCATCTTGGTGGATTAAGCAGTCTGTTATGAAGTATTTAATGGAACAAAATTCTCCAATAAAAATTCCCGTTAAAGTCAGAGGTAAAAATCGTAAAATAGACAATATAACAAAAGATTATCAAGACAAATTTCACACGGAACCGACAAAAAAAGAGATTATGGACAAAACGGGATTTAGTAAAAAAGAACTAAACAATGCAAATTTTTCAAGATTATCGTTCGATTCTTTTGACCAAACTATTGGCGAGAGTAAACATAGCATATTGGAAAATTTTATTGATGAGAATGCAATATCTTTAGAGGATTATCAAATAAAAAAATCTCTTATAGAGGATATTTATAAATACATCTCAGGACTACCTGAACGGGAACAGGATATAATAAATATGAGATTCGGATTAAAAGACGGAAAAGCCTACACACTAAAAGATATAGGAAAAAAATACAACATAAGCAAAGAACGGGTTAGGCAGTTAGAAGCAAAAACACTATCAAAAATAAAAAAGGAATTCAAAAGCTCCAAATAAATTATGAATCCGTATAAAATATTGAATCTAAACGATAACGCCAATATAGAAGAGGTTAAAAAAACATTTTATTTTTTAGCCAAAAAATACCATCCTGACACAGCCGTTGACGAGAAAGATAGAATAGAAAAAACCAAAAAGTTTTCTGAAATTACAAGAGCATACAATATGATAAAAAGCGGTTTTGCATCAAATGAATTAAAAAACGAAAAACAGACGGATAATAGTGACACCCTATACAAAAGAGCTATCTACTTCATAAATATAAAAGATTACAATTCTGCGATAGGTGTATTAAAAAAATGCGTTATCAATGAAGATAATGCGGAAACTATCAATTATTTATTTGGTGTGGCTTTTGCCAGAAAAAAGAAATATCACGAAGCTTTAAAATATCTACAGAAATCGGTGGACAAAAACCAATGGAATATAAAAGCAAAATTGGAAATGGCCAACATTTATGAAAAGATATCGTTACAAAAATCAGCTGAAAAAATATACACAGAGATTCTTGCAATAGATAAGCACAACAAACAAGCCTCAGAGGGACTTGATAGGGTGTCAAAACCAAAGGGTTTTTCTCTCAAAAATATATTCAAAAAGGCGTAAAGTTGAAGTTTAATTTTATATCTTTCCGCGAGATTTTAAGAACATTAGTATCACTCAAAGATACGCCTGAAAAGCTTTCTCTCTCATTTGCAGTTGGTCTTTTCATATCTTTAACGCCTTTTTTCGGCATACACAGTATTTCTGCCATCTTTCTATCATTTGTTTTCAAACTAAATAAAACAGCTTCATTTTTAGGTTCTTGGATAAATACACCGTTAACTATGCCATTTGTGTATTATATTGAATACGAAATAGGTAGTTTTATCTTTAACTCTCATACGGCATTTTCTCTAACACCCTACACTATAGCTCATTATTTAAAAGGAGGTTGGGGCATATTTATAATGATAACTACAGGAAGTGCGATTTTTGGCTCAATTGTCAGCTCTCTATTCTATATTTTATTAAAACATATATTAAAAAGGAAAATGAATGTTCCCTCTTAAAGACGATATAAAGTCATATAACCAACCCATAGTAAATGTAACATTAATTATAATCAATATCTTGGTATTTGTATATGAACTACATATTCCAAATCTAAATGTTTTTTTATACAACAATGCCTTCATACCCGATATGTTATTTGAACATTATGATATAATAAATTCATTTAAGAGAATACTGCTCTCTATGTTTTTACACGGCGGATTTATGCACATTATCGGCAATATGTGGTTCTTGTGGATTTTTGGTGACAATGTTGAAGATGCTTTGGGGCATATGAATTACCTGCTTTTTTATATTTTAGGAGGCATTGTAGCCTCTGTAATACAGGGTATTATTTCTCCATACTCTACGGTACCGATAATAGGCGCAAGCGGAGCAATATCTGCAGTTATAGGTGCATATCTCGTGCTTTATCCGCACGCAAAGATTCTTTCACTTGTTTTTATATTTATTTTTGTGACGGTTATTAGAATACCCGCATGGTTCTTTATAGTTTTCTGGTTTTTTATACAATATTTTAATGGAATTTTTTCCATATCTATGCACAGTGCTTCCGTAGCATGGTTTGCTCATATCGGAGGCTTTCTATTCGGTTTCATTGTTATAAAAAATACAATTGCAAAGAAGTTTAAAGTATGAGATGTCTATTTTTATCCGATGCTCACTATCCGAGAAACGATATTTTCATAGATTTTTTAATAGATAACTACAACAAATATGACAACATCTACATACTCGGAGATTTATTCGAATTTTATTACGGCTATGAAAACTTTTTTTACCCCCACCATATCAAGCTCATCAATGCTTTAAATATTATATCAAACAAAACCCGCCTTGTGCTTTTTGAGGGTAATCACGAATATAGACTTGAAAAAATTAAACAGTTTGTAAATGCAGAAGTCATTAAAGACTCCTTGATTGAACAGATAGACGGCAAAAAGGTTTTTATGCAACATGGCGACACTATTGATACAAAAGACCTATCATACAGAATTTTTAGAAATTCACTGAAAAATAGCCTTACACTGTCTGTAATCAACAAAATTAGCCCCACTACCCTATTCAATTTATCGAAATCCGCATCATCTTTTAGTAAAAAAATAACTAAGAGCAAAAAAATAAAAAAAATAGATGAGGCGTTTTTAAATTTTGCTAAAAACAGGATAAAAGGCGGTGCAGATATAGTTATACTTGCGCATACGCACAGACCTTCCATTACAAAGATAGATAAAGGTTTATACATAAACAGTGGCGACTTTTTTGATAATCTAAGCTACATAACCTATGAAACCAAGAGGGGTTTTTTATTGAACTTTTACGAAAGAGGCAAGAAATGACAAAGGAAGAGATTAAAAATAAAATTTACAGCCTTAGAAAATCCTTACACTACCACAATTATAGATATTATGTGCTGGATAATCCCATAATTTCAGATGACGAATATGACAAAATGCTTTATGAACTTAAAAAACTTGAAGAGGAAAATCCGGAGTTTTTTGATGAGAACTCACCAACTTTAAGGGTTGGCGGAAAACCTTTAAATAAATTTGAAAAATTTGAACACAAAATTGCAATGCTGTCATTGGATGACGGATTCAGCAATGAAGATATAGTTGAATTTGACAAAAAGATAAAAAGATTTTTAAAGTTTTCCGTTGATAAAGATATTGAATATTGTGTTGAACCTAAATTTGACGGTTTATCGGTATGTCTCATATACAAAGACGGGAAATTATCCGTTGCATCTACAAGAGGAGACGGCAAAATAGGTGAAAATGTCACAAAAAATATAAGAACGATTAAAAATATTCCTCTTGAATTAATATCGAAAGATATACCGAAATATGTGGATATTCAGGGAGAGATACTCTTAACAAAAGAGGAATTTAAAAGAATAAACGATGAAAGAATGCAAAACGCTCAAACTATTTTTGCAAATCCAAGGAATGCGGCAGCCGGTTCAATAAGGCAACTCGACCCGAAGGAAACCGCAAAAAGAAACTTGATAATGTTTGCATATTATGTAAGAGAAGTAGAAGGCTATAACAAAAAAATAGAAAGCCAATGCAATGCCCTTGCAGCTCTTAAAGAATTTGGTTTCTCCGTAAATAACCTGCATAAAAAATGCGAAAATATCAAGGAAGCCATAAGATATAAAGAATATTTGGAATCTATAAGAGAGAAAATGCCTTACGAACTTGACGGAACGGTGATAAAGGTTAACGACTTTAAATTACAAAAAGAGCTCGGAAATACAACGAAATCTCCAAGATGGGCAATTGCATTTAAATTTCCGGCGCAACAGGTTACAACAAAACTCATAGACATAGTGGTAAATGTTGGAAGAACCGGCATTCTAACACCTGTTGCAATATTAGAGCCTGTAAAAGTCGCAGGAGCAGTTGTATCAAGAGCATCTTTGCACACTTTGGATGAGATAGAAAAAAAAGACTTAATGATAGGAGATACGGTTTTTATACAAAGAGCAGGCGATGTTATACCGGAGGTTGTTAAACCGATTAAGGAAATGAGAGATGGCACACAAAAAAGATTTGTTATGCCTACAAAATGTCCAATCTGTCATTCTACCGTCGTTAAAGACGGAGCTTACTACAGATGCACAAACATAAATTGCCCAAAAGTGCTGAAAGAATCGCTAAAACATTTTATTTCAAGAAAAGCTATGAATATAGACGGGCTCGGCGATAAGCTGATTGAGCAAATGAGCGAAAAAAATATAATAAAAACTATAAGCGATATATATACCTTAAATAAAAAAACCCTTGAGAATTTGGAAAGAATGGGAGAAAAATCAGCTGAAAACTTAATTTCCGCTATAGAAAAGAGTAAAGGCACAACTTTTGCTAAGTTTATATACGCATTAGGAATAAGACATGTGGGGGAGTTTACGGCCAGAATGCTTGCTGACAAATTTAAAGATATAAAAAACTTAGAAAAGGCAACAAAAGAAGATTTAATCACCATAGACGGAATAGGTGAAGAAATTGCCGAGAGTGTGGTTTCATTTTTTAGCGAACGGAAAAATTTAAAAGAGATAGAAAATCTTCTCAATTATGGTATATATTTTACCGAAAACAGAACGGAATTAGACTCAAAAATCAAAAATAAAAGTTTTTTATTTACGGGCTCACTATCACAGCCAAGGGAAAAATTCAAAAATATGATTGAAAGAAAGGGCGGAATAGTAAGAAACAGCTTAAGCAAAAACCTTGATTATCTAATTGTGGGCGACAAACCCGGTTCAAAATTTGAAAAAGCTAAAAATCTTGGAATAAGAATATTAAACGAGGAAGAATTAATGTCTCTTTTGGAGGAATAGTTGGAAAAAATATTTTTAGAACCGAAATGGATTTCTTCTATATATGCTTTAAGCGCATTTTCCGTGTGTGTCTTGAAATTTACCTACAATCAAACAGGATTCGTGGAGGGACTAACAAAAACCTTTTTCACCGTAATAGCTTTTTATGTATTTGGCATAGTTACATCCTCAATCGTTAATTTTATTGTTCTAAACTTTGTTAATGAAGAAGAAAAAAACACACAGCTTAACAATGAACAAAATGATAATATTAACAAAAATGCTGAAGAAACACAGGAAAACACAGCATAAAAAATGAATCAAGAAGAGATAATCGAATATTATTATGGTATTATAAGGATAATAGTAAAAAAAATAGTCGTAAAACTGCCGGAAGGTTATGAAGAAGAGGATTTTGTTCAAATAGGAATGATGGGGCTTTTAAAGGCTCTCGACAATTGGGATTCAAGCAAAACCCTATCCGAATTCAAATCTTACGCAAATACAAAGATAAGAGGCGCAATTTTAGATAAACTACGAAGCGTCGATAAGATTTCAAGATATTCAAGAGACCGACTAAAAAAAATCGCAACCGTTTATAGAAACTTTATGAATCAAGGCATTTTTGACCCTTCAGATGAGATGGTAGCCAAACAAGCAAATCTAACCTTGGATGAGTTCAACAATCTTCTATATGAGCAGTCAAACAACACAATTTTAAGCATAGATAGAATAACAAGTGATGACGGTGGTCTGTTTATAGAGTCGTTAGAAAATAAAAATTCAAAAAATCCACTGACTATGATTGAGGATAAAGAGGTGCAAGAGGCGATAAAAGAAGGACTCTCAAATTTAAATGAGACGGAACTAAATGTAATAAGTCTTTATTATTATGAAGATTTTAATATGAAAGAAATTGCTTCAATAATAGAAAAAACAGAATCCAGGGTATCTCAGATAAAGACCAAGGCTATAATTAAGCTCAAAGAATTTGTAAGAAGGAGATTGAACAATGAATAGTGAAATTTTAAACGACGGATTGGAAATTATATCCAAACTTCTCATACTAAATGCACAGACTGCACCGAAAGCCTTAGGCAGAGAAGATATAGTAATAGAACTTGTAAACAAAGAAAGTGATAGACAAAAAATAGTTGAAAAATCAAAAGAGATAGCCAAATCAAGCGGTTTTTCTTTTTATGAACGGGACGCCATAAACTGCAGTGAAATTTCAAATATTATTTTAATAGGTTATAAAATATTTTATCACAAACTTGACTGCGGTTTCTGCGGTTTTACAACATGCAAAGAGTGCGAAAAGAACAATGGAATGTGCGCAGTAAGTATAACAGATGCCGGTATAGCGATAGGAAGTATGATAAAACTCGCTTCTATTTTCGGTGTAGATAACAGAATTATGCTCTCTATAGGAAGAGCCGCAACAGAAGTTGGATTCTTTAAAGAAAAAGTAGGTGGAGCTTACGGTATTCCACTTTCAGCAACCACCAAAAACCCGTTTTTTGATAGAAAAATTAAGCCTTAGATAGCCTTGACGACCTTTCCCGAACGCAAACAAGAGGTACATACATGGATTCTCTTAACTTTACCGTCTACAAGGGCTCTTACTTTTTGGATATTTGGCAACCATTTTTTCTTTGTTCTGATATGAGAGTGACTGACTTTGTATCCCACTTGAACTCTTTTTCCGCATATTTCACATCTTCTTGCCATTTTAAAAACCTCCATTAAAACTTACAACTGACAAGACTTATAACAAAATTTGAACAATATCTCAAGTAAATAATTTTGCTTAAAAGATACATAGCGGACAATTTCTTATCAAAACTTGAAACAAATATATCTATACACCCTATAATCTGTTATCATAAATTTTACTATCTATTCTGCAGACCTTTTGGGATTCATAAATATTAATTCCATATGTAAAAATGTAGCTCACGATAACAGATGCCGTCATAGGTATTACAAGATCCGTAGAGCTGATTTCAAGAATAAGAACAATGGCAGCTATAGGTGTCTTTGCCGTCGCCGCAAGCGTTGCCGCCATACCTGCTATAGTAAAAATAACCAAATCCTGATGAAAAATATAGCCGAAAACATTACCTGCCAAAGCACCAAGAAGCAAACTCGGGAGTATCAAGCCACCTGAGATACCAAAACCAATCGTCACACCTATCAAAAGCGTAACAAGAGCAATATCCAAAAGAGATTCCTGAATAGGCATCTGTGTCTGCACTATGTCATTCAACGCCCTGTAATCAACAGAGATAGATAGAAGGTGATGCACATCGGCATTCATTAAAAGAAAAATAATCGGTATAGCCAACAAAACCCCGATAACAGGTCTTTTTATCGGTTTAATAAAAGATGAAATGCAGTTTGAGAAGTGGTAAAAAATAACAAAAATATAAACTATTATAGCAGAAAAAAGACCAAGCAACATAAGATATGGCAAAATCCCAAAGTTCCAGGTATGAGCTAAATTCAATGTAATAAATGAGCTTTCACCCCTAAAATATGCAAAAATTAGGTAGCTAAACACCGAAGCTATTAAAACTTGAGGAAATGGCTTATAATCCATATCGGAAACATACCTTATTTCCATAGCAAACAGGGCTCCTCCCAATGGAGCTTTGAGCAAAGCCGATGTAAAAGCACCCGCTCCTATTAAAACTATGTAATCTCTATAACTTTTATCTATATTAAATAATTTAGCAATATAAGAGGATATTCCGGCGCCCATAAAAAAAGACGGACCCTCTCGTCCGGCAATAAAAACACCGGAAAGTGCAAATAGACTTACTGTAAATTTGTAAAAAATTGTTTTGATAGGTATCTTTTTATGCATATTATTTAAGATATAATTAATGCCGGGACCTGCTACAGCAGAATCCAAATGTATAATAAGTGCAGTCAAAAAAGCTACAAAAATAGGAAATATATGAAGAATATATGTACTCGATAAAATAAAATTATTGATTAATAAAAGCATATAGTCAAATAAAGATGCAACTAAACCTATAATAATGCCTACTGCAACAGAAAACGGTATCCATTTAAAAAGATAGACAACTACATCAAAAACATTCAAATGGATGCATTTAATAGAATTTTTACAGTTTATAAACCTTAATATCAACTCTGAAAAAAAGTTTTTCATACCCTAAAAGTTTTATACTAAATCAATAATTACCTGATGCTCTCAATATAAGATTTTACCAAAACATCAGAGACAGCAATAACGACAGGTCCTATAATAATACCCACAAAACCAAATTCAAAAATTGCACCCAAAATGGCAAAAAATAGAAGCATAGGATGTATATTCATCTTACTGCCAATAATAAGAGGTCTAATATAATTATCCACCATCCCTATAGCAAGAACGCCCCAAATCGCTATAAAAATTCCATTAAAATAATTGCCTATAATAAAAAAATATACAGAAACAGGCACCCAAATTATAGATGTTCCCACCAAAGGCATAAAAGAAAAGAGTGCTATTAAAAACATCCACATAAAGAATGCGTTAAGTCCAACTATCAAAAAACCAATAGCACCTACCAGTCCTTGCACAAAGGCGGTTAATACACCTCCGACAACGGTAACATTTATACTCTTTCTGATAGATGATAAAACTTTTTTAAAATTTTCCTTATCCTTTACAGCACTTGCCATATAATTAATAAAATTATCTCCGTCTTTTATCAAATAAAAAGCAACTATAAAAGAAAACAGAAAATTAGCCACAATAGAATATGTTTGAGAAAAAACAACCCCTATATTTTTCGTTAATAGAATTCCTGCATTTTGAATAAGTGAAAATACGGAGTTATCTATCTTATCAATCCAGGGAGCCAAAATCTTTAACCTCGAAATATTGTGCATTTTGTTCACGATACCTTGAAATGCATTTTTTATACTGTCTATATTTGATATGAATTTTTCCGTTTCGTTGACCATAATAAGCACTGCAAAGGTCACCGGAAGTGCAACAATAATAAGCACAATAAGCGTTGTTATTGCAGAAGATAAGTTTTTACTTTTTAAAAATCGATTTATTTTTAAGTATAAAGGGTAAAAAACAATAGCTATAACGATACCCCAAAGAACAGGCTTCCAAAACGGAAACATTATAAAAGAAAAAATTAAGGCAAATACAATAAGCGAAAAAGTTATAAAATTAAGCCTCATATCTTGCGGTACACCTTTGAATATATAAAGCTTAAACTTCTACTTTTGTATATTTTAAGCCGTTTTTCCAACCATTTTCCGCTTCTTACCTCTACCCTATTCATAAGAAACGGATCTGTTTTCTTGCCGTTTAATCCTATATTCAAGGTTAATGCTCCTTTATATCCTGCTTGTTTTACAGTCTCTACGGATATTTTATCATAGTCTCCCCAAGGATAGCAAAAAAAATCTACATCTTTACCTATTTTATCCTGAATAATCTTTTTAGAATCCTCAATTTCCAACTTAGCTCTTTTCATCCGTATATTTTCATTCTCAACTTCAAAATTAACAGTATGAGTTTTTAGGTATTTATTATACTCTTTTAATAAAATTCTTTGAGCCGAATGGTTTTTAAAAAAGATAATACCGCCCTTTTTACTCACAAAGGATGCCATATGATTTCTTAAATTTACATCGTCCTTAACACAATTTACCGCGCAGTTCCATTTTTTTTCGTATATTGGCACTCCGAGTCTTTTATCATTAGTTAATTCGTAAAACCATTCATAAACCGCCGAATTGCTAAACTTTCTTGGAGTTTTGGAAGAAAAACAAGCGGAGTGATTTAACGAATGAGAACCTATCTCAAATATTCCCGAGTTTGACATTTCCCTAACTTCATCCCAGCTTACATATCTTGATTTTTTAAGAAATTCATCAATTTTATTTGTCATATTAAGGGATAGCAACTCTTCATAAGTTGCCCGCTTCATACCATTGACAACTTTGTTAACTACCAAAAAAATAGTTGCGAAAAAACCATATTTTTTCAACAAGGGATAGGCATATATGAAATTATCGGCATATCCGTCATCAAATGTTATGTGAACACTTTTTTTTGGAGGATTTTCAGAACGAGCGATATAATCATAAATTTCTTGAAGTCTTATTGGCTTAAAACCGTTCGATTTAAGTGCTATAAGGTTTTTTTCAAAATTTTCAGGATTTATCCTTTTTGAATAATTTACATTATGATAACACAAAATTAGAGCACTCATACTAAACTTATATATATTTTTACAATTTTAACAAGCAAAATGTTAATAAATGAGGTCAGGTCTTGGCAGCCTGTTGAATAATAAATGGGGTCAGGTCTTGGATTGTGAATTTTATCCTCGTTTCTTTACCTCATTTTTTCAAAAATCAATACCTGACCTTTCACCAATTTTTAAAGGCTTTTGAGAATTTTATATGTTGTCTTCTAAATAAAACAGGTGATTTAGGTTAGTCAAAAGCAATTCATTAAAGAATCCTTATCTTGGGTTGAAAGAGATTAATAAGTAAGAAACTATGCGTTATTACAATAACTC
>Ga0256842_1000642_pt1 | contig 30601 bp, 35 predicted proteins | sample 4559240metaG_FD_185973 | JGI IMG/M metagenome (GOLD analysis project Ga0256842, IMG submission 185973) | Hydrothermal vent microbial communities from Guaymas Basin, Mexico - 4559-240 | ecosystem: Environmental > Aquatic > Marine > Hydrothermal vents | place: Mexico: Guaymas Basin | collected... | reverse complement strand
AATGCCTTAGAGCAGATAAAAACTAAAAACTATGCTCAAAAGTATCTAAATCTAAATAAAACTATTTATCTTATTGGGATTAACTTTGATAAAAGTAAGAAAAATATTAGTAAGTTTGAGTGGGAGAAGTTAGATTAATTTAAGTTCTCTTATTTTTAAGTACCAATATAATATAATCGCAACTATATAACAAATAGGCTTATTGATGGATAACTACGAATACACAGAATTACTAAAAAATGTAACAACTAAAATGGGCAATATCACAGGTGTTGTAGAACCAGATAAATTAAGAGCTAGATTAGATGAGATAGAATCTCTTGAAAATGAGCAAGATTTTTGGAATGATGCTTCTAATGCTGCAAAAGTTCAACAAGAGAAAACTAGACTTCAAAGAAGAGTAAATAAATTTAATGAAGCGAATGATGCTGTAACTGATGCAGTGGAACTCTATGATATGGCTAAAGATGAAAATGATGAGGAATCTATACAGACACTTTTTGATGATGCTCCAACTTTAGAAAATCAAATAAGAAAGATGGAGATAGAGGTTCTACTAAGTGGTGAATCTGATTCTAACAATGCGATACTTTCTATCCACCCGGGGGCTGGTGGGACAGAATCTCAAGACTGGGCTGAGATGCTTCTTAGAATGTATAAAAAATGGGCTGAAAGACGAGGTTTTAGTGTAGAAATTTTAGATTATCAATCTGGCGAAGAGGCTGGAATCAAAGATGTTTCGATTATGGTTAAGGGTGAAAATGCCTACGGTTACTTAAAAGTGGAAAATGGGATTCATAGACTTGTTAGAATCTCCCCTTTTGATTCAAATGCTAAAAGACATACATCTTTTTCATCTGTTATGGTTTCACCAGAGATTGATGATGATATAAATATCGTGATAGAAGATAAAGATATAAGGGTAGATACTTACCGTGCTAGTGGTGCTGGTGGGCAACATGTAAATAAAACAGAATCTGCTATCAGACTAACTCACATAGAGACTGGTGTAGTTGTTCAATGTCAAAATGATAGAAGCCAACATAAAAATAAAGCAACAGCTATGAAGATGTTAAAATCAAGACTTTATGAGTTAGAACTAGAGGAACAAAAAGCTAAGGAAGATGGAATCGCTAAAAGTGAGATAGGTTGGGGACATCAGATTCGCTCTTATGTTATGCAACCATACCAACAAGTAAAAGATACAAGAAGCAATGAAGCTTACTCAAATGTATCTGGAATCCTTGATGGCGATATAGATGCTATGATAGAGGGTGTTTTAATCGCACAAAATCGTGCTTAATCCTCATGTTTCATAGTGAAACCAAACCAAAGTATAATCGCTCCAAATATCATAGCCACAAAAGTAATATTTTTTATATTACTTTTTTGCACATCTCTTACCTGTTGTAAAAAACTTCCTCCGTTTTGAACATCACTTATCTTTGTATTAAAAACTCCAGCTTTTGCTGCTGCTTCCATCCTTGCTATATTTGCCATCGCTCTTTGGTTAGCATTTAACTCTTGTGTAGCAAATTGGTTCCAACCAAAAACACCTAAACCGATGATAAATATAAGTGAACCTAAAACTCTTAATATCATTATTTTTTCTTTTTTTGAAATATCCATTTATTCCCTCCCTAATTAGTTAAGCTAAATTATGTCAAAATTCACTTATGAAAATACTTAAAGAATTTTACTTAAAAGACAAATGTTCCTATTTAGATAATAAAAAACAAAATCTACACTATACAATGATAGATAATTGTACATCTCAACATTGTAATGAACTTGTAGAGAGAGGTTACAGAAGGTTTGGAAAAATGTTTTTTAGACCTATATGTTCAGATTGTGATGAGTGTAAAAGTATAAAGATAGATGTTGAAAATTTTAATTTTTCTAAATCTATGAGAAGAGTGATAAAAAAAGCTTCAAATATACAAAGTTATATACAAAAACCAACCCTCACAAAAGAACATCTTACCCTTTTTAAAAAATATCATCTATTTATGAAAGATAAAAAAGGTTGGAAATACAATGAAACTTCCCCAAACCACTACTACGATTCCTTTGTAACTGGAGATAATGAGTTTGGATATGAGATACTATATTTTGATAATGATAAGCTTATCGGAGTTGATTTAGTAGATATACTAGATAATGGTATATCATCCATATACTTTTACTATGATCCAGATTATATGAACTACTCTTTAGGAAAGTTATCTATGTATAATCAAATATTAATAGCAAAAAATCATAATTTAAAGTGGATATATCTAGGTTATTATGTAAAAGATTGCCCATCATTATCATACAAATCACATTATAAACCATATGTAACTTTAGATGGAAGACCAACTTTGGATGAAGATTATATTTATACTGATAAGCAAGATTATAAAAAAGAGTGAAGATTAAAAATTAGATAGATTTAATATCTCCAAAAAGGAGATATTAAATGTGTAGAAACGGTTTAGACTAACCGTTTCTCTTTTTCTGAATCTCTTCAGAAACAGCTTTAGGAACTTCAGCATAGTGGTCAAATTCCATAGAGTAAGTTGCTCTACCTTGAGTAGCAGAACGAAGGTCAGTTGAGTAACCGAACATTTCAGATAATGGTACATGAGCATCAACAATTTTGTTTCCACTTCTGTCACCCATTGAGTTAACTTGTCCACGACGACGGTTAAGGTCACCGATAACATCACCCATATTTTCTTCTGGAGTTTCAACTTCAACTTTCATCATTGGCTCTAAGATAGAAGGTTTTGCTATACGACAAGCAGCTTTGAATCCCATTGAAGCAGCAAGTTTAAATGCCATCTCATTTGAATCCACATCATGATAAGAACCATCATATAGAGTAACATCAACATCTTCCATTGGGTAACCAGCAAGAACACCAGTTTGCATAGCTTCCTCACAACCTTTCTTAACAGCGGGGATAAACTCTTTTGGAACAGACCCACCTTTAATAGCATTTGTAAATACAAATCCTGTATCTGGCTCACCTGGTTTAACAGTAAGGTAAACATGACCAAATTGACCACGACCACCAGATTGTTTAGCATATTTGTACTCTTGTTGTACTTCTTCTTTGATAGACTCACGGTAAGAAACTTGTGGAGCACCAACTTCAGCTTCAACAGAGAACTCTCTTTTCATTCTATCAACAAGAATTTCAAGGTGTAACTCACCCATACCAGAGATAATAGTTTGACCAGTTTCCTCATCAGTATTAACACGGAAAGATGGATCTTCAGCAGCAAGTTTACTTAAAGCGATACCCATTTTTTCTTGGTCAGCTTTAGTTTTTGGCTCAACAGCAACAGAGATAACTGGTTCTGGGAAGTCCATTCTTTCAAGAACAACTTTTTCTTCTGGAGAACATAAAGTATCACCAGTTGTAGTTGATTTAAGACCAACAACAGCACCGATTTCACCAGCATAAATCTCTTTAACTTCTTCTCTTTTAATAGCGTGCATCTTAACGATACGACCAATTCTTTCTTTCTTATCTTTTGTTGTATTGTGAACAAAAGAACCAGCTTCTAAAGAACCACGGTAAACACGGATAAAAGTTAAAACACCAACAAATGGATCTGTCATAATTTTAAATGCTAAGGCAGCAAATGCACCATCATCAGTAGATGGAACAGCAACTTCTACCTCTTCATCATCCATTAATGTACCCATAATAGCTTCTGATTCAACTGGTGAAGGTAAGTAATCAACAACAGCATCAAGTAAAGTTTGAACACCTTTGTTTTTAAATGCAGTACCTGGAGTCATTGGAACAACAGCCATACCAAGTGTAGCAGCTTTAATAGCAGCTTTTAGTTCAGCTTCTGTAAACTCTTCACCCTCTAAGAATTTTTCAGCGAAATCTTCATTACCATCAACTTCAGAAAGAGTTTCAAGCATTTTTTCTCTATACTCTTCAGAGATCTCTTGTAAATCTTCACGAATTTCTTGTTCATGGTAAGCAGAACCCATAGCAGCATCTTCGTCCCAAACAATCTCTTTCATTTTAACTAAATCTACAACACCTTCAAATCCAGCTTCAGCACCGATAGGTAGTTGGAAAGGCATAGGGTTACCTTTTAGTCTATCACGAATTTGTCTTTCAACTTCGTAGAAATCTGCACCAGTTCTATCCATTTTATTAACAAAAACAATAGATGGAACTTTATAACGATTTCTTTGTCTCCAAACTGTTTCTGATTGAGGTTGAACACCACCAACAGCACAGAATACTGAAACAGCACCATCAAGAACACGCATAGAACGCTCAACTTCAATAGTGAAATCAACGTGACCCGGAGTATCTATAATATTGATCTGTTTACCAGCCCACTCACAAGTTGTTGCAGCAGAAGTAATTGTGATACCTCTTTCTTGTTCTTGTTCCATCCAGTCCATAGTTGCAGCACCATCATGTACTTCACCAATTTTATGTTCAACACCAGTATAGAATAAAATTCTTTCTGTAGTTGTTGTTTTACCTGCATCAATGTGAGCAGCAATACCAATATTTCTTACATCATTAAGTTTGTGACTTCTTGCCATATTTTAATACCTTGTTAAGTTAGTTGAGAGATAACCTCTTTTATAAATAAAGTATATTTACTTACAAAAGAGGTGTCAATTTTATATAGATTGTTAAGAATTTAACGACAGTTGAGGGGATCACTCCCCTCAGTGTTAAAAAACTTTAGATTACCAACGGTAATGAGCAAATGCTTTATTAGCTTCTGCCATTCTATAAGTATCTTCTTTTTTCTTGAATGCAGAACCTTTATCAGTTGATGCATCCATTAACTCATTAGCTAATCTCTCAGCCATAGTTCTTTCGTTTCTCTTACGAGAAGCGTCAATTAACCATCTGATAGCTAGTGAAAGTTGACGAACTGGGCGAACTTCTACTGGAACTTGATAAGTAGCACCACCAACACGGCGACTTTTCACTTCAATAATTGGTTTAATATTCTCGATAGCATCGTTAAATGTATCTATACCAGTTTTTTCACCACGAGAGCTAATGATATCCATTGCACTGTAGATGATTTTTTCTGCTTTAGATTTTTTACCATCTAACATAATTTTATTTATAAATTTCGTTAAAACTTTGCTTCCATAAACTGGGTCAGGCATAATTTCACGAACGGGAGCTTTTCTTCTTCTCATTTAGAATTTCCTTATCTTCAATTTTTTCAAATTTACTCAAAATATACCACAAAAGGTATACCCTGTAGCTAGCTTGAATATTTGGCGATTAACGCCTTTATAGTATCAAATGACTACTATTTTTTAGGTTTTTTTGTTCCGTATTTAGAACGAGCAACCATACGGTTAGCAACACCAGCAGTATCTAATGCACCACGAACGATATGATACTTAACACCCGGTAAATCTTTGATACGACCACCACGAACAAGAACGATAGAGTGTTCTTGAAGGTTATGACCCTCACCACCGATATATGAAATAACTTCAAAACCTGAAGTTAATCTAACTTTAGCAACTTTTCTTAAAGCCGAGTTAGGTTTTTTAGGTGTAGTTGTGTAAACACGAGTACATACACCACGACGTTGTGGACATGAAACAAGAGCTGGTGATTTTGATTTCTTAATCACACGTTTACGCTCTTTACGAATCAATTGGTTGATTGTAGGCATACAATTCCTTTACTTTATTTTTCCAGTAGAATTTAATTCTCTAACATTTAGAGAATTATAAACCCGAAATGATACTCTAAATCTATTTAAAGTTTGCTGATTTAAACCAATGCTTGTAATCTTTCTAATTCAGTTTTAACTTTTGCAACATGTTCTTTAACTCTAACTTTTTCAAAAACTGCCTTTACAACACCTTTTGGATCTATAATTAGAGTAGTACGAACTATACCCATATACTCTTTACCATAGTTTTTCTTTAGTTGCCAAACACCATATTCTTGCATCATATCTGTAGTTTCATCACTTAACAATGTGATTCCTAAATCTTTTTTTTCTATAAAATTACGATGTTTTTTAGTAGAATCTGCACTAACTCCTAAAATAATCGCATCTAATTCTGAAAAATCTGGTGCAGCTTCTGTAAATTCACAAGCTTCTGTTGTACAACCCGGTGTATTATCCCTAGGATAAAAGTATAAAACTATCCATTTACCAAGTACATCTCTTAAACATATCTCTATATCATCTTGATTTGGTAAGCAAAATTCTGGTGCTTTTTCATCGATTTTTATCATCTATATAACTCCTTAATTTAATTTTATTGTGGGTCTAAAAAATAAATAATATAAAATAAACCCATATCCCAGTTAATGATGTAAGTAGAATCCCTACAAAAGAGATTCTACCTAACATTTTATGTAATCCTAAAGATAAAAACTTTTTTGCTCTTATAAGTGTAACAAACCAGATAATAAGAGTTAAAACTGCTATGATAATATGAAAAATCAAAACAAAAAAAGCATAATTGTGAGATACTGAACTACCATCCATAAAAGCATCAAAACCACCACCGATTCTAACACCTGTTTCAAAATAAACTAAAATAACAACTGAAAATATAAAAATAATCACTTGTGCAATAGCATGAAGTTTATACTTTTTTGCTTTAGCTAAACTAATAGCTCCTGCCACTAATAATGGTAAAAGTGCAACTATAAGAGTTACAACATCCATAAAAAATGGTGCTCTAGTCCCTAAAAAACCAAGTTCAAACATATAGTTCATTATAAAACCTTTTTATTTTTTTTATGACGATAAATATAAAATAGTGTAAATAAAAATAATATCATCATAACTATGATTGTTATTTGTTTTAAATATATATCAATCAATTCTTGATTCTCACCTATAAAATAGCCTAATAAAACAAGAATTAAAGCCCAAATACATGCACCAAGAACTGTATATATAGAAAAAATAACAAGATTCATTTTAGCTAAACCAGCAGGAATAGATATAAGCTGACGAATACCGGGGATTAATCTTCCTATAAAAGTAGAAACTGCTCCATGTGTTTCAAAATAATCATCCATTCTTTTTAAACTATTTTCACCGATAAAAAAATATTTTCCATATTTTGTAAGAAATTTTCTTCCTAGAAAAAAAGCAAGATAATAATTTGTAAAAGCTCCAATCATTGAACCGCTTAAAGCTGACACCATAATAAGTAAAAAATTCATTTCACCATTTGCTACTAAATATCCAGCTGGAATCAAAACAATTTCACTTGGAAAAGGTATAAAAGAACTCTCAAGGGTCATGAGTAAAAATATACCCACATATCCCCAATCTAATGTTAAATCTACTACTATTTTTGCTAACTCATGAATCATTTACTACTCTTTTAATTAATTTTTAAAAAAACAAAGCGACATTATAAGCTATAAATGCCATAACATAAGCTGTTATAGATGTAAATGCTAAAAGGTAGAAGAAGTATTTTATACCTCCAGCTTCTCTTGTAAACACTACAGAAGCTGCTAAACAAGGTAAATAAATCATAATCACCACTATAAAAGAGATAGCTGATGCGAATGGTATATTTTTTGATATAGCATCTATGAGTGAACTATTTTTTGCATCAACATCCCCACCTACAGCATATAAAACACCCAAAGTTGATACTACAACCTCTTTTGCAGCTAAACCAGCTTGTAGTGCTACACTCATCTTCCAATCAAACCCTAACGGTTCAAAAATCGGCTCTGAAAATTTACCTATAGTTCCTAGGTAACTTTGCTCTAGTTTCGCCTCTTCAAATTTATTTGATAATATTATCTTTTCACTCTTATTTTGAGTTTGTTCTATCTTTGTTTGATACTCTTGTGTTAAAACTAAATTTTTAGGGTAGTTACTTAAAAACCATATCAACATTGAAGCTGCTGCTATAAATGTACCCGCTTTTTTAAGATACATCATTGTTTTTGTTAAAACAGTATGCCAAACAAGTTTTGCAGATGGTAGTCTATACTTTGGCATCTCCATAACAAATGGTTCATCAGCACCTTTAAAAGCTGTTAATTTTAGTATTTTAGCAGCTACAAGCCCTATCATAGCACCAGATATATATATAGCAAAAAGTATATTTCCTGCCATATCTGGACTAAAAAATGCTCCAGCGAAAAGTACATATACAGGAAGTCTAGCCCCACAACTCATAAAACCTATGATAAAGAGTGTTAAAAGTCTATCTCTATCATTTTTTAAGATTCTAGCACTCATATAAGCTGGAATCGAACAACCAAAACCTGTAACTAATGGTATAAATGACTGCCCATGAAGTCCAAACTTATGAAAGAATCCATCAAGTAAAAAAGCAACTCTTGACATATAACCTGTAGATTCTAAAAGAGCGATTCCTATAAAAAGTATGATGATATTTGGCACAAACAACACAACTGCACCAACACCAGCTATGATTCCATCAACTATAAGTGAACGAATATCATCATTACCGATGGTAGAACCAACAATATCACCAAACCAACTAAAGAAACCATCTATCCAATCCATAGGGATTGAACCTATCTCGAAAGTTAATTGAAATAAACTCCACATAAAAAATAGAAAGATTGGAATCCCAAAAAGTTGATGTATAAGTATAGAATCTATCTTTTCAGTTAATGTTTTTTTCTCTTCTTGTTTTTTTTGTTTAATAACCTCAGCAACAATACCACGGTTAAAAGAGGCATACTCCTCAGCAAAAGCCTCTTTTATATCATCAGAATCGTGATGAAGTTCTATATGTTTAGAAGCTTCGATTAGAATCGGTTGTAACTCTGTCCAGATTGGATTATCGTGAATCCTTTGGTAAGTTCTTTTGTTATTCTTTAGTAGATTAATAGCTACATTTCTATAAGAATTTTTTGCACCATACTTATGTTTGTCAAGATACCAAACTATTTGAGCAATCTCCTCTTCAACAGCCTCACTAAAGATAAGTTTAGAACTTTGAACAACTTTCTCTTTTACGGCTATAACAGCTTCTAAAAGTTCCTCTATACCCATTTTAGTAACAGCAGAAACTTTTACACAAGGGATTCCAAGTAGTTCAGACATATAAGAAGCATCTATCTCAATCCCCTCTTTATCTGCTTCATCACTCATATTTAAAGCTATCACTACATTTTTATTCATACTCATAAGTTCAGATGTAAGTTGAAGATTTTTTGCTAAGTTTGTAGAATCTACGACATTTATAATTAAATCATAACTCTCTGCACAAAGGTATTCGTGAGTTACTCGCTCCTCAATCGTATAATCTGTAAAAGCATAAGTTCCAGGTAGATCAACAACAGAAAAATGGTAATCTTTATAGTCAAATAAAACCTCAGTTTTATCAACTGTAACACCTGAAAAATTCCCAACATGAAGATGAGCATTCGATATAGAGTTGATAAGCATACTTTTACCAACATTTGGCTGACCAACAAGAGCAATCTTGATATGGTTAGCTATAACTGGACAAGTTTTCCCTAACACATCATTCATATCGCTTCCACCTCTATAAGCTTAGCTTCTTCAGCACGAAGAGCGATTCTCATCTTACCAACTTTAACCTCTATGGTACTTTTAGCAAGAGCATGTTCTAACACCTCTATCTCGGCATCTTTCATAATTCCAAATGAGATTAGTCTTTGTTTTAAATCAGTTTTTGCAGTTAATTTTATAACTTTTACTTTAGAAGTTTTTTCACAATCTACTAATGTCATATTTTCCATTTATTGTTCCTTAATTGAGAAATATTATCATAATCACTCTTAATCATATCTTTAATGATAGTGGTTATCATCAAGTTTTACTTTTTTTCTTTTACATTTGCTATAATACATATAAAAAAGGTACTTTATGAAATTTCTATGGACACCCTCATCACATTTTAACCTAGCAAATCTTTTTACATTTGTAAATATTACAGCTGGACTTATGGCTACATACTTCATCACTCAAAACAATTTTGTTCTTGCTATCGCTCTCGCTTGGGTTGGTGGAGCATTTGATATATTTGATGGTAAAATCGCTAGAAAGTACAACTTATCAAATGAGTTTGGTGTTCAACTAGATAGCTTCGCTGACTTTTTAAGCTTCGTTCTTGTTCCAGTATTTTTAATTTTTCAAGCTGTTTATGCCACTTCACTTGATGGTGGTCTACTTATCATATCTGCGATAGTAAGCATCTACTATGTTATTTCAGGTCTAAGAAGATTAATCCACTTCAACATCCATACAGATGCTGGTTCAGTAGATAAATACTTCACAGGTGTACCAACACCATTAGGAGCGATTCTATTATGGCTAGTTTACCTAACAAACGCTTACGAGATTCTACCTGCTGTTGTTGTTATAGGGTTGATGGGTCTTATAGGATGGAGTTTAAACTCTACTCTAAAAGTTCGCCATCCGTAGTAGTTGTGACCCAAAAAGTGCCACTAAGATGTAAAACATCGTTATAGCTATCTCTTTTGAGCCGTTTATCTCTTTTAGTATTGTATGAGAAGCTAACCATCCAAAAAATGATGAGATGATTATCACTACTAAAGTGTGATTTAAAAAGTTTAGTTTATATGCTAAAACTTGTGATATAAATGAAATTATTAGTGATAGTATCAGCAAAAACCAGTATCTTTTTGCCCCTATCTCACAAGCACAACCTATCTTTGTAGATTCTATCTTTAAAATATCACTTTTTATATACTCCAACATCTCCGTAAAACTGAATTTTAAAAATAGTAAAAAGAATATTGCTGGGATGATGTTTGTTGTGGTTAGTTTGTAGATAGATAAAATCTTTTCATTATTTGAAAAAACACCAAAATAACTAAGTAGTATAGAAAAAATAAATATAGCTATATAAACAGGAACTACCTTTAAATTTTCAAATTTTTTAGTTAAAAGATGAAAAAAAGCAACAACTAAAGCTAAACTAAAAAGGTAGATAGTTCCAGATGTTATCATCTACTGAACCAAATACCCAAAATCTAAAAAGATTTTTTTTGCTTTTTTACTAAGTAAAAAATCATAAAAAGTTCTAACCTCTTTCGTATCTTTTAAAATCACAACACCTTGATTTATAGGTTTATACAAAGAGAGTGAAACCTCCTCCCAATTTTTACCTTTTTTATATCTTTTCATCTTAGGGCTATATAGTGCTGATTTAGCTACAAACCCCATATCAGCAGCTATCATCGCATAAGATATAGTTTGAGAAACAGATTCACCATAGATAAACTTATGCTTTACTTCATCTAAAACACCACCATTTTTCATAGCCTCAAAAGCTGCGATTCCATAAGGTGCTGATTTTGGGTTTGCTACTGCTATTTTAGAGATTTTAGGATTTTTTACAAGCTTCATCCCATCGGAAAAATCGTGAGGTTTCACACTAAAGTAAGCTAAAACCCCTTGAGCATAGATAACAGGTTTAGTTACAGCTATGCCATCTTTATATAATGAGTTTGGATACTTCATATTTGCTGACATAAAAAGCATATATGGCGCACCATTCTTTATCTGAGCCGTTAGCTTACCACTACTACCTAATGTTGCCCTCACATCTATATCTGGATGTTGTTTATGAAACTCTTTTTTTAACTCATCTATCGCATAAATTACATTTGAAGCTACTGCTATATTTATAGTATTTGCAAATAAGGAGATACTAAAAAACAAAATTATAAAAACTGATTTTTTCAAGATTCTACCTTTTAAACTTCTATATCTAATACAAGTTTTACTTGCTTATCTATCAAAACTGTTGATATTGGTAAAATTATAGTTGTAGGGTGTTCACACTCATTTAAAATATCTGTTTGATAGATTAGAATAGGTCTTATTTTACCAACTTCATTCCCTTTTTTAGGATTCAGTTTAGCTAAATATATTTCACCTTTTTGAAACATTATAGACCATCATTTAGAGTTGTCTCAAACTCTTGAGAGATTTTTAAACTTTCTTCTCTTACTTTAAAAGAAGCATTTTTTATTTGTTCTTTAAGTCTCTCTTTTTCTAAGGCATCTTTATAATAAACAACTGCTTTTCTGATTAGGTCACTTTTGGTTGTATGTAAGCTTTTTACCATCTCTTCTAGTGTTTTGTAAAAAGTATCATCAGATTTTAAAGTAATAGTGTGCATAATTTGTCCTTTTTTCTTTATTATAGAACAATTTTTCTTAAAGAAATATTCTGGTAATACTTTGATGCTAACGATTGTCGTGAGCAATAATTTTCCCACTAGGGTAAATTATTGGTCTCTTCGTACTTGTTATACAGCTATCTTATGATGCTCAACTTCCATTATCTTATCAGCTAACCAAGTTTTTATAATAGCTTGACGACTTACTCCAATATGCTTTGCTTCTTCATCAAATTTTTTAACCATCCAAGTAGGAAAATCAATATTAATTCTTTTTGGTTCTAAGTTTGGTCTTCTTATTGTTGATAAATCAAGATACTCAATTATATCTTCTTCATTATCATCAAATATTTTATCAAATTCTTCAGCTTTCATAGATTTCAATCTCCTTTTTTCTTGCTCTTCGTGCAGAAATAATTCTTATATTTTCTTTACGATAAGTTGTTACTACTGCATAGATTTTTACAGTAATTTTTCCAATGTTAATAAATCTTTCTTCATCTTCATAAGATGTTTTGATTTCAACCATTTTATCATCACTCCAAAGAAGTTTTACCTCTTCAAAATCAATGCCATGTTTTTGCTTATTTGATAAGCTTTTATTTATATCGTATTCAAACTTCATATAAGAAGTATATCATTTTTATATTAAATTGTGAAATTTTGGATAAGTTGCTGTGGATGTATAACGACTGAGTCTAGCCGATAAATGACCACTAGGGCATTTATTGGCTACGATGATTTATTATACTTTCATAGTAATTACTTATTTCTTTTAATCAGTAAACCACTCATTTCTAATCCATAAACTTAAAAATTCTCAATACCATCATTTAGCATTTTATCTGTACTACGTATCTTAAAATGTGTTATAGCATTTGCACCTTTTTCTACAGCTGTTTCATATGCTAAATCTAAAATTTCTTGTGAGCTTATATCTTCGCTAATCCATTGACATAGCTTTTGTCTTTTTTGAGATTCAATACAATTTGTTTTGTTATAAGATATAATTTATTTGATACTATTCTACTATTAAAATATGCTATAATTCCTGCAAAAAGTAACCTATGAAATCATCTGATGTAAACTCCATACTTAACAATAAAGATAAACTTTTAACACAAACTTATTTTGATTTACAACGATATTTTGAAAAGAAATATGGTCATGATAGTGTTGTTTTTATGGAGATAGGGACTTTTTATGAAGTTTATGAGGTTAATAACAAAGATGAGCAGATTGGTAAGGCTAAAGAGATTGCTGAACTTTTAAATATTCAACTTACTAAGAAAAATAAATCTATCATTGAAAATAACGATAGAAATCCACTTCTTGCTGGTGTTCCTGCTGTTTCATTTGAGCGATATTTAAGCCGTTTAATTAGTGAGCAAAAATATACAATCATTGTTGTAAAACAAAAAGGTAACCCACCAAAAATCAGCCGTTATATATCACAAATCGTCTCCCCTGGGACAAATTTTGACCATATTATAGATAATGATGAAAACTATATCGTATCTATTTTAGTAGATAAATATAAAAAAATGTATAGTGTTGGTTACTCTGCCATAGATGTAACCACTGGTAAAACTTGGCTTTATGAAACCCACTCTACAAGTGAAGATTCCTCTTATGCACTTGATGAGATTTTTAATCTTTTAAATGTTTACAGAACAAGTGAGGTTGTCATAACCTTTCTTGATGGGATTGATGACCAAAAACATCTTATGCAATACCTTGAGATTCCAGAACATTATCATTATTCGGTAAATAATCAACGACCAAAAATCGAGTTTCAAAACAAGCTTTTTGGTGAAGTTTATCAAGTTAAATCTTTACTTTCACCTATAGAGCATTTAGATCTTGAACGAAACCCTATGCTTAGTGAATCTCTATCTATTTTAATCCATTTTGTTATAGAACATAACTACCATATAGTACAAAAAATGTCTATGCCTAGAATCATAGATAATCGCCGTTTTATGTATCTTGGAAACAATGCACTTGAACAGATGGGTATCATATCTAAAGATAAAAAGGAGTTTACACTTCTAAAGATGTTAGATAAAAGTTCAACAGCGATAGGCAGAAGAGTGCTAAAAGAGAGGTTACTAAACCCTATAATTGAGAGTGATGAACTCAACCGTAGATATAACCTTATAGAAAAGCTCACTTCACACACTCGCTATCTTGATGAGACTATGAGAGGAGTTTATGACTTAGAAAGATTATCTCGCCGTTTAAGTTTAGGTAAACTTCATCCATTTGAGATGAACCATATTTTTGATTCTATCTTAGCTGTTAAAGAGTTAATGAGTTATGTTAAAAAACATAAAATTCAAAAAAGCCCTTTCCATGAGAGTGAACTTGATGAGTTTATAAGAGATATAACTAAAAGTATAGACCTTGATATATCTCGCCGTTTTACAACTAACAGTGTTGATGAAAACTTTTTGATGTCTGGTGTTGATGAATCTATAGATACTTTAGTTGAAGATAACAAAAAAATGCTTCTCTCTTTCAATTTGATTATCAAAAAGATAGAAAATCTACTTGAATTAGCAAATATTGGAAGTGCTAGTAGAGTTGTTACATTAGGTATTTTAGAGAAAGATGGTTATTACATCTCACTCTCTAAAAACCGTTTTTCTATGATAGAAAATGAGTTTAAAAAAGATGAAACATTTATAAATTTTAATGTTAAAAAACTTACAAATAGTGTAAAAATAACCTCATCATCTACAGATAAACTATCTGATAAAATTATGAAAAATAGACGAAAAATAGTTACACTTGTAAAAGAAAAATATATAAAACTTCAGTCTGTTTATGAGCGAAGATACTCCTTACTATTTGATAGAGTTATAGCTTATGTTTGTGATTTAGATGTAGGGGTTAGTTCAGCTAAAGTAGCACAAACATATAACCACTCTCGCCCAACCATAATCGAAACAAAAGATGATGAAAATTTTATACAGATTATGCAACTAAGACACCCTCTCATAGAGATTCAAGAGAGAGGTGGAATCTATGTTCCTAACGATATAGTTATGGGGAATCGTGAGTATTTAGATACACCCTACCCTAAAACTATAATGGTTGAAGATGATCTACATAATGGTGAACATATAAATGGTGTACTACTATATGGTATAAATTCAAGTGGAAAATCATCTTTGATGAAAAGTATAGGAATCGCTACGATTATGGCACAATCTGGCTTTTTTGTGAGTGCTTCAGATATGAGATTTAGCATATTTGATTCTATATTTACTAGAATCGTATCTAAAGATAATCTTGCTAAAGGGCTTTCAACATTTGCTGTTGAGATGTTGGAGTTAAAAAATATATTTAACCGTTGTAGTACAAACTCTTTAGTTTTGGGTGATGAGATAAGTCACGGAACAGAGACACTCTCTGGTGTTGCCATAGTTGCATCAGCTATAAAAAAACTCTCAACTACAAACTCACTTTTTCTTTTTGCTACACATCTACACCAACTATCAACAATGAAAGAGATAACAACACTAAAAAATGTTGTAAATCTACACCTAAGTGTAGAGTATGATGAAGATAGTGATAAGCTACTATTTAACCGTTTACTTCAAGCTGGTAGTGGAAGTAGTATATATGGTTTAGAGTTTGCTAAATCTTTACATATGGATAGTGAATTTTTAGAAGAAGCAAATAGAATCAGAAAAAGGTTAGCAAACGATTTTGATGAACTTGAACTGCTGGTCAAAAAGAAAAAATCAAAATATAATAAAGAGTTATATATTACAAAATGTATCATATGTGGAGAGATGGCAGAGGATGTTCACCATATATCACAAAGAAGTTTAGCAGATGAAGCAGGATTTATAGGGCATTTTCATAAAAATAACCAACATAACCTAATCCCTTTATGTAAAAAACATCATAACCAAATCCACAATGGAGAACTCCATATAGATGGATTTGTTATGACCACTAAAGGTTTAGAACTTAAGATTAATTATCTGTAGTAAAAGTTCTATTTAATGCTGAAAACATAGCTTTTACAGAAGCTATAGCTATATCGTTATCTGCTCCAACACCATAACAAGATAGAGTCTCTTTAGTTTGTAACTCTATATAAGCAACAGCTTTTGCTGAACTTTTATCGCCACATGAGTGTTCTGAATACGACTTAATACTAAACTCATTTTTATAGTTTTTCATTAGTGCATTTTTACAAGCATCTATAGGACCATTACCATCACCATCTGCTGTAATCTCTTTACCATTATAACTATATACTAACCTACATTTTGAAGTTTTATTATCAGATGAAAAAGTAAAATCTATAAAAGATATATGCTCTTTATGGTTAAAATAAGTATCTTTAAATATAGTTAAAATCTCTTCTGTAGTTAATTCTCTACCCTTTTCATCGGTTACTGCTTGAACTATTTTACCTATCTCTGGGTGCATAGCTTTTGGTAGATGATAACCATAGTTTTTCTCTAGTATAAAAGCGATTCCACCTTTTCCAGATTGAGAGTTGATTCTGATTATAGATTCATAACTTCTTCCCACATCTTCTGGGTCTATCGGTAGGTAAGGAACTTCCCAAAAACTATCATCTTTGTTTTTTTGGTAAGCTAAACCTTTGTTTATCGCATCTTGGTGTGAACCAGAAAAAGCTGTATAAACCAACTCCCCAACATAAGGGTGACGAGCATGTGTACTCATCTCTGTACATCTCTCAACCACATCTAAAACCTCATTTATATCTGAAAAATCAAGTTTAGAATCTATACCTTGAGTTAGCATATTTAAAGCTAAAGTGATTATATCTACATTTCCTGTTCTCTCACCATTACTTAAAAGTGTACCCTCAACTCTATCAGCACCTGCTAAAAGTGCTAATTCAGTAGCAGCAACAGATGTTCCTCTATCGTTATGTGTATGTGTAGAGATTATCACATTTTCACGGTTATCTAAATGGTTACCCATCCACTCAATTTGGTCGGCATAAACATTTGGTGTTGCCATCTCAACTGTTGCTGGTAAGTTTATGATAACTTTTCTAGAATCAGAGATTCCCCATCTATGAGTTACAGCATTTGATATTTTAACAGCAAAATCTAACTCTGTTCCTGTAAAACTCTCAGGTGAATACTCTAAAAATATCTCACCATTATGTTGAGCCTCATACTTTTTAACTAGATCAACACCATCTAATGCAAGAGCGATAATCTCCTCTTTTGTTTTAACAAATACTATCTTTCTTTGTGCGATAGATGTTGAGTTATAAAGATGAACAGTAGCTTTTTTTACACCCTTTAGTGCCTCAAAAGTTTTTGCTATAAGATGTTCTCTAGCTTGAACTAACACTTGTATAGTCACATCATCAGGTATAAGATTATCATCTACTAAACGGCGTAAAAAGTCAAATTCTACTTTAGAAGCAGATGGAAAACCAACCTCTATCTCTTTAAAACCGATTTTAAGTAAGAGTTTGAAAAGTTCAAGTTTTTTCTTCATATCCATAGGGTTGATTAGTGCTTGATTTCCATCTCTTAAATCTACACTACACCATTTAGGAGCTTTCGTAATTGTCTTAGTTGGCCATACTCTATTTGGCAAATCTACTGATGGATAAGGTTTATATTTACCTTGTTGAATCTGATTCATTGTGAATCCTTTATAACTTGAAATTTAACAGTAACACTCTTACTTATTACTATTTCGGAATTATATCAAATTTGTGTTTAGAAGAATATATTTTTGATTAAAATAAGGTGTATTAGATTTATGAAGTAGCTTCAGGTGGAAGATTTTAAAATATCCCCACGAAGAGTGGGAATAAAAAGTTGCTATTTTTTGATTAGCATTGGTAAGTTGTTTTGAACTCATAAGCAGTTGGACGACCTTCATCTGGCCATACATCTCTTTCAAAACGGTAATGTTGGTAAGCATTGATAAACTCTTCAGTAAATACTGGTTTAAGGAAATCATTGTCACCAATAAGACCTTCAACAGCTTCACGAAGTGTGTGTGGCATTTGAGGAATACCTTTTTCACGAATCTCATCAAGACTTAATTCATATAAATCTTCATCCATTGGACCAACAGGAACATTAGCATTTTTGATACCATCAAGACCAGCCATCATCATTACAGCAAATGCTAAATAAGGACAAGCTGAAGAATCTGGGAATCTCATCTCAAGTCTAGTTGCTGGTTCACCTGCACCATAAGGGATACGACAAGCAGCAGAACGGTTTTTAGCAGAGTAAGTTAAGATACTTGGTGCTTCAAAACCTGGTAAAAGTCTTTTGTATGAGTTAGTTGTTGGGTTAGTAAATGCACTTACAGCAGCAGCATGTTTAAAGATACCACCAGCATAGTTAATAGCCATATCTGAAAGGTTACCATATCCACCCTCTTTATAGAAAAGGTTTTTACCATCTTTCCATAATGATTGATGAACATGCATACCATTACCATTATCACCAAACATTGGTTTTGGCATAAATGTTGCAGTTTTACCATTAAGGTGTGCAATCATTTTGATAACATATTTATATTTTTGAACATTATCAGCAGCACCGATGATGTCAGAGTAAACGATACCGATCTCATGTTGCCCTTGAGCAACTTCATGATGACCTAAAACAACTTCAAGACCAACTTGTTCAAGAACTTGCATCATTTCAGCACGAATATCTACAGCAGAATCTGTTGGTGCAACTGGGAAGTAACCACCCTTAGTTCCGGGTCTATGACCTGTATTATACATATCTGGATATGGGTTGTTTGAGTTCCATTCACCCTCTTCTGTATCAACTTTATAACCAGCTTCATTGATATTATCAACGAAAGTTACAGAATCAAACATAAAGAACTCATTTTCAGGACCAAAGTATGCAGCATCAGCAACACCTGTAGCTTCAGCATGTTTAAGAGCAGCTTTAGCTATAGAACGAGGACATCTTTCATAAGCTTGTTTTTTATAAATATCATAAACATCACAAAATATGATGATAGTTGGATCAGCAGTAAATGGATCTAAAAAAGCACTCTCAACATCAGGTGTTAAAAGCATATCAGATTCATTGATCGGTTGCCATGCTTCGATAGAAGAACCATCAAATGGAAGACCATTTTCAAGCTGACCAGCAGTTACAGCACTCATTCTATAACTGATATGGTGCCAAGCACCTTTAATATCTGTAAATCTAAAATCTACGAATTGAACATCATTTTCTTCACAAAATTTAAAAAACTCTTCTGTATTATTAACAAATTTACCCATTCATTTTCTCCTGAATTTTAATATGCTATGAGTATAGCTTATTTATGGAAAATAAATCTTTACCAATGATTAAAAATCAATCATAATTACTTAGTTGTTTCATTAAGTGAACATTGAACCATTAGATATAAATAAAATACTTAAAATATCACACTAAAAGTTGAACCCTCATTTTCTACACTTTTTATATTTAGTTTAAAATTATGTAGATTTATAATATTATTTACGATAAATAAGCCTAAACCCAAAGAGTTGTTCCAACTATTTTCATGAACTCTATAAAATTTTTCTGTTATATTTTTTAAGTCTTTTTCTGAGATTCCTATACCACTATCTATAACCTCTAAACCATACTCATTAAAATTAACATAAACATCATCTTCTGAGTATTTAATAGCATTCTCAATCAAGTTAGTTATAAGAACACTAAATAGAGAAGCATCTACTTTTATAGAAAGATTTTTATCACCATTTATTAAAACTAATCTTTTAGGATAATTTATCTTCATATTTTCAGCACAATCTTCGATAATTTCATAAATATTTATAGATGTAAAATTTGTACTTTGCTTTCCGCTATCTAACTTTAATGATAACCTTAGTGTATCTATCAAATCACTTAGTTTTGTGCCATTTTTATATATCTTAGTGAGAAACTTTTTTCTTATGTTTGGGTTTATATCTTCGTCATCCAAAAGAGTTTGAGAATAACCATTTATAACTGCTATAGGATTTTTAAACTCATGTGAAATAGCAGAGATAATATCATCTTTTTGTTGATTTGATATTTGTAGTTTATTTGTATATTTTAGTTTTCTTTTCTCTTTTTTTACGATTATTTGTGCAACTTTTGTTAAAAGATTTGTGATTTGAGCAAACTCTAAAGAGAAAGTTGAACTGATATATGTTGATTTTTCTTTTTTAGTAAGAGATTTTAAAAAAGAGACTATTTTCAATGTTTCTATCTCAATGTTTTTACTGATTTTATAAGTGATAATAAAAATAAGTACAAAAAAGATTGCTAAAACAATAAAAATATTTAACCCTAAAAATGAGATCTCTTTATCTATATTTTTCAACTCTTTTGACAATCTAATATAGATATAACTATCATTAAAATCATACTTTTTAGCTACATAAAGTAGATTTTTATGTATGGTATTTGAGTATCTTACTTTATAACCAAATGGTTCTGTATCAGCTTGTAGTATCTCATCTCTATATCTATGATTATCCATTTCAGATTTATTTTTATGTGATTCTGCTATAACTTTACCAGTTGAATCTATAATCGTTAATCTTAAATCAAGTGATTTTTTAACCTTTGTTGCAAGATTATCTAAATTTGTATCTTTGTTTAATTCAAAAGATATAATCTCTATATTGGTAAGAAGAGAATCTTTAGTTTGAGAGATATAAAGATCTTTAGACCAATAGTAAACTATAATACCTATCATAATAAAAAATAATAAAAATAATAGAGTAAACTTTCTAAAGATAATTTGATGAAATTTTAACAAAAGATATAGCCCTCTCCACGAACAGCTTGAATATAATTTTTCTCACCAGTTGGGTCTATGTTTTTTTTAAGTCTTTTTATAGCTACATTTACAGTTTTGAGTTGTTTGTTAAGATTATCTGACCAAACTCTTTCTAACAACACTTCTCTACTTAAAAGTATATTTTGATTTTTGATAAACTCTAAAAGAAGATCATGTTCTAAATGTGTTAATTTAATATTTTCACCATCAATACTAAATATTTTATTTGATCTGTTGTATGTAATATCTTTATATTTTATAATATCTTGAACTTTTTTAGTTCTTCTAATGAGGGCATTTACTCTTGCTTTTAATTCGTTAAGATTAAATGGTTTAGTGATATAATCATCACCTCCACTCTCAAAACCTTCCACAATATCATCAGTAGAATCTTTAGCACTAACATATATGACAGGTTGATTATAACCCTCTTCACGAAGTATAGATATATATCTACTACCCTCGACACCCGGAAGATTTCTATCCATAAGGATTAAAGAGATATCCTCTTCATCCAAAATATTTTTAACATTTGAAGTATCTATACAGGTGATAATATCATACCCCTCTTTAGAGAGAGTATACTCCATCAAGTCTAAAATATCTTCTTCATCTTCTACTATCATTATTGTTATATTATTCATCTAGTAATTGTATCTAATTTAATATAAAACTTTAGATTTTTATAACGACTAAATATAGGTAATTTATTGGCTAATTTTTCTTGTTATACTTTGTCATGCAAATATTCAGGTGCAATATCTGCTCCACTTTCCCATACTAAAGTTTTATGAACATTAAAATTTTTAAAATTTTCTATATCTTTTAAAGGCTGAAAAAACGGATGTTTTTTTGAATTTATATAATTTTTAAGATCAATAATTTTTTCTAAACCATCATTAAAAAAAACTTTGATTTTATAACCATCTATATATTTTGCATCTATTACATGTAGTATCATTTTAATTCTCCTAATCTAAATTTACAACTTTTATTTTTTAAATTTTGGAAAATTGCACTTCAGATTTAAATTTTGGTATCTCGAAAATCAATTATAAAATATAACTAATAAATAAGTTCATTTATGGCATATATTATCTTACTTTGTAGTATTTCTGGTAAGTAAGCCAATAAGTAATATATACTAGAAATTATAAAAAACCGTAAAATGAATCTAAAAAAATAAGGTTTTCTTTTTAATGTAAAGTCTTTAGACTTAGGCCAAGAAAAACTTTTTATTTTTATAGATTTGTTATTATCTTCATATAAAATATTATCCATCTTCTAACTCTATTAATTAAAATTTAGTTATGAAGATGACCACCTATTTTAGCATATACAAGAAGATTTGCTATACTAATAGAGCGGGAAGCAATTTTAAAACTTTTTCTTAATGCTCTTAACATTTTATGAAATTTTTCAAAATCACTAGAATCATTCGCTTGAAGCATAAGATCTCTTTCAACCATCTCATAAAGATCTTCAGCTTTATTTTCTTCAATTAAGACATCATTATAGATCTCACGAATCTCATCTTCATCTTCAACATTTATCATAGATACAGAAAGTTTTATCGCTTTAATTGTTGATGTTTGCATCGGAATAGTATATTCATTTATAGTTTTTATATCTACATCTTTGCATACATCTGTAAAACCTCTAATGAAACTTCTAGTATTTGAACAAGCTCTTGATAATTCAGTTGTGATTTTAAGATAAGCGATAACCTGTCTTAAATCTCTTGCTTCTGGAGCATAAAGTGCTAAAATTTTAATGATATTATTATCAATATCATCAGCTTTTGCACTAATATTTTTAATATAAGACTTTGCTTCATTAAATTTTGAATCATCACAATTTTGAATCGCTTCTAAAAGTAATTCATTAGCATTTACTAAACCTTCACCTATAGCTATAATTTTATCCTTAATTATAACTAATTTTTCTTGAAATTTTATTGACATCTATGTTCCTTACTTTTTATTTTAACCAAATCTACCAGTTATATAATCTTCTGTTCTTTTCTCTTTAGGGTTTAAAAATATGTTTTCAGTTTTATCATACTCGATTAAATCACCCAAATACATAAATGCAGTATAGTCACTGATTCTACTAGCTTGTTGCATATTGTGTGTAACGATAGCTATACTTACATCTTTTTTAAGTTCAACTAAAAGTTCCTCTATCGCCCCTGTACTGATAGGGTCAAGTGCTGATGTTGGCTCATCAAATAGTAAAACTTCAGGTTTAACAGCAACTGCTCTTGCTATACAAAGTCTTTGTTGCTGACCACCAGAAAGTCCCATAGCAGATTTTCCAAGTCTATCGTGAACCTCTTTCCATAATGCACCATCTTTTAGTGCTTGTTCCACTCTATCTGCTAACTCAGTTTTATTTTTAAGTCCAGCGATTCTAAGACCATAAGCAACATTATCAAAAATACTCATCGGAAATGGTGTAGGTTTTTGAAAAATCATACCAACTTGCTGACGAAGTTTTATAAGTTCATTCTCTTTTTTAATATCTAGTATGTTGTTTCTTTGATTTGTTTCAAAATCTAAAAGTTCAATTTTACCCTCATATTTATTTCCAGAGTAAACATCATGGATTCTATTCATTGAGCGAAGAAGTGTAGATTTTCCACAACCACTTGGACCAATAAGAGCTGTAATCTTGTTTTTTTCTATCGGTAAAGTTATATTTCTAAGTGATGGATGATCAACTCCCGGATATGTAAAAGAGAATTTTTTTATTTTCATTACTGGCATATTATTAATCCTTATTTCTTGTAAAAAATCTTCCAGTTAAGTTTATGATTAAAACTAAAACTGTAAGTATAAATGAAGCAGCCCAAGCTAAATCACGACTAGATTCTTCAGGCTCATTTGCTAAATCGTAGATACTAACTGTAAGTGATGGAAAACTTTCAGTCAAATCAAGGCTAAAGTAGTTACTTGTTTCAGATGTAAAAAGAAGTGGAGCAGTCTCACCTATGATTCTAGCAAATGCTAGTAAGATACCTGTCATAATCCCTATCTTTGCAGCTTTTATAACGATGTCTAAAATAACTCTATATTTTGAAGCACCAAGAGCCACACCAGCTTCTCTAAGTTCACGAGGAACAAGTGAAAGCATATTGTCAGTTGTGTTGATAACAACTGGAATCATCATAATCGCAAGAGCGATAGCACCAGCAAAACCACTTGTTCCACCAGTTGGTACAACAACAACAGCATAAACAAATGCCCCAATTACGATAGATGGAGCAGACATCATAATATCACTCAAATCACGAATGATAGAAGCATATCTACCCTTTCCATACTCTTGTATATAGATACCAGCAGCCATACCTAAAGGAATCCCTATCGCAGCAGCTAAACCAGCAAGTATAAACTGACCAATGATAAGGTTTCTTAAACCACCATCTATAAGGTCATTTAAAAATAGACTAAAATGGAATGAACCTAAACCTTTTATAAAAAGAGTTACTAAAATCCAGCCTAAAAAAGCTAGACCTATCAAGGCTGATAAAACTGAGAAAGTTAAAAAGAGTTTGTTTACTAAAAGTCTCATTATTTAGCCTTTTTTAAGAAGTACATTTTAGCAAAAGAGATAACTCCAAAGCTAATCACAAATAGTATAAGTGCTAAGTAAAATAGAGCACTCTCACCAAGACCACTTGCTTCACCAAAGTTATTTGCCATAGCAACTGGAATCGAGATTGTAGGTGAAGTTATTGAAGTTGGTAAAACAAAAATCGAACCTATCAAAAATGCTACTGCCATAGTCTCACCTAAAGCACGACCAAGTGCTAAAATGATAGAACCGATGATTCCTGTTTTTGAGTATGGAAAGATTATATCTTTGATAACTTCAAACTTTGTAGCACCTAAAGCATAAGCAGATTCTTTTAAAACCCCTGGCGTTGTGTTCATAGAATCTCTAGTGATTGCTGCCATAAATGGTAAAATCATAACACCAAGAACAAGACCAGCCGTAAGAAGTGAAACTTGATAACCACCAACTAAATCAGAAACAATAGGAGCAAAATAGTAAAGCCCCCACATACCGAAGATGATAGATGGAATCGCAGCTAAAAGTTCTATCGCTATACCAACAACATTAGAGATATTTTTAGGAGCGATTTCAGCTAAAAATACTGCTATCCCCATAGCGATAGGAAGAGCAAAAATCAAAGCGATTAGAGTTGTTAAAACTGTTCCTACTATAGGAACTAAACCACCATAAATAGTTTTAGTTTGAACATCACTCTCATCATCTTCATCAAACAACATCTCATCTTCATCTTCAATCATCCCATCATCTTCATCAACAATTTCATCAGATTTTAGTTCTGAAACCACTGGAGTATTTGAAACATCAGGGTTTATAACAACCTCTTTATTCCAATCAGGATTTACTAAAAAATCAAAACCAAACTCATCAATAGCAAGTTTTGAAGAGCTAAGAAGTGTAATAAAGATTCCAACAAGTATAATAAATACTATAGAGGCACTAGAAAGTGCGAGTTTTTGAAAGATTTTTTCCATAAGTAGCCTATTTAAAATATAGGTGAGATTATATAAAAAAATGGTTACACAATGGTTACCATTTGAGGTAAGAACACCTAATGATGAGACTATTACATTAGTTACAAAATAGATTTTATGACAATTTGCCATATTTTTAGATAGTTTTTTATTTTTTTGTATAATGTGAATGTTCCTAGCTATTACTAGCTAGGATAAATTGCTGAAGGAGGTTAAGATGAAATATCTTAACATTCTCTTGAATGTTTTAAATATTATTTATATAATAGTTAAAATTATTCAGGAGCTAAATTAGAGGGTAACAGCCCTCTAACTCTTGAGGCAATTATAACAAAAAAAGGAAAATTATGGAAACTTTAGAAGATATTGTACTTACATTGATTATATTAGTTATGAGTTTTATGATTGGGAATCTTTACAAAAGAGTTAAAAAATTAGAAGAAAATAGTAACTAAATAGTTATGAAACTCACAAAAGATATAGTAACTAAGTTTGAAAAACTTGGTATAAACTCTTGGTCGGAACTTGCTTTACTTATACCTAACTCTTATGAAGATTTTCGTCCACACTCTAAACTTCAACTACAAAAAGCTCAACTTATAGATGCTACTGTTGAATCTGTTTTTAAATCTCCAAACTCCATTCAAATCACTTTTTTTGTTCATAATTTTGGACACACTATAAATGGTGTTTTATTCCAACCTAAACCTTATATGATGCACCAATATAAAGTTGGTAGTAGAGATTACTATTTTGGTGTGGTTGATTGTAAGATGGGGCAGTGTAGTATTAGTATGCCTAAAAAAATCACAACGATAGGGGCTATAATCCCTAAGTATAAAGTTGGTTTGAGAACAGATGTGATGGCTCGGTTTGTTGCTAAACATTTGAGTGTTGAAAACTTAGAATCTGAGAGTTTACCTAGAGATGTGATAGATGAGGTTTTAAAACTTCACTTTCCAACTGATGAGAGTTTAGAATCTTCTGAACTTAGTGTTGAATCTTTAAATGCTTTAAAATATATAGAACTATACATATATATGAAAAAATTATCTACAAAAAGGCGATATTTTAAACCACTTGTTCAAAAAGATAGCTCTTATGATGAGTGGACTAAAACTCTACCTTTTCAACTAACACCTGAGCAGATTCAAACCATAGAAGATGTAAAAAAAGATTTTGCTAAAGATGTAGCATCTAAGAGAATGGTGGTTGGTGATGTTGGTAGTGGTAAAACTATGGTGATTTTAGCTAGTGCTTTTATGATGATGCCTCATCGTTCGATTCTTATGGCACCTACAACTATACTTGCAAATCAACTTTTTGAGGAGGCTCAAAAATTTTTACCAAATATAAAATCAACCCTAGTTACAAACAAAACTAAAAAGGTAGATTTAGATGAGTTTGATTTTATTATCGGTACTCATGCCCTACTTTATAGAGAGTTACCACAAGCTAGTTTAGTGATGGTAGATGAGCAACACCGTTTTGGAACACAACAAAGAAATATGCTTGAAAAGTTAGTTAGTGATGGTGAAAAAAAACCACACTACTTACAGTTTTCAGCAACTCCGATTCCAAGAACACAAGCTATGATAGAGACAGCCCATATAGATGTAAGTTTAATCACCTCAACACCATTCACTAAAGATATAGATTCAAAAGTTATACATAAAAATGATTTTAAAGATTTAATAGTTCATATAAAAAGTGAATTAGAAAAAAACAACCAAGTTTTAGTAGTTTATCCACTTGTTGAACAGAGTGAAGCTATAAACTACCAAAGTATAGATGAGGCTCGTGGATATTGGGAGAAAAACTTTGATGATGTTTATGTTACCCACGGGAAAGATAAAGATAAAGAAAAAGTGTTGATGGAGTTTAGAGATAAAGGGAAAGTTCTCATAGCTACAACCGTAGTAGAGGTTGGAATCTCACTCCCTAGACTTACTACTGTTATCATCGTTGGTGCTGAAAGATTAGGTCTTTCAACTCTACATCAACTTAGAGGTAGAGTAAGCCGTACAGGTTTAAAAGGTTACTGCTACCTTTACACTAACCAAAATAGTTCAGATAGACTAGATAGATTTGTAGATACAAAAAGTGGGTTTGATATAGCGAACTTAGATCTAAAGTTTAGAAAAAGTGGCGATCTACTAAAAGGTGCAAATCAAAGTGGGAATCAGTTTAAATGGGTTGATTTAGCTGAGGATTATAAAATTGTTTCTAGGGTTAAAAATGATATTAGTTAAATACTTATAGAACCTTATTTTTAAACAATTAAAACAAAAATAGATTCTAGGAAGTAAAGATAACATGTTTGATTTTATGGATGGTGCTAGTGTTGAAAGCATATTTAATAGAGTTAGACTCAACTACCCTATATCTAGGTATGTTGATATTTTGGTGTATAATGGTGGGATGGAAATATTAACACGGAAAAATATAACAAAAGATGAAATAAATGTAATCAGAGATTGGTTAGATTATTATAAGTGTAAAGATTTACGGTCTTGTTTTTATGGTGTTTCTACAAATAACAAATATGAGAAAGAATCTATAATATTAAAAAGTATGTTTAAAAAATATAATAGTGAACTAGATAAAAATGAACATATTTATAGAGGAATTAGATTTAAAAAAGATGATGAAATATTTTCTATTATGGTTGAAACATATAAACAAGCATATACAGAAAAAAGTTTAATTCAGATAGATGAAGCACCATCGTCATTTTCAAGAGATAAGATAGTAGCTTATAATGAATTTGCAAGGGTTCAAGATAATGAGTATAATAGTCTTATTTTTCATTTGACCAAAAGAACTAAAGGGGGAGTTGTATATCAAAGAATTTGCAGGTAAATTTGCTTATCAAGATGAAATTGTGATAAAATCACACGATAGCTTATATGAAGTTATATCAATTAAACACAACGAAAATGTAATAATTATAGAGATAGAGGAGTATGAAAATGACTAGAAAAGTTTTAAACCCATTTAAAAAAATGACTAAAAAACAGATAAACAGAATATTAGAAATTGATGTTGAAAGTAGAAATTTAGAAAAAAAAAGAGTAGTGTAAGCAATTTTTTGCATCTTCAACCAGCTAAAAAAGTATCAGCATAAGAATAGCCTAAAAGTTACTCCTTACCTAAATCTTCAATTTCCCCTTTAATAACATCCATATCCTCAATTATCTCATCTTGGATGATTTTAGCACTTGCACTATCTGGTGCTATAAATGATGGTGTTACCATACCCTCGTTGTATTTGTTATAGCCCCCTTTCTCACTCGGATATGCTATAATACCTCGTCACCACTCACGACCCGACCTGTTGTTATAGCCCCCTTTCTCACTCGGATATGCTATAATTGCTCGTTGTATATCGTACGAATTAGCATTGTTATAGCCCCCTTTCTCACTCGGATATGCTATAATTAAATTTTGGAAACAAGACTAAGAAGAGTGTTATAGCCCCCTTTCTCACTCGGATATGCTATAATTTTTAGAAGTTAAAGAGACTTCATCAATAGTTATAGCCCCCTTTCTCACTCGGATATGCTATAATTTAGAAACTGGTGAGTATTGTGAATGGTGTGTTATAGCCCCCTTTCTCACTCGGATATGCTATAATTTTTTAGAAGTTAAAGAGACTTCGTCAACAGTTATAGCCCCCTTTCTCACTCGGATATGCTATAATTATTCTGAGAAAATCATAGATAGAATTGAAGTTATAGCCCCCTTTCTCACTCGGATATGCTATAATACGGTACTTTAAGCCCCTTATTGTAAGGGGTTTAGCTTATACTTTTTATAAAAAAAACTGCTTTATTTTTTAAAAACTTTATACTTTTTAGAGTTTATTTCTCTTATTATTAAAAAATATTCTTTTTTTTTGACCAACATTTTTTATCTTTTTATATAGATTTAGTTACTTTTTTACTCAAAAAAGTAAAAGTTGATGTTTTTCTAGTTTTTCCTCTTCTTTTTTTTCACCTACTAAAGTTTCCATCTTTGAGTATTGTAAATCTGTTATAGATAGCATCCTTATGTTACCATTTGATGGGAGATGTTCTTTTACCCTTTTTTTATGGGTCTCTACACTATCATCACCTTTACAGATTCTAGCATATACAGAAAACTGCATCATCATAAAACCATCTTTTAACAGTAGTCTTCTAAACTCTGTATAGTTCTTTTTATCTTTTTTAGTTTTTGTCGGTAGATCAAAAAATACAAATATCCACATAAACTTAGCCCCATTCATAGTATAGATGGTAGTTTAAGTTTACTAACATCATTTTCTTTCATAGCCTTTACAAAACTATGTGCCATTATCTCACAAACATTTAAAACTAAAACATCTTCATCATCTAGCCTCATACTCATCACTAAAACATTTAAAAGTGCTGACTTTACACTTGTACCTAAATGTAAATCTAACTCATCAACTTGTTCTAGTTTTTTTACAACCATATCTACCATAGGTCTTAAAGGCTCTATCATATCGTCTGCTAGATTATAAGCATTTAGTTCTGAGTGGTGAAACACTCCAAATGTTGGGAGTAAGCCATAAGCTACCAATGACCTAGCAACAACACCACGAACGATGGCATAACCATAGTTTAAGGCTACATTTCGTGGGTCACTTCTCTTTTGGTCTCTTGTAAAATCATCAAAAAGTAGATGCCAATACCTTTTAGCACCTAATGCTTCTAAGTTTTCACTATCGGCTGATTTTACTTTAGATACTAACACCTCAACACTAAAATTATCTTTTTCAAAATATTTTAAAAGTTGTGCTTGATTTGATAGTTTTTGCTTTATGATTTTTTGCCATATATGCTTTTTTAGTGGAAGTTTCATATCTTTTTGTATATGAGCTATTTGTGAAAGTCGTGAGTGTTGATGAAAAGGAGTAAATAAGCCGTTTGGAGTATGGTAGTTGTCACAAGTGAATAGTGCTATATTTTTCTCAGCACAAGCACTTAAAAGTGCTACACTCATAGTTGCTTGGTTATTTTCTAGCACCATAACTGTTATATCTTCTAGTGGAACAGTTATAGTTG
>Ga0256842_1000641_pt1 | contig 30631 bp, 33 predicted proteins | sample 4559240metaG_FD_185973 | JGI IMG/M metagenome (GOLD analysis project Ga0256842, IMG submission 185973) | Hydrothermal vent microbial communities from Guaymas Basin, Mexico - 4559-240 | ecosystem: Environmental > Aquatic > Marine > Hydrothermal vents | place: Mexico: Guaymas Basin | collected... | reverse complement strand
GGACGGCGATGGCCATAGCCCTTGCCGCAGGAACTGGACTCATGGCAGTAGGGCCCGCGATAACCCCAATAGTTCAGTTGCCGCTTATGGTTAGCTACGTCAAGTCCTGGAGAAAGATAGCGGGACTCTGGAACTGCAAGGTTTTGGAGGAAGAGGAAGCCGTTCCGGGGGCTTCCTGACTCTTTTTCTTTGATAACCGGAAAAAAGAAATTTCAAAAACGTAAAATGGCCCCTCAGAGCTTTCTCCCAACCTCGTAGCCTTCCCTCACCGCGCTGGCTATGTTTCTTACCGATTTCGCGTCGCCGATGATGTAATACTCAACGTCGTCTATGACGAACGGTACGTAGGGTTTCATTCCAAACGCTCCAACGATTACATCACACTTTATCATCTCCTTTTCCCCGGTTTCGATGTTCTCCACTACCGCGTATCCCTCACCGGCGCTTACGAAGCGCCTGCCGGTTAAGATGGGTATCCCCTTCTCCTCAAGCTCCCGCAGGAGGTATCCGCGCGTTATCCTCTCAACGTTGGGGAGGATTGCTGGACTGCGCTTGATTATCTTGATCTTGTTGTTGAACTGGGCAAGGTACAGGGCGGTTTCAACGCCGACGAGGCCCCCTCCGCCGATAAGAACGTCTTTGTTCTCGACCCTGACCTCTCCACGTAGAATCTTGTCAAAGGGCGTTATCAAACCGCGTTCCCCGCTGCAGGGCAGGAACGGCTTCGCTCCAGTGGCTATGACAACCGCCTCGGGGTTTATCCTTAATACATCTTCTTTTGTTGCCTCGCCCTCATGAAAGTGGACGTTGGGCATCTCGGACAGGACGTTGCGGTAGTACTCGATCAGCCAGCCGATTTTGTCCTTCCCCGGTGGAACCATCGCCAGGGTGAGCTGACCGCCGAAGACGTCGTAGAACAGATGAACCTCGTGTCCCCTCATGGCCGCAACCCTCGTGGCCTCAAGACCCGCCGGCCCTGCTCCGATTATCGCCACGACGCGTTTTCTCGGGGCCTTCGGGATTTCCTCCTCGTTTCCGACGTTGGCGTTGACACCGCATCTTATCGGCCCCTTCTCGTCGTGTACCGCCTTGATGCACTCACTGCACCCTATGCAACGCCTTATCAGGTGCTCCTTTCCCTCCGCGACCTTCTTTACCCAGTCCGGGTCCGCTATCAGGGGCCTTCCGAGGACGACGAGGTCTGCCTGCGTCTCAAGAACCTTCTCCGCGACAACAGGCTCTCTTATCATACCGACCGCCGCCACGGGAACGGGCAGGGGTCTTATCTTTTCGGCCAGGTAAGCACGCCAAGCCTGGGGATAGTACATCGGTTCAAGACGCTTCTCCTTCGGCCCGAGCCCTATGTCCGCCTGTATCATGTCGTAACCCGCCTTGGCGAGGGTTAGGGCTATCTCCCGCCCGGTGCTCAGGGTTATGCCCCCCTCAAGGAAGTCATCCACGGCCAGCCTTATCGTCACCGGAAAATCCCAGCCGCATTTCTCCGCTATGCGCTTCCTAACCTCCACCGCGAACCTCGTAGGCTCACCCCACTCGTCGTCGCGATGGTTGGTCAGGGGGGAGAGGAACTGGTTAACGAGCAGTCCGTGGGCCCCCTGTATCTCGACCATGTCGAAGCCGGCATCCATTGCGAGCCTCGCAGAGTACGCGAACTTCTCCACGAGCTCCTCTATCTTCTCAGGTGAGAGGTAGTCCACGCCAATCTTCTTCCAGCCCTCGTGGGCGAGCTCGATTGAGAGTTTAACTCCCTCGTGCTTGTGAACTTCAGAGGTCAGCCATTTCCAATCCTTGAGGACAGCTTTTGAGTCAATTCTTGGCTGGAAAGGCATGTGTTTTCCTTCTGGAAAATCTATGGACGTGTTCTCCACTATTATCAAGCCTACGCCGCCCCTTGCGCGCCTCTCGTAGTGTCTGACAAACCTCTCCGTCAACCTTCCGTTCTCAAGGGCAAAGTTCGTTGATATCGGCGGGAATATCACCCTGTTCATGAGCTCAACGTTGCCGATGTTTATCGGCTCGAATAGCTTGGGGTAATCCTCTTTCATTAGGCTCACCTAAAACAGTGTCCCAACGCTTTCTTATAAAGCTTGGTTTGATTGATGTATGCCTCATATGAAAAATTTTCAATAAAACTCATCTTCTCGCGTATCCATATCGGGTGAACCAAAGGTAAAGGTTATTACATGCCTGGACGAATTAAGGGGGGTGATGTCATGACTGCTCCATTTCCTCCGATCCGGGGAGGGCCTAGGGCTGAGTACAGGCCCCTGAAACCTGAAGACGGCAAAAAGGCGGTGGAGCTCGTCAGAGAAGCGCTTCCCTTCTTTCGAGCTGGAGAACCGATAACTCACCCCGATCACATTGACGTTCCCGTCCTCTACCTGAATTTTGGCATAGATAGGATTCACTACGACGGGAAGGCCAAGATGCCCCGCCCTAAAGGTGCCCCGCCTCACGGATCGGCGACCACAAATCCCAAAGAAGCTCGCGAGGTCATTGAACGGGTGCTCAAAGAAGCGAGGGTTCTCGATGCCGCTGAGTTCAGGGAGCCCGAGGACTGCTGGGTTGTTCCTGTTGCATGGAAGAGCTTCATAATCCTCCACGTACGCGTCTCCCGCGAGGGGGAGGAGCTCATCCCTGACTACGGCCTGACAGAGGAGGTAAGGCGCTACGGGACGCTTTAAAAATTTCATCCGGCGCGAATGGTTTCTCACGGCTCTCCTCCTGCTCTATCCAGCTCTGGCCGTGCTCGACCCAAGCCTCCCGCGCAGAACCCCCGAACTTATAGACTGGGAGAGCCTTTCATTTATAGCAGCACTTATAATGGCCTCCAAGGGGCTTGAACTGTCCGGTATCTTCTCAAGGCTCGCTCCCCACCTGATACGGGCCGCCAACCACTCGGAAAGACGCCTCATGGTGCTCTTCATCCTGGTGATTTCTCTTTCCTCCGCGGTTATCATGAACGACACGGCCATGCTGGTCTTCATCCCCCTCGTCGTTGCAACCTCAAAGATTGCCCGCGTGGACACAGCGAGGGCAGTAACGCTCTCCGCCATCGCGGCCAACGTGGGCTCTGCCCTCACCCCCATAGGCAACCCCCAGAACGTCATAATATGGCACAGCTACGGCCTCGGGTTCCTGGAGTTCGTCCGTTCGATGTTTCCCTTCGTGTCCCTCTGGCTCCTCGTCCTTTTTGCGTTCACCCTCACCATCAAAAACCGGGAGCTCTCGGTTGAATGGATCCCGCCGGTTGCCCTCAGAAAGACTCTCCTCGTGGTTTCTCTTGTCTCTTTGGTCGCGGACATAGTCCTGGCAGAAATCGGGAAGGCTCCGCTTGCTTTCATTTTCACACTCTTTGCTTTTCTGTTGTTGGGTAGGGAAGTGCTTAAGGGTTTTGACTGGGCACTGGTTTTGACCTTTGCCCTCATATTCATTGATTTCAACGAGCTCGCTTTCCTGTTAAACAACGCCGGGCTGATGTTTCCAGCGGGAGGCATTAAACTCTTCTTTGTCTCCGCTGTCTTGAGCCAGCTGTTCAGCAACGTCCCTGCGACGGTTCTCCTTTTGGCCAGCAAGCCGGAGTGGCTTCCACTCTCTCTGGGGGTCAACATAGGGGGAAGTGGCATAGTGATAGGATCCCTCGCCAACCTCATAGCCCTCAGGATAGCGGGGGTCAGCGTGAGGGACTTCCACCGCTATTCCATTCCCTACTTCCTCGTGGCCCTTTTGGTATCCGCGCTCTTTCTCGTATAGCACGTGATTTCCCAAGCTTCATATGCCCGGTTCTTCACTCGCTCCCAAAGCGTTTTAACCCATGAACCCTACTTCATCCGGGTGCTGAAGACATGAAGGCCATAGAAGTTCTCGGGCTCACCAAGTACTACGGCTCCTTTCTCGCCGTTGATAACGTGAGCTTTGAGGTTAAGAAGGGCGAGATTTTTGGTTTCCTTGGTCCGAATGGAGCTGGAAAGACTACCACAGTTAGAACGATTACCGGCATTTTGAAGCCGAGTTCCGGGGAAATAAGGGTCCTCGGCTACGATATGCTCGACGAGAGGGAAAAGATAAAGGCAAGAGAAAGGATGGGCATAGTTCCAGAGATGGCCAACCCCTACGTTGATCTGACGGCGATGCAGAACCTCAGGCTCATGGGCGAGCTCTACGGGATGGAAAAGAGAGAGATAGAGAGGCGCTCGGTTGAGCTTCTCAAGCTCTTCGACCTCTACGAGAAGAGGAACGTGAAGGTAAAAGCTTTTTCCAAGGGCATGAGACAGCGCCTCATCCTCGCGATGGCGATGATAAGCGACCCTGAGCTTTTAATCCTCGACGAACCGACGAGCGGGCTCGATGTTATAAGCGCACGCCTGATAAAGGACGTTATCCGCGAGGAAAAGCGGAACGGAAAGACGATATTCATGACAACCCACAACATGATCGACGCAAACGAGCTGTGCGAGAGGATTGGAATCATAAGGAAAGGGCAACTCATAGCGATTGACACGCCCGAGAAGCTAAAGCAGCTGGTCAAAGGAAGTGTCTCGGTCGAGGTCAGCTTCGAGCCCATGAAACTCGACCCCTCGAAGATAGCCTCGGCAACAAGGGTCGAGCTGATGGGGGACAAGGCGAGGGTTTTCACGAACGACCCAGATGCAACGGTTAAAGAGCTCGTCCACTACGCCGAAAGAAATAACCTGCGGATAGTGAGCCTCAAAACGCTCTCTCCTTCACTGGAGGACGTCTTCATCAAGCTGGTTGGTGAGGAAAATGATTGAAACGCTCAAACGCTCCTTCGCCATAGCGAAGAAGGACATGCGCATCTTCTACCTCAAGGGGCCGGTCGTGATAATGGGCCTTCTCTTCCCCTTCTTCCTGTTCCTAGCTTTCATGATAGGGAGAAACCTCTCTGGCGACCATCTCCTCGTTGCTCTAACGGCAATGACGGCCTTCTTCACATCCACCGCCGTCGGCCCCACGATAATCCCGTGGGAGTGCAGGGGAAGAACCTTCGAGAGGCTCATAACCGCTCCAGTTTCGCTGACGACGGTGCTCCTCGGTGACTTCCAGGCTTCCCTCTACTTCGGGCTTGCGATAACGTTCGCGATAGCGGTTCCCGCAATGCTCTACCTCTCAGTCCATCCCTCCATCTGGCTCTTTGCCCTGTCCACGCTCCTGGCCGTCGGGTGCTTCTCTGCAATGACGGTGCTCATGTCCTCCTATCCCCCCACGGACGTTCCAGCCGACGTCATGATGCTGTCGTCGCTCGTTAAGTTCTCGCTCCTCTTCATCAGCGGCATCTTCGTTCCCATTGAGAACCTGCCGGCCTACGGCAGGTGGATTTCCCTCGTCTCGCCGCTGACATACTATGTCGATGCATTGAGGCACTCCCTCGGTAGTGGATATCTTCCCGTGTGGCTCGACCTTCTGATGCTGGCCCTGTTTGGCCTCGCGTTCTTCTTCACTGGCACTGCAATCCACAGAAAAGTCCTGGAGAGAAGGTTCACATGATTTGCTTCCGTTAAAGTTAAGGTTCCGTTGCGAACTTCAACGCGGTGGAGGAAATGTCACTAAAGGTCGAGAACGTAGTTGCTTCCATCGACCTGCATGGGGAAATAGACGTTGAGAAAGTTGCTAATGAACTGGAGTCCGTACGCTATAACCCTTCCGTATTCCCGGGAGCCGTTTACAAGATGGAGTCCTTCGGGGTGACGTTTTTGATATTCTACTCAGGAAAACTCGTCTGCACGGGGGCAAAGAGCGTTGAGACGATTAGGAAAGCCACGGAGGAGCTCAAACGAACGCTTGAAGCCATGGGCATGAAATTTAAAGGAGAGCCCGAGATACAGGTTCAGAACATCGTGGCCGCAGGCGACCTAGGCCTTGGGGCACCTGACCTTGAGTTCGTCGCGCTAACGCTTCCAAACGTTGAGTACGAGCCCGAAATCTTTCCGGGCGTTGTTTACAGGGTCAAAAACTCCAGGATGACTATCCTCATCTTCAACAGCGGGAAGGTTGTGGTTTCCGGAGCCAGAACTGAGGAAGACATCAAAAGGGCCGTTGAGGAGCTTATTTCGGAGTTTAAAAAATACAACCTGATCTAATATGCGGGAAACGAGTTTTCAGCTTCGCCTCTACGTTCCCGTTCCACTTAAGTCAGCCAAGTAAATAATTAACGGTAGCCGAGTTTGTAAGCCAGCTCGGCGTTCAGAACGGAGCCCCCGGCAGCCCCTCTAACCAAGTTGTGCCCTAGAGCAACGTATTTAATACCCCCACTTGTTTTCTCTAGCCTCCCCACAGTTACGGTTAGCCCTCCCCCGCGATCTCTGTGGAGCCTGGGCTGAGGGATTTCCGTGTAAATTATCGGTTTTTCATAAGAGGGCAAGCCGAGATCACTTAACGGATCGAACTCCTCAAAGGCCCTCCTGATCCCTCCAATATCTGGATTTTCCAGTTCAACGAAGACGGCCTCCGTATGGCCGTGTATCACTGGCACCCTTGTTGCTATGGCCGAGATGTCGAAATCGGCTGGTTTTATTTCTTCCCCCCGGAGTGTCCCCAGAATCTTCCTGCTTTCATTCTCTATCTTCCACTCCTCGCCGCTTATGAAGGGAATGAGGTTGTCAAAGATAGCGTATGCCGAAAGCCCCGAAAAGCCGGCACCGCTTATTGCCTGCATCGTTGCAACCCTAACCCGTTTTATCCCAAACTCCCTTATCGCGGCAAGGGAGACTGTCAGTATGGCCGTTGCACAGTTGGGGTTCGTGACTATAAAGCCTCTCCGCGTCTTCTGAACCTTCACGAGTTCCAGATGTTCCCCATTGACCTCAGGAACAAGGATCGGCACGTCTTCGTCGTACCGGTGTGCCCTGGCGTTTGTAAACACTGGAATCTCCCTGGCTAACTTTTCCTCAACTTCCCTTGAAAGCGATGCCGGGAGGGCGTTGAAAACTAGATCAACACCAGGCTCCTCCAGGAACTCGCTTAGGCCAACAACGATTTGATCCCTGAACTCCTCTGGGGATTCTTCCACAACTTCGCCGTACTTCTTTCCAGCGGATCTTTCTGAGGCTACCAGTTTCTCAAGTTTAAACCACGGATGGCCTTCGAGGAGCTTGACGAACGTTCTCCCCACAAATCCAGTCGCTCCCAAAACTGCAACTCTTTTCATTCCATAACCCTCCTAAAAGCTTCAAGCGTGGGCGGTATCGGATCCGGAAGCTTGAAGTTGTTGATTACCACATTGGGATCCTTCAACCCGTGTCCGGTGGTTATTAGGACGTAGCTTTCGCTCCTGTCGATCCTCCCCTCGTTGAAGAGCTTGATCAACCCTGCGAGTGATGCCGCAGAGGCTGGCTCTACAAAAATACCCTCCTTGGAGGCAAGAAGCCTCTGAGCCTCGAGTATCTCCTCATCGGTAACGGTCTCAAAAAAGCCTCCTGACTCCTTGGCGGCGTTCCAGGCCTTTGGCCAGTTTGCTGGGCTTCCTATCCTTATTGCCGTGGCTATGGTTTCCGGCTTTTCCTCAGGCTTGAACTCCCTACCCTCTTTCCACGCCCTGGCAAGGGGCGAAGCCCCTCGCCCTGAATTCCTATCATTCTGGGGAGCTCGTCTATCACTCCCGCCGCATAGAGCTCCTTGAATCCTTTCCATATCGCCGAGATATTCCCAGCATTCCCCACGGGAAGGATGACGTTATCTGGAACCTTTTTATTCTTGACGTATAGCTCTTTGGCGCCAAGTTCCTTCCCCAGATTTTCCAGCTTATACAACGGGGTTCCGCCCTCATCGAGCGACACTCTTTTCTTAACGGGGAGCCAGCTCTCGTATTTCCACAGCCTCACGTTTTTGCCGTCAAAAATGCCCGTCTCAACGTTATCCAAATCGATAACGACTTCTAAAAGGCATCCACAGTCGCACCTGTACCTTATTTCGTCTTCGGGATAAGTCTTTCCACAATTAATACACCTCAGAACCATTTAGCGCCGCCTCCGGTTTTCGTTACCCAGTACTCCGCCTTAATCCCCATCTTCTCTCGAAGGTATCCTTCATGGCCTTTCCAATCTCCCTCAGGTTCTCCCCCACCGCGAACATCGCTGGGCCAGAGCCCGATGTTGTAACTCCATAAGCCCCTGCACTTAGTGCAGATTCCCGAACCCTGTCGAACCAGGGCATCAGCTTCTTCCTATAGGGCAAGGCCAGTCTATCGTCAAGCAACCTTCCCACAGCCTCTATGTCCCCCTCCCTTAGGGCTAGTATCAAACTGGAGGCCATTGCCAAGTTTTTCACGGCGTCTTCCAAGGGGATTTTTTGGGATAACCCTTCTTGCTTCACTCGTTGGAACTTCAACCTCTGGCAGGACGATGACTACCTTCAATTCAACGTCTATTCTGTGAACCCTACAAGCTCAGCCTTCCTCTTCAAGTCAATCAAAACTTTCCTTGCTTCTCTTTCGCTCAGCTCCTTCCACTTCACCTCAACGAAAAGCACCTTCCTTTTCCGCCCGTTCAAGGCTACCAAGTCGATCTCCTCACCCTTATGCCACCAGCGGCCGATTTTGGTGAACCTGAAGGGGAGCTTTCCAGCCTTGTTTAGTCTGAGTCATCACGAGCTCGACGAGAATATCACCCTGCCTCGTCTCTATCAGATCGGCGTTCGGATGGACATAGCGGAACCAGAAGGCGAAATAGGGATCAGCTATGTAGTAGCGCCCCTTCCTGCTTTTCCGGCTCGCGGTAACGGGAACCTCTCGCCTCAAAGAATCCCAGGGGAGAAACCCTAAGCTGGGCAGTTCTCCTGCCGTAGAGCGGGCTTTTGTAGCCGAGCAGTTTCTCCATCATCGAGACGCTCGAACCGCAGATTACGAGGAAAATTCTGCCTTTGGAGAGCTTCAAATCCCAGTATTCCTGAAGAATCGAGGGCAAAGACGGATTTGCCTCTACCAGGTAGGGGAACTCGTCTATAACGACTGTAAGCCGCTCATTGCTTTTTTGGGCCAAGTACTCAAAGAATGCATCCCAGCTTTGGAATGGGTTCTTGGCAAGGAACCCGTCGCCGAAGTGCTCCGCGAGCCTCTGGGAGAAGCATTTGAGTTCTCCGCTTCGCTTGTTTCCCTTGCGAGCAGGTGGATTCCTCCGTTTCTCCTCGGGAACTCCAGCAGGAGGGCGGTTTTTCCAACGCACCGCCTTCCATAAACCACAATGAACTCCGCTTTATTCCCCTAAACCTCTCCTCCAGTAGGGACAGCTCCGCCTTCCTGTTGAGAAACATTATACTCACCAGTAATTTACTTGCAAGTAAATTATTTAAAGCGCTTGCTCTTATGATTGGCCTCCCCCTCTTTTTGGAAAACACTTCCATTTATCATTAACGCTTTTATTTACCCAAAATGTTTAAATACTCGTTTCTGTTCATTTCTTTGGTGGTGCTCGTGAAGAAGGCCGCGCCTGCAATGGTTCTCATCCTTCTGCTGTCGGTTGTGGCAACAGGTTGCATAAACGGCTCGAATGAAAAGGAAGAAACCCTTGTGATCTTCCATGCGAGTTCGTTGAGTATTCCGCTCCAGCAGGTGGAGTCAGAGTTTGCTAAATACGCGGAGGAAAACCTTGGCGTCAAAGTGAAGTTCCAGGACGAGGCAAGCGGGAGCGTTGATGCGGTGAGAAAGGTGACTGACCTCGGAAAGAAAGCTGACATAGTGGCCGTTGCGGACTACACCCTCATCCCCCAGCTAATGGTTCCAAAATACGCGGACTTCTACGTCCTCTTCGCCACGAACGAGTTAGTCCTAGTCTACACGGACAAGAGCAAGGACGCGGATGAGATAAACTCAGACAACTGGTACGAGGTTCTGGCAAGGAAGGGCGTAACCTATGGCTTCTCGAACCCAAACGTTGACCCCTGTGGTTACAGAAGCGTTATGGCTTTCAAGCTGGCGGATCTCTACTACGGAAAGCCCATATTCGAGGAGCTCATCGAAAAGCACACGAACATAAAGGCCAACGGAACCTCAATAACCGCTCCGAAGGAGATAACAACGGACAGAAAAGTCGTTATCAGGGACAAGTCCGTTGATTTGGTTAGCCTAGTTGAGAGCGGGGCATTGGATTACGCCTTCGAGTACAAAAGCGTCGCCGAGCAGCGCGGCCTTAAATACATCACTCTGCCCGACGAGATAAACCTCAAGGACTTCAACAAGGCCGATTACTACGGGCAGGTGAGCATAACCCTCGGCTCAACCGGAAAAACGATAAAAGCAAAGCCGATTGTCTACGGCGTTACAGTCCCAAAGGACGCGCCCCACAAGGAACTCGCCATTGAATTCCTCAAGTTCCTCCTCGGCGAGGAAGGGAAGAAGGTCTTTCAAGAGAACCACCAAGACTTCCTCAACCCGCCGGTGGCGTTCGGCAACATCCCGGCGGAGATAAAGGACGAGGTGAAGGTTGAGGGGTGAGCTTTTTATTCCCCCGCTCCAATTGGGAGATGGCCATGAGGCGCGACTACACCCTCTACTTTTTCGCATCTCTGGGGAGCTTCCTCATCGCCTACATAGCCCTGCCTTTAGTGGTTCTCTTCGTCAAACAGCTCTCCGACTGGGAAATGCTCGTCAAGACCATCCACGACCCCTACGTTACCGAAGCGCTCAGGAACTCTCTCCTTACCGCCACCGCCACCACGTTGATAGCAATCGCCTTCGGCGTCCCCCTCGGCTACGTCCTAGCGAGAAAGGACTTCCCGGGAAAGAGCCTCGTTCAGGCTCTCGTTGATGTTCCAATAGTAATCCCGCACTCGGTAGTCGGTATAATGCTCCTCGTGACCTTTTCTAATGCAATACTCGACAGCTACAAGGGCATAATAGCGGCGATGCTCTTTGTCTCGGCTCCCTTCACGATCAACGCCGCGCGCGATGGCTTTTTGGCGGTTGATGAAAAAGTGGAAGCAGTCGCGAGAACCCTCGGAGCCTCACCGCTGAGGGTCTTTTTCTCGGTTTCCCTGCCGATAGCTTTCCCCAGCGTGGCAAGCGGGGCCATAATGACGTGGGCGAGGGCGATAAGCGAGGTTGGTGCAATACTCATTGTTGCCTACTATCCAAAGACGGCTCAGGTGCTGATACTCGAATATTTCAACAACTATGGCCTTAGGGCCTCAAGGCCGATAGCTGTCCTGATGGTGACCATAAGTCTAACCATATTCGTCCTTCTTCGCTGGATTGTGGGGAGGAAGGCCAATGCTCCGCGCTGAGGGTATCTCCAAGGACTGGAAGGAATTTCACCTGAGGGATATAACCTTCGAGGTGAAGGAAGGGGAGCACTTCATAATCCTCGGCCCTAGCGGGGCGGGAAAGACAGTTCTCCTCGAGATAATCGCTGGCATCATTGAACCCGATAAAGGGAGGGTTTACCTAAACGGAAGGGACGTTACGGACTTACCGCCTGAGAAGCGCGGCTTGGCCTACGTCCCCCAGAACTACGCCCTCTTTCCAAACATGAGCGTCTTTGATAACATTGCTTTTGGCCTAAAAGTCAGAAAAGTTCCAAAGCCCGAAATCGAGCGTAAAGTTAGGGAAATTTCAAAGGTTCTCGGAATAGAGCACCTCCTTCACAGAAAGCCGAGAACGCTGAGCGGCGGGGAGCAGCAGAGGGTTGCCCTCGCGAGGGCGCTTGCAGTCGAGCCACCGCTGATACTCCTCGACGAGCCCTTTGCCAACCTCGACGTTCAGACCCGCTCCCGGCTCATCGGCGAGATGAAGCGCTGGCGAGAAGAGCTCGGCTTTACGGCTTTACACGTTACACACTCATTTGAGGAGGCGGTGAGTCTGGGTGACAGGGTTGGAGTTATGCTCAACGGCAGGCTCGTCCAAGTGGGAAGCGTAAAGGAAGTATTCTCAAAACCGGCAAGCGAAGAAGTGGCTAGATTCCTTGGATTCGAAAACATAATCGAGGGCACCGCCGAAGGGAGAAAACTAAAGGCAAACGGTGTTGAGATTGAGCTCCCGGTCGAAGCTAAAGGGCGGGTCAGGGTCGGCTTGAGGCCCGAGGACATAATTCTATCCCTTGAACCAATAAGGACGTCCGCGAGGAACAAGTTTAAGGCAACGGTCGAGTCGGTGGAAGAGCTCGGCCCGCTCGTGAGGGTTCATTTGAGAGTCGGCAACCTGCACCTGAGGGCCTTCATAACCCGCTCCTCGATGCTGGAGATGGGAATAACGAAAGGAAGAGAAGTCTACGTCAGCTTTAAGGTGAGCGCCCTTCATGTGTTCTAAATCCAGTTTTTACAATCCTACGTAGTTTTTCAAGTTTTAGTGCTCCTCCCACAAAGTTTGCAAATTCTGAATAGGAAACGCTTATATATCCTGAGTGCCTATAACACAATGATGAAGATGAAAGCCGTAATAGAACCGGAGATTAACAAAAAGGTCAAAGAACTCCTGCCTTGGGCATCATCCGATTACCTTGAAAGGGCGATGAGAGAAAAAAGGCGAGAGCTATCGGAAGTTTTAGAGCTCGTTGATGCCCTGAGCCTCTCTGAGATACCAGAGGAGATCAGGGGCATCGTGAAGAGACCCTGCTGGGAGACTTTTCTAGCAGACTGGCTCAATAAAGGATCACTTTAACTTCCTCCCCCTCAAGATAGCCCTCACTGTCCTCTGGGATCGTTATGTAACCGTTGCTCTCAACGAGCGAGCTTATAAGCCCGCTACCCCTCTTTTTGATCGGCCTCGCAGTTCCGTCTTCATAGTATACCTTCACGAACTCGTATCTCCCGAGCTGGCTGGATATCCGGTCAGTCAGCTTCGCCCTCACCCTGACCTCATAGTTCCTGGCACCAACGAGTTTTGCCAGAGCGTGCTTGACGTAGAGATGGAACTGGGCGAAAACGGCAACTGGATAGCCGCTCATTATGAAGACCCTCTCCCCGTAGCCTATGGGTCTGCCGGGCTTTATGGTAGTGCCGTGGAAGAGCAAACTGACAAAGCGGTGAGCGAAGTCCCTGTCCCCAAAAGCGGAACCGCCTGTGACGAGTACTAGGTCGTTCTCGGCTTTGGCCTTCTCAATTGCTGCTCTAATGACTTCCTCATCGTCGGGGATAACTCCGTAGAAGATAGGATTGCCAAAGTACCTCTCAACAAGGCCAGCCAGCATGATGGAGTCGCTCTCAATGATTTTGCCAGATTTTAGTGCTTTCTCATCAAACTCCTCTATGAGCTCGTCTCCAGTAATGATTATCCCCACGCGGGGCTTTCTCTTAACCTTAACCTTCTTGAAGCCTAGGCTTTTTAGGAGGGCGAGATCCTGGGGCCTGAGAATCTGGCCTTTCCTGAGGACGACTTCTCCCTTTTTGACGTCCTCCCCGGCAAAAGCAACATTCTGGCCCGGTGCAACGGGACGCAGGACTTGTATCACGTCTCCTTCTCTTTCCACCATTTCCTGCATAAGAACTGCGTTCGCACCTTCCGGAAGCTTTGCGCCGGTCGTGAGCTTTACAGCAGTCCCGGGTTTAACCTTTGCTTTGCTCTCCTCCCCCGCGGCTATCTCCTCAATGACCCTGAGCTCAACCGGACTGTATTCTCTGGCAGTAAATGTGTCCTCTGCCCTGAGGGCATAACCATCGACGGCCGAGCGGTCAAAGGGAGGACTGTCAATCGGCGAGACGATGTCCTCCGCTAAAACCCGTCCAAGCCCCTCAGCTAAGGGAACCTCCTCCACAGCGGGTATTTCGCTCAGATCGTTGAGGAGGAGCTCTAAAGCTTCTCTATACGGAGTAAGCCTCTTGAACTCCCTCATAAGCCTCACTCCCTTCCGTGCTTGAGAACATGACCCGCTTCCTTCAGGATTATCTTTACTCCAGTTTTAGCGGCTCCAAGGCTTCCGGGAAGGCAGAAAACGGCCATAACCCTTCCAGAACTCCTGATTATCCCTGCAGTAGCTCTCGTCATTACCGCGGCCGTTCCTATCTCCTCATAGCTTACGAGCCTGAATATCTCGCCGAAACCAGTTAGCTCCTTGTCAAAAAGGGGCCTGAGGCTCTCGATGGTGATGTCCCTGCTCGCTATTCCCGTTCCTCCGGAAGTGATGACGACATCGGCACCCGATTCAAAGGCATCCACAACGGCACCGATTATAGCCATCTTTTCGTCGGGGACTACCTTGTAAAGTACGCACTCGTGACCGTTCTTCTTGAGTTCCTCGACAAGGAACCTGCCGCTCTGGTCTTCCTTTTCTCCCCTGCTTGCAGTGTCGCTGACGGTTATGACTGCAAAGTTAAACTTCTTGGGAGCGCTTTTCTTGTGTTCTTCAACACCCATAGTATCACCGCATGGAGTGAGAATTTCCAGTTAATAACGTTTGCCTTGTTAAAAGCTGATGTTTAACACAAACAAGGGTAGGTTTTTAACCTATTGACCTTAAACTGAACCGGTGGTGTCTATGTTCATGGCAGAGTTCAAGCTCCGCTTCGGGGACAGGGAGTGGTACGTGAGGAGGATTGTTGAGGCCTCATCGCTTGAAGAGGCCGAGGAAAAGGCCAAGCACTACGCCGAGCTTATGAACAGGGGAGAAGTAAAGTGGGAGCTCAACTATGTCATAGAAGCCAGAAGGCCCCTCATAATTGGAGACGAGGAACTCAAAAAGCTGAGCTGAGCTCTCCCGCAAGGTTTCTTCCTATTATTCCTCTCACTTCTTCAACGTCCTTTGCATGGCCGAGGGCATACATCAGCTTTACCAGCGTTGCCTCCTTCGTCATGTCCCCTGCAGGTATTACTCCAGCCTCAAGGGCCCTCCTGCCAACCTCGTAGCGGGTAAGGTCAACGCCCCCGTAGAGGGCCTGCGTAGTCATAACGACGGGCTTCTCGCAGGCAGCCCTTGAGACAGCCTCAAAGAGGTTCCTTCCGCGGTAGGGGATTCCACCTGCACCATAACCTTCAAGAACTATGCCGTGAGTCCTTTCCGCCACCGCAAGGAAGACCTCCGGGGAAAGGCCGGGGGTCAGGCGCAGGTGGACGACGTTTGGGTCTATCCTCGGGTCAAAAGAAGGCTCTCCCCTCGGTAGTTCAGGTCTGTGCCTAATGATCACTTCGTTTCCCTTGACGTAGGCGATGTCCGGGTAGTTTATGCTCTGGAAGGCGTTTAAGCCAAGGGAGTGCACCTTTGAAACCCTCGTTCCCAGCATAATCTTGTCCATAAAGGCAACGTATATCCCAGGAAAGCCCTTCATCGCGAAGGTTAGGGCCGTTTTCAGATTCCTCGGCGCGTCGCTGTTGGGCTCCGTGATTGGGAGCATTGAACCAGTCAAAACTACTGGAATCGGGACGTGCCTGAGCATGAAGCTCAAAGCGGAAGATGTGTAGGCGAGCGTGTCGGTTCCATGGGTTATGACGATTCCATCGTACTCGTTTAGGCTCTCAAAAACAGCTTTTCCAATCGTTATCCAGTCCTCGGGCTGGATGAGCGTGCTGTCGAGGTTGAGTATGTCCCGCGTCTCGATTTTAACGCCGTTCCCCCTTATCCCGGCAAGCTCAAGTATCTCACCTGCGGTAAGCTTGGCCTTGTAACCTCTCTCGGTCCTTGCACTCGCGATGGTGCCGCCGGTGCCGATGAGGAGGATTCTCACTCCAACCACCAGCAGGAATACACTCAAAGCTTTTTAGTCTTTTTGACAAAAAACAGGGAAAAAATGGCAAGATTTTTGGATATTTGTCATTCACCGTTTCTTATTAAAAACATCATGACAAAAGCCAGGAGGTTCATGAAAGCCGCGTAGAGGAAGGAGTAAGTTAAGGAGTAGCTCTGCCAGAGCCAGCCCGCTATCACCGACGCAGGGAAGACAAAGATTCCAAAGACGGTGTGGTACGCCCCTATCACCGTGCCCTTTTCGAAGTCCTTCGCAAGGTCCGCCATATAGGCCCTCGGAACGGTGTCTTCAATGGCCGTGTAGATGCCGTAGAGAACGAACGCAATGATGAGCGTTCCGAGTCCCCTGGCATAGGCGAACGCCAGCGACGCGAGTGCGGAGATAAGGAAACCGGCCGCTATTAGTCTCTTCTTGCCCACCCTGTCCGAGTAAATCCCTATTGGGTAAGCCGCAAGGGCGTACATGAGGTTAAAGAGCGCGTAGAAGGCCATCTCCCCCTTGAGGGAATAACCCAGTTCCCCGGCCTTCCAGAGGGTAAAGGCGTAGCTGTACCTGCCGAGGGCACCGACTGCTATTACCAGGAGAAACAGGCGCAGGCTCCGGCTTTTCAGGGCTGAGACACCGGTTATCTTCTTCCTGACTTCTCTCCCCCTATCCTTGACGAGAAAGACGATGATCAGGAGGGACAGCAGGCCGGGAACCGCCGCGGAGAGGAAGAGATAGCGGTAGGCTCTCTCAATTTCAATCCCTCTCATCAAGTGAAGCAGTAGCATACCAACTAAGGGGCCCGCAACTGCGCCAAGGGTGTCCATCATCCTGTGGAAGCCGAAAGACTTCCCAGTCTTTCCCTTTTCCGAGGATTCAGCTATGAGGGCATCCCTGGGGGCCGTCCTGATGCCCTTTCCAACGCGGTCGAGAACCCTTAAACTCAGAAAGTCCCACCAGTGCCTTGTAAATGCAAGAGCCCCCTTTGCAAAGGTCGAGAGGGCGTAACCAGCGAAGATGAAGGCCTTTCTCTTTTTAAACCGGTCGCTGATGTAGCCGAAGGCCACCTTGAAGAGCGAGCTGAGGCTCTCTATGGCACCCATCAGGGTTCCGCTCAAGAGCTCACCGGTCCCCAGGACGTCCGTGAGGTATTTGGGAACCACTGGGTTTATCATCTCACTGCTCATGTCGTTAAGGAAGCTAACCAAACCGAGGACGAAGACGTTCCAGCTTATTCCGAAAACTTTCTTTTCGGTTTTTGATCCATCTTCGGCCATTTCAATCACCCAGAAGTTCCTTGCAGAGCTCTCTAATCTTGCCCCTGGCTTCCTCAAGGAGTTTTTCGCCTTTGGGAGTCGTTGTGTACACCCGCATACGTTTTCCGTTCCTGATCTCTATTCTGCTCTTCAGGAGGCCCATCTTCTCCATTCTGTGGAGGAGGGGGTAGATCGTTCCGGGACTGACGTTGTATCCATGTCTTTTGAGTTCTTCCATCATAAACTTTCCAGTCACGCCTTCCCTACTTGCGTGGTGGAGAACATGAATCCCCATGAAGCCCAGGAGCACGCGCCGGATCATATCGAACACCGATATCGAAATGTGATATCTATGCTTAAAAACATAACCATCAAAACCGGAGTTAAGAAGGGGCTCGGAGGGTGTTCACTTCATCACTTCTCAGAATGCTTGCTATTCGTCATCGCCCTTATGAAATAGTCGGATACCCTTTTAAAAACCTGTCACAAGCGATTTAGGGGGATAAAAATGAAGGCCCCAGAGCTTGGGATAAAGATTGGCGTTTTCGAGCACGGAAAGAGGAACTCAATAGCCGACCTGGGAGTCAGGGTTGGCCACGTAACCCTCATCGAAGGCGACGACGTGAGGACTGGAGTTACCGTTCTGCTCCCACCAGTGGAGAACCCCTTCAAGGAGAAGCTCGTTGCCTCGACCTTTGTAATGAACGGCTTCTCAAAGCCCATAGGCTTCGTCCAGATTGAGGAGCTCGGATACATCGAAACTCCAATAGCCCTAACGAACACGCTAAGCGTTTATACCGTCGCAAGCGCGATGGTAAAGCATATGATTGAGCTGAACCCCGAGCTGAAGAGCGTTTCTCCGGTAGTTATGGAGTGCAACGACTCATACCTCAACAACATCAGGAAGATGGCCGTTAGGGAGGAGCACTACTTCGAGGCCGTCAAAAACGCGAGCCTTGACTTTGAGGAGGGCGCCGTCGGCGCTGGAACAGGAATGAGCGCCTTCGAGTTCAAGGGGGGAATAGGCTCCTCCTCGAGAGTCGTCGAAATCGGTGGCGAGGAATACACCGTCGCCTCGCTCGTCTTGGCGAACTTCGGGAGGAGGGAGGATTTAACAATAGCTGGAGTTCCGGTTGGCATTGAGCTGAGGGACTACCCTGGAAGGGGGCCTTCCGACAAGGGGAGCATTTCAATGGTGGTAGCAACCGACACGCCTCTTACAGCGAGGCAACTTAAGAGGGTCGCGAAGAGGGCAGTAATTGGCCTCGCGAGAACCGGTGGCTATGCATACCACGGGAGCGGGGACGTCGTCTTAGCTTTCTCGACCGCTCAAACGGTTCCGATCGACAAAGAACCCCACCCGATAAGCTTCCTCCCGGACAGCGCACTGAGTATGCTCTTCAAGGCAACTGCAGAAGCGACAGAAGAAGCCATAATCAACGCGCTTCTCCAGGCGAAAACGGTTGAAGGAAACGGGCACGTGAGGTACGCTTTACCCGTTGAGAGGGTGCTTGAGATAATGAAAAGGTATGAAAGGATTGACAAGAGCACCCGTTGAGTTCGTGCTTTTTATTACTTTCTTTGGTAGTTGTGTATCAGAATATTTTAGGTTGATACCATAAAATTTACGAAAAATAGAAACCCTTAAATATGCAGTTTTTCATTCATACCTCTGGTGGCCAAAATGACTCGAATCGTGCTGACGACCGATGAAACGCTGACGAGCACGTACCACGACGTCCCCCTGCTGGACTTCCTGGGCTGTGCGCCCTACGACAAGCTCCCGAAGTGGGTCTTCAGGCTCCTTGACAGTCAGCTTCCAGACGAGAACGGCGTTTTAACGCAGGCACCCTACGGTCTCAGAAAGGTCGAGGCGGCCCTGCTGAGGGACGGCTTTAAACGGGATGAGGTTGTCGTTGCTCACCCACGCAAGATAGAGAAGTTCATAGGAAAGGACACGACCGTTGTGGCGCTATACGAGATGGACCCAATGGGCCTCGGCCCGGTCAGCATGATGTTCACGAACGGCGGGAAATGGAGAAACTACACCAAGGTCAAGTTCCTTGAGCTCGTCGAGAGGATAAACCGCATCAGAGACTCCAGAGGGCTGAACTTCAAGCTCGTCGTCGGAGGGCCAGGGGCGTGGCAGGTGGACTTCAGGAAAGAAGAGCGGGAAAAGCTCAAGATCGACCACGTCGTCATAGGCGAGGCCGACCACGTTGCTGGAGAGCTCTTCAGGGATATAGAAACTGGCAACGCGGACGAAACGATATTCATAAAGGGCTGGCCGAGGGTCGAGCAGATTCCCACGATAGTTGCTCCCTCGTATAAGGGCATGGTCGAGGTAATGCGCGGCTGCGGAAGGGGTTGCAGATTCTGCGAGCCGAACCTGAGGGTGGCCCGCTACATACCCCTTGAAAAAATCGAGGAGGAGATAAGGCTCAACAGGAGGGCTGGAATAGACCACGCATGGTTACACAGCGAGGACATCTTCCTCTACAAGGTCGAGGACAAGAAGAACTTCTATCCGAACGCCGAGGCAGTAATAGAGCTCTTCGAGATGGCAAGGAAGTACACAAAGAACGTCAACCCGACCCACGGCGCTGTGGCTGGAGCTTTAGCGAATCCGGGGATGATAGAGAGGATTTCTGAGATAGTCGAGGCCGGCCCAGACCACTGGATCGGCATACAGGTGGGCTTCGAGACGGCATCACCGAGGCTCATTGGAAAGTACATGAACAACAAGATGAAGCCCTTCTCGCCGGAGGAGTGGCCCTGGGTTCTGCTCAACGGAACCTACGTCCTCAACAAGAACTACTGGTTCCCGGCCTACACAACTATACTCGGACTCCCGGGGGACACCGACGAGGACGAGATAATGACCGCCCAGCTGATAATCACGATGGAGAAGGAGCTCGAGGAAAAGCTCGGCAACAGGGCGCACTTCACGGTGACGCCCTTGGCCTTCATCCCGATGGGACTTCTCAAGGATCAGGAGTTCTACCGCATAGACGAGATGATAACGTACGGCCAGTTCCTGCACCTATACCACGCCTGGAGACACCTCCATAAGGAAGTTATCAGGGGCCTCCCCATGGTTATGAAGAACAACCCGTTCCTTATTCCGTTCTACCCGCTGGCAAGGCTCGGGGCACGCCTGGTCGTCAAGCACATAAGAAAGTGGGGAATAGAGCGCGGGTTCGACCCAGATAAAAGGCTCGAGCCCTTGGACATAAGAATCGAGGTGGAGGAGCACAGGTGGTACCCGACCCCATCCCTGGTCGAGGCGTATTAGGAAAAGCCGAAAAAGTTTATATCCGAAGTGCCTGATACATTTAACATAACGGTTTGAAAATGGGGTGAAGGAAATGAAGAGGAACCTAAGCGAGGGTGAAATAATAGAGTACCTGCATAAAGTGATGGACAACAGGTTCGCGAGCTTCATCCTCAAGGAGATGACGGAGGTCAAAAAGCTTGAGAAATCCCTCGGCGTTTACGCAGGTGTTGTAAAGCCGAAGGGCGTCAGGGAAAGGCTCCATGCAAAAATCGTTGGGGAGGCCCTTGAAAAAGGTGCCGAGAAATTCGGGGTTAGTCCAGAGAGGATTAAAAACCTTCTCAAGGATCCGTACATGAGGAAGGGCTTCGCGGTGGTACTCAGGAGCATAGCCGAATACGGGATAACGAAGCCCCAGAGGCTGGTCGCGCCTTTTATGGTCGTCTGGGACTTCACGAAGCAGTGCAACCTCAGGTGCAAGCACTGCTACGCCAACGCCACTCCCTACCCCGCCCCGGACGAGCTGACCCTTGAGGAAAAGCTTAACATCGTTGACCAGCTTGACGAGGCGGGTGTCGCGGCTATATCGTTCTCGGGTGGGGAGCCCCTGATAAACAAAGACTTCTGGAAGGTTGCCGAGTACGCTGCCTCAAAGGGCTTCTACATCTCCCTTGCAACGAACGGGACGCTGATTTCCGAGAATGTTGCGAAGAGGCTAAAGGAGGTAGGGGTAAGGTACGTTGAGATAAGCCTCGACGGGCCAAATCCTGAAATCCACGACGAGTTCAGGGGGGTTAAGGGTGCCTTTGACGCCACTATCAGGGGAATAAAGAACGCCAAAGCCGCGGGGCTCAGCGTCGGCATAGCAACGACGGCAACCCATGAGAACATCGACTATATTCCGGACATACTGGAGCTCGCGAGGGAGCTGAAGGTTACTAGGTTCATAGTCTTCAACTTCATACCAACCGGGAGGGGAAGAGAAATAATCCAGGAAGACCTCACTCCTGAGGAGAGGGAGGAGCTCATGAGGTATCTCTACAAAGAGTGGAAGAAGGGGGACATCCAGATATTCTCCACCTGCCCCGCTTATGCGAGGATATCCATAACCGCGATGGAACGGGGAGAGGGCGACAAGATTTCGCCAACCCATTTTGCCGAGATTGAAATACCGAAGGAGTTTGGAGGAGCGGCGAAGGCACTGACAGAGTTCATAGGCGGCTGCGGGGCTGGCAGGATTTACTGCTCGATCGAGCATAATGGAGATATCCAGCCCTGCGTGTTTATGCCCATTAAAGTCGGCAACGCCATAAAGGACGGCTTTGTGAACGTTTGGAAGAACAGTGAGGTCTTCAACAGGCTGAGGGACAGGGATGCACCAGATTACGCCTGCAGGAATTGCCCGTTCAGGTACGTGTGCGGCGGCTGTCGCGCGAGGGCCTACGCGTACTACGGCGATGTCCTTGCCCCGGACCCGGGATGCATACTGATGAAGGAGGAGTGGGAAAAGCTCGTCCAGAAGGTGAGCTCATCATGAAAATCTTGCTTATCTCGCCCCCGACTATAAGCGCCATTAAAGCTGTTATCGGCACGACGGGCCCGCCCCTCGGTTTGGCGTATTTGGCATCTATGGTTAGGGACGAGCACGACGTGAAAATCGTCGATTCCTTAGCTGAGGACTACACCTACAGAGATGTCGAGCGGATAATAAAGAAGTACGACCCCGACGTCGTCGGGATAACCTCGACGACCTCCATGGTATACGACGCCTACATTGTTGCAAAAATCGCGAAGATGCACAACGAGAACGTCAAGGTTGTCATGGGAGGCCCCCATGTTACGTTTGTTCCCGAGAGAACCTTCAAGGAATGCCCATACATCGACTTCATAGTCAGGGGAGAGGGCGAGATAACGTTCAAGGAGCTCATAGATGCCCTTGACAAGGGGAAGGACACGTCGAACATTCTGGGGCTGAGCATAAACATGGGTGGAAAAGTCAAGAACAACCCTCCACGGCCCTTGATAAAAGATGTGGACACTATTCCCATGCCATCTTACGACCTTCTCCCAATGGATAAGTATAAAGCTGATGGTGTCAGATTCGGAACCGTGATGACGAGCAGGGGCTGTCCCTTTGACTGCGTCTTCTGCTCCTCCTCCGCCCAGTTCGGCAAGAGGTGGCGCGGGCACAGCGATTCGAGGGTCATTGAAGAGTTAAGGATACTCCACGATGAATACGGGATTCGCGAGATAGAGTTCCTCGACGACACCTTCACTCTAAACAGGCCGAGGGCGATAAGGATCGCGGAAAGGATCAGAGAAGAAGGCCTCGACATATCGTGGTCGGCCTCTTCGAGGGTTGACCTCTTTACTGACGAGGTTGCAAAGGCCATGAAGGCCGGTGGCTGCCATACAGTTTACTTCGGAATCGAATCGGGCTCCCAGAAAACACTTGACTTCATCGGCAAGAGGATAACCCCCGAGCAGGCGGTAGCTGCCGTCAAGAAGGCGAAAAAGCACGGGCTCAACGCCTTGGGCTCTTTCGTCATAGGTTTTCCTGAGGAAACGAGAGAAGATATCGAAAAGACCATAAAGTTCTCCAAGAAGGTTGGAGTGGAGTACGCCCAGTTCACGATAGCCACTCCGTATCCCGGAACGAGGCTGTGGAGCTACGCACTCTCGAGGAACCTCATCCTGACGTTCAACTGGAGGAAGTACACCACGCTGGATCCGGTGATGAAGCTGAAGAACTTCACCTCCGAGCAGATAAAGAGGATGCTCCAGAAGGCTTATCTGTCCTTCTACCTGCGTCCCTCGTATCTGATCAAGGATATAATCTCAAGGAAGGGTTTCATATTCAGGAGGGCCATTCCGAGGGCAATAGATATGCTGAGGGAGGGCTTATTGTCTGGCACTTCAAAAAGGCAAGAAGCGAAAGCGTAAACCTTTTAAAGTTAATAAACGTATCTAAAATAGAAAACAGTAGTATTTGTGGAAAAGGAGGTGTTGGCCATGCCGGAGGTAGAGGTTGACAAGGAAACAGGAGAAGTAAAAATATCCATGAATAAAGTAGCCCTTGAGAAGCTGGAGAAGGCAGTGGAGACCCTTGAGGAACTGAAGAAGCAGGTGCCAGAAGCACCGAAGATAGAGGAGGTTATAACCGCCATCACGGAGGCAAAAGAAAAGTTGCTTTCAGGGCTGGACTTGGAGAAAGTCATTAAAACTGTCGGAGGCACCGAAACAGAGTTTTACGTCAAGTTCAGCAACCTGACCCTAGACGGAGAGGTGACAATAAAAATTGCTCCGCGGAAGAAGGAGTGATTTTTCTTTTCATTTTTATGGTGGTTATGATGGACGCAAGGAACCTCATGGAGATACTCTTCAAGTTTCAGAGCTTAATGGCAGGGGGTTCATTTGAGCTAACGGTTTGGGGCATCTCCTGTACGATAACCAGGGATGAGATAATCTTGAATATATCAAATCCGGAGGAGGTAATCAGGCTTGCAAAGGCACTGCGGGAAGACACGAAAAGCGACCTCACGAAGAGCATAAAAAGCATCTCCGACGCCCTGAAACTCCTGGCTGGGATTGGAGAAAAGCTAAGCAGGGAGGGAAAAACACTCATCGTTAAATATCAGGGTAAAGATGTCGTGATAATGGGCTTTAAAGCAAAACCCGGCATTTTTGACATGAATAACGTTGAGGTTAGGGACAAAGTGGAGTTAATGAAACTTATCTCCGATCTTCTGATGGCGTTATAATCCCTTGGAGGTCAATGGGCCTTACTACATCCATTTTCTTAAAGCTCGAAAAGTTTATTTTAGAAATATCTGATATATCCGATAGAGTGGTTAAAAATGAACTGACTTCCTCCCACTCTGAAGGGGGAAGGCTAAGGACAATAGGCATGGCAAATCCATAACGGGGGTGGTTAAGATGGTGAAAATAGTCTTAACGGCGGATAGAGCTCTCTTTACGGATTACCGCGGTAAGAGTTTCTTCGGATTTGGACTGTGCCTGCCGTACAGGCTCGTGCCCGAAAATGTGGAGTACACCATACTGGCGCCCAAAGTGCCCACGGATGGTGTAAGGGCAAAGTATGCCCCCTATGCCCTAGGTAGGGTAGAGGCATCTTTGCTCGCCTCCGGCTTCAGCAGGGAAGACGTGGTGATCACTCCACCTCACATGATAGGAAAGGCCATTGATGAAGATACTGAAATAGTTGGGGTGCACGTGGTTGATCCAAAGGGCCTAGCGCCGGTTTCCTGGACTTTAAAAGCATTGAGCGGCGGAGGAAAGACATGCACGGAGCTTGAGTTCGAGAAGCTGATGCATGAGATAAAGAGCTTGAAGGAAAAATACAAGTTCAAGGTGATTGTCGGAGGCCCGGGCAACTGGCAGTTGAGGGGATACGAGGATAAATATGGTATAGACGTGCTGTATGACGGCGAATCCGAGATAACGTTTCCCTTGATAGCTAAGAAGATACTCAACGGCGAAGAGGTGCCGAGATATGTGCGTGGAGAATTCGCGCCCGTGAACAAGATTCCCCTGATAACGACTCCGAGCAGAAACGGACAAGTTCAAATAACGATAGGGTGCCCACGGAGATGCCATTTCTGCAATCCAACTATGTGGAAGTTTAGATCAATACCGCTTGATAACATTCTGAAGGAGATAGAGTTCAATTTGAAGAATGGTGCAAAGACTATAGGCTTTATCACCGAGGATGTGCTGTTATACGGAGCAAACGGTTTGCAATTGAACTCCAATGCTGTTAAAAAGCTGTTTGACTCGGCAGTATCCCTCGCGGAGAAGTATGGAGTTTCGAAAAAGATTGGGTTCTCCCATGTGTCCTGTGCCTCCGCATTGGTTCTGAAGGATGCGGTCAGGTATATTTCTGAAATTGAGGAGTTGAGCGAGGAAGAGCCAACGTTTCCCCAGATAGGCTTGGAATCCGCAAGCCCAAGGATAGTGAGTAAGTATTTCAGGGGAAAAGTTTATCCTTGGAAGCCCGAGGACTGGCCGAACATTTTGATCGAGGCCTCGAAGCTGTTCAACGATTCATACTGGTATCCGTGCTACACTTACATAATAGGATTTCCAGATGCAACGCCAGAAGACTACATAGCGACCACAGAGTTGATAGACAACCTGAAAAGCGAGGGCTTCATAGGCTGGACGTTTCCTCTGCTTCTCATACCGATGGGAGGATCGATAATTGAGAGAAAGAAGGAGGCGGACTTTACATATTTCTCAAATCTGCCTGAAGAGGCCATTGATTGCATGGTGGCCGGCTGGAAATTGAGCATTTACAACTCCAGAAAATTGGTGAGCAAACTGATGAAGGGTGGCGACCTATTAACTTCGAAGGTGATGCTCCGCTTGGCATTTAAGGCAATAGATGCTATAGAGGAATGGATAAACGGCATAAGCAAGGGGCCCGAAGTCATAAACAATGTATACAGCAAGATTAACATCAGGAGCAATTCGGGGCTTCTCAAGGCCATAATAGGGCTATAACGTGGTGAGGTAATGCGACGAGGTATGATAGAATACTTTTTGCCTTCCTCTTTTAATATGAAGCCCTTCGATATTCAAAACCGATCCTAAGCACAGGCAAGAGATACGCCCACAGGCTTCCCATTACATAAAGAACAAAGCTCCCCGTGGAGAGTCTTTTAGTCCTAAAATCAAAGAAAGGTAGGTGCATAAAAGACGGAATCACTGAGGTTATGTAACTTTCGGAAATTTCAGAAAGTTTTATATAGTCCGCATTCAAGATAAAAATCGGTGAACGACATGGAGGCCTTCATGCTTCTCGTGACGGATTCGAGGCACGATTTTGAAATTCTGGAGTCTCTAAAAAGACTCCCTCAGACCCTTGAAGTGCACCGGCTCTATGGAGAATATGATGTGCTTGTCAAGGTTCAGGTAAACGACCCCGAGGAGCTTTCGTCCCTTGAAAGAGAACTTTTAGATGGTGGTCAAATTCTTTCCATTGACACTCTGGTCATCGTGGGGGAATGACACGTGGGCGTGAAGGAAGCTAAGCGCATAATGATTGAGCACTTCGCGAGAACCGCGCGAAAGTTCGGCCTTAGCGAGCTTTATGGCTACATCTACGGCCTGCTCTTCTTTGAAGAGGAACCCATAAGCCTTGGGGAGATAGCGAAGAGAACGGGGTATTCCATATCCCACGTTAGCACGGCCCTAAGGTTCCTTGAGAGCATTGGGCTCGTGACGAGAATAAAAAAACCTGGAGACAGGAAGGCTTACTATACCGCCACAAAGAACATCCAGGACTGGCGTCGCGAGGCCTACTACAGAAAAATTGAGGAGGACGTAAGGGAGATGAGAGAGAGTCTCCTGAAGGCTCTAGCAGAGCTGGAAGGGGATGAGAGCGAGGAAGCAGTGAAACTCAAAAAGAGAATAGAAACTATCCTACAGAAGAACATCATAGCCGAGAAAATCGTCAAAATACTCTCAGAAGGCGACGATGAGATTCTGAAGGCACTAGTCGAATGTCTCAAAACAATGAGCCAGAAAAGGGCTTAGGCCTTTATCTCCTCATATTTCCTCTTCATCAACAAGGCATCACCCTCGATGTTGGGGCTCTCGCTTATGACGACACCCTTAACTTTGAACTCCTTGAGAACCTTGAGCAGGTCTTCCCACTTCATGTCGCTCTCTTGGAGGTTCAGGTGCCTCTTTTCACCCTTGTCAGTGTACTCGATGCCGCTCATGTGTATGTGCATGTTGTCCAAAGCTTCTCTGCCTAGCCTGTCCTCGATGTAGCTCAGCATTTCGCGCCACTCTTCGGCGGAGTTGCACTTACCTTTGTTCCTCGCGTGGGCGTGGGCGAAGTCTATCGTCGGCAGAACTGTCTCAAGCTCCTCGCTGAGCTTCACTATCTCCTTCAAATCGCCGAACTGGGTAGGCTTTCCAGTGAGCTCAGGCCTTATCCACACCCTTATCCCCCTGTCCATGAGCTCCCTCTCGATGTCCTTCAGAGCGTCCCTAACCTTGTTGTAAACCTTTTCGGGTTCCTGCTTCATGTAATAACCCGCGTGAAAGACGACGCTCCAGCCACCAGCATCGTAAAGCCTCTCCGCACTTTGAATTATCCTCCTCTTGCTTGCTTCGACCTTTGCCTTCTCGCTCGCGTTGAGGTTGATGTAGTAGGGCGCGTGAGCCGTTAGCAGGACGTCGTGCTTTTTGGCGACGTACTTGATCTTCTTCGCTAGTTCCGGGCTTATGTTGATTCCCCTGACGAACTCGAGCTCCATAGCATCCAATCCGAGGTTTCTAACGTGGATTATGCCGTCTATCGTTGAGCGCTTCGGGGTGGAAAGGGGAATTCCAGCCGTTCCGAAGCGGAGCCTGTCGACCTTGAACATCTCTCCCACCAGATTTGGTTAGGATAACCTAATTTATTAAGCTTGTTGTTCTCTCGCCAGTTGCTTTAAAATTTCCAGTTCTTTTTCGAGTTTGCCTTCCAGAGATTTCAACCTGTTGTGAAGTTTTTTGAGCTTATCTTCCAGCTCAATGGTCCGTCTCTTCAGCTCTTCAAGCTCCCTAAGCTTCTCCGACGACGAGCTTCTGAGCTCGGCTTCCCTTAGGTTGATTCTGGAAAGCTCTGCCCTGACTTTTTCAAGTTCTTTCATCTTGGCCGAGAAGTTCTTCAAGATCCAGTCTGCAGCTTTCCGGCTTTTTCCATCAAGGTTTGGATAGATCCTTTTGACGAGTTCCAGAAACTCCTCAGGGTTCTCAATCGCATAGGAAGAGTCTTTTAAAAATTGAGCAGCCTCTGGAAGGCGCATCCTCTTGAGGGGTTTCTGAAGCTTCGATGCTTTGGAGCGGATCTCGGTTTCAAGCGTTCTAGCTTTAACTTCAAGCGACTCTCTTTCGCTCGAAATTCGCTCCAGCTCATCCTTGTTGACCGGAATCATCTCCAGCTCCGAGATACGCTTCTTCGTCTTTTCAAGCTCTTCTTCCAGTTCCCTTATCTCTGCCTTCGTTTTTTCGATTTCTTCAATGGTCCCGTTTGGATCAACCTCTGGAAGTTTCAGCTTCGCTATCTCAGCCGAGTACTCGGTATACAGCTCCCCCAGCTCCTTAAGGAGGCGGTTTATCTTGTAGACGTCCTTCTCAAAAATCGCCAGTAAGTATCTGCCGTGGCCAACGTGGAGCTTCGAAAGTTCTCTGAGCTTTCGACCGAGGTCATCCATGGAGGAAACGCTTTCAAGGATCCGTCGAAGGGTTGAGACGTAGGCTTTCCTCTCCCTGAGAGCGATCTTCAGCAGGTGAGGGTCAACGTTCCCAGGCGGTTCTTTCTTGCTGAGTTCATCCAAACTGGTAAGGATATCGTGAATCAGAAGGTCGAGCCTTCTGGAATACTCCTCAGTTAGTTTTTTGAGCTTCTCTTCATGCCTTGCTTTCAGCTCCTCGTGCAGCTTCAGAAGTTTCTCCAATTCCACTATTATCACCACTTGTCCAGGATATGAAATACTTCCTTATGAAGGTTGAGGCCGCAACGCTAAAGATGACGTCAGCGAAAGCGCCAAGGATTTCCAGTATAGTCTTAAAAGAGTGGAAATTCACTATCCCAAGTGCATACCTTGTCGTCACGTCAATTATTATCCAGAAGGTCGGCAGTATAAGTATGCCCGCGATGTTATACCAGATGTGCGGATTTCTCCGGAGGTAAGCCTGAATTATGCGGCCAACAAGCACCACTCCAATTCCGATTATGACCGTCGTGTTTATTGAGTGAATGTACAGAATGAACTTTATCAGGCCAGGCTCGGGAACATACCCCATGAGCTGAACGGCATACGTATCTATGTTAACGTAGGCATTCACCATACCAGCAGTAATGATGAGCAGGCCTGAAACACCGAAAATGAACTGAATGAACTCATTCGTGAGAGCCTTAAACACCTGGATACGAAATCCCCTCGTGAAGGCGTATCCGCCGATGAACAGCAGTATAATGCCTGCAACCACATTCGAAATTATGTTCATACTCTGAGGATAGCTCAGGGAGATCAACTTGCCTATTCCATACAGAAGGAGTATAAGACCCGGAATTCCAAGGAAAACCCTCGACGCCTCTGGATCGCTCAGGATTTCCTTAATATACTTGTATATCACGTAATAGGTGGTCTCGATAGTCTCATTTTGCTTGACAACGACTCTCTTCGAGGAAATTATCGGCAAGCGAGATGAGAGTATCGGAAAAACCTGTTCATCTTCGGCTCCGTCCGTCACGGGAATAACTCCGTCCGCGGGAAACTTTTTCAGGACAATATCCAGCTGTCTGCCAAGTTCAATATCGCTCTTAATCCCGACATCTGGATGTCCGGTGATGAGGGCAACTTCCACATCCTCAAACTCACCGCTTTTTTTCAGCTCGTCATAGAGCTTGACGGCGGCATAAACAACGTTGGCGTCGCTATCTTCAGGATCGGCGAGGCTTAGCTTTAGGGCGGCATCGATGCATTTACCCTTACCTATAACGGGGCCTTTCACACCTGCCTTTTTACCAAAATCATCATCCCTATCGATGGCCAGCACGAGAACTTTCATCACTATCCCCCACGGGCCTTTTCAAGGACGGATCTGACTTTATCCTCCATGTGGACGGCTTTATCCCGGCGATCATCGATTCTTATAGTGGTCGATACCCGTTTGGCGCCGAGCTTGAACATAAGCTCGTGGGCCTCCTCAATCACATCGAAGGCTTCTCTTACCGTATCAACTTCAATTATCGTTGACATAGGTGTCAGCTGATACTTAATACCCTTCGCCTCTAAAAGCTTTACTACCTCTGCCACGTACCTGCTTAAACTCGTTTCTCCTAGGGGAACTATTACAAACTCCACGATGACCACTTTCGGCACCTGACTTAACTTCCTTCGGCATATTTTAAACCTTACGGAAGTCCGTAACAGGTTAACTTAATAAATAACCTGAGGTAATTTAATTTAGGGTGATAGGAATGTACAGGATTAGGGACGAGTGGGGCGAGTTCCTCGTCAGGCTCGCAAGGAAAGCCATAGAAGAGTATGTGAAGAATAGAAAGGTAATAGAGCCTCCCGCTGACACCCCACAGGAGCTCTGGGAGAAGATGGGAGTCTTCGTAACGCTCAACCGCTACAACGTTCCACCCCAGATGGCTCTCCGGGGGTGCATAGGCTTCCCGCTCCCGGTTTACCCGGTTGTTGAGGCGACAATTAAAGCTGCTATTCACGCCGCCGTGGAAGACCCGCGCTTCCCGCCGGTTAGGCCGGAGGAACTTGACGAGCTGGTTGTTGAGGTCAGCGTTTTAACACCGCCCGAACCGATTGAGGGCCCGCCCGAGGAGAGGCCGAGGAAGATAAAGGTCGGCAGAGACGGGCTAATAATCGAAAAGGGCTTTTACTCAGGCTTGTTGCTCCCGCAGGTGCCGGTAGAGTGGGGCTGGGACGAGGAG
>Ga0256842_1000640_pt1 | contig 30679 bp, 28 predicted proteins | sample 4559240metaG_FD_185973 | JGI IMG/M metagenome (GOLD analysis project Ga0256842, IMG submission 185973) | Hydrothermal vent microbial communities from Guaymas Basin, Mexico - 4559-240 | ecosystem: Environmental > Aquatic > Marine > Hydrothermal vents | place: Mexico: Guaymas Basin | collected... | reverse complement strand
AAAAATCACAAAATTAAAATTTTATATGAATAAAATCCAATAGATACCGTCTATTATATAACTGTTTTGTTTTGGAGGACTTATGTTTAATAAATTATTAATTATACTTTTAGCGATATTCATGTCGGTTTCAGTATTTGCTAAAAATAAAAACCTTGTAAAAAGGGGTAAAATGGGAAATTACTTTCCATCTATGGCAACTTCTTGGAAATCATTAAATGATAACACTATAGAATTAACCCTTGCACTGGGAGTTAATACTGATAATGTTGTTGCATCTTTACAAAAGTGGTTTAAAAGATCTGTAATAGAAAAAAAAGGCACTAAAAAAGTTATAATCACAACTAAGTATTCTCTAGAACAAATTCTAAATAGATTAACAATAATTCCTATTGCTAAAGTTAAAAATTCTGATATAAAAATTGCATCTAAGAATATTGATCCATTGAAAATGATGAAAGAACCTGGTGCAAAAACTAAAATCTCTTTAATTGATGAAGAAAAATCAAAAAATAAAAATTATTTTATGGGTAAAGTTTTAAATGCAGAAGAAACATTTCCAAGTGTAAAATTAAAAATTAGAGTTACAAATGCTCCTAAAAATGATTTGGGTATTAAAAATGGTGACATTATTGAAGCAGAGCCTATTATTAAAATTGAAGATGGTAACCCCGATACAACAGATGAAACAACTTCTGAAAATATGGGGGCATTGTTTTTACAGAAAAACGATAGAATGGATGCAATAATTCAAAAAAATAAAAAAGGAAAGCTTAAGCTTTTAAAAGTTCAAGGTAGATAATTTTTTTCTAAAAGCTAAAATCAAAAAAATCAAAAAAATCAAAAATGTATTGTCATTATTGTTATTTCCATAAGAGCAACTAGAAGATTCACTTTTAATTTTGGTACAATTTCCAGTTTTATCTTTTTTATATCCTTTATCACATATACATAAAGCAGTCATTTGATCACATTTACTATAGTTACCACAAGCTTGTTCTTTTTCAAGGCATAAATCTTTTAAGCAATCTCCAGATTCAATTTCAAAATATTTATTAATACATTCACAATTTCCAGAATCACGATTACATGTTTTAAAGGGTTTACCACATACTTTAGGAGAAGAGGTAATTTTATCCCAGCAAAGATTATTAACATCATCTTCGCATAATTCAGTTTGGGTATTACATATTTTAAAATCTCCTCTACATCCTTTAGTAGAGCAACCTGGAATACAATAACTATAGTCATCATATTCACTAAATTTACTACAAGCATAGTGTTCTTTACAATCACTAATATTATCACATCGTTTTAAACAAGACGGAGTGTTTATACCGGGGATATTACTTACACATGTAGAACCTTCTTGACAATAATTAGAGTTACATTCATTTGTGCAATAGCCATCTTTCCAACCATAATTTTCTGAAATACAAGAAAAATAACAATCTGAATTTTCTTTACAATTTTTACCAATATCATTAAAGTTTGCGTTATCAGCTAATTTTACAGCTCTATATGCATTAATTCTTCCATAGCCATATTGCTTATTCCAACCATTGGTGTAAGTAATCATATTTGTATTGATTTTATCACATGAAGCTCTCAAAATATCTCTAACTTCTCGCCAAGTTAAATCTGGATTTTTAGATAATATTAAACCAGCAATTCCACTAACTAATGGTGTTGCAGATGAAGTCCCACCAAATGTTTTTGTATAGTTGCCTGCTCTATCAGGACCTTGCATACCATTATTATATCCAACTGTACCTTGATAATCTGTTGTCCATATACCATTTCTTCCACCATTAGAGGGCGCTAGTACATCTAGTTTCATACCATAGTTACTATAATAAGCTCTTTTATCACTATCTGTAGATGCTCCAACTGTAACAACATTTTGATATGCTTCAAGCTCCATATTACCATATTCTCTACTGTCATTTCCTGACGCAAATATAACAACACTACCTTTTCCATTTCTTCCATTAGTAACAGCCCAGTCTATAGCCACTTTTAAAGAATAAGGAAGTGAAGTTGGTTGTTGAAATCCCCATGAGCAACTAATAACATCTGCCCCATTAATCCGAGTAGTATTATCTACTTCTCCTCCAGCGGCCCAAATTATAGCTTGTGCATCAATTGTTGTAGGGCTGTAATTTGAAGATTGATTATTGCCTATCATTCTTGCAGAAACTAAAGAACAATTTGGACAACTTCCTATCATTCCTTCATTGTTGTTTCCTGTTGCAGAGGCAACACCTGCACATGAAGTTCCATGAATAGCTGCATCATCACCAGTATTTCCAACATCTTCATCATCACCTAAAAAATCGTGTTTTGCTATTATTTTACCAAATAAATCAGGATGGTTTACATCCATTCCGTCATCAACAATTGCAATAACCGTATTAGAATTTCCCATTTCAATATCCCAAGCTTTAATTGCAGAAATGTTAGCATGTTCATTAACTCCATACATATTCCCATGATTACTCAAGTGCCATTGATTGTCGAAATAAGGGTCATTTGGAATAAATCTTTTTTCATGTGGAATTAAAAAATCAGGTTGTGACATTTTTGCGATATTCTTTTCTTTTAGTTCATTTAGTAATGGTAAAATATTAAATTTCTCAATTACATATAAATTAATTGGTTTAATATAGGAGATTATTTTAAAATTAAATTCTTTACTTAATTTCTCAATATCATAAGCATTATTTAAAACTAGAATTCCTCTATTTATTAAAATTATTGGCCAATTATCATTTTTTCCAAAGTATTTATATGTTTTAATGTCGTTTTTATTTAACTGCTCAACTATTTCTTTATCTAAGTTTTCACTAAGTTTTATTATTTTTATTTTTTTGTATTTTCTCCATTCCTTAATTTCTATATTTGATGTTTTGAAAATATCTTTAACCTTGTCATCATATTTCACATCATAAGACAAGTAATTTTTATGTTTATTTGTTGGATAAACTTTATTTCCTTGATAGTCATAATAATAAAAATTATTCGCACTAAGCACTACTGATGCTAAAAATATTAGCATAATTATAAAAAATTTCAATTTTCCTCCATTATTTCTTTGGATTTAGAAGTTCTAAACCTGCATTACTCGCAGGAACATAGTCTATAGAATTTTTATTTTTACCTGTTGGATTTAAATATCTTCCTATTCTACGAGCCTTGGAATCCTTTGAATTTCTTAATTCCTTAACAATTTCTTGGTATTTTTTTGGGTTTCCCATAATTAAATATAACTTTGCGATTTTAGCTTTAATATTAGGAGAATTATTTAACCTATAAGCAAATTCTAGTAATTCTATGGCTTTTTTGAATTTTTTATCTATTGAATATATATTAGCTTTTTTCTTAATATAGTAAACTGATTTTGGTTGTTCTTTTAATATTTTATCTAACCATTTAATAGAATTTTTATAATCCTTTAACTGCATATATGAATCACTAATATTTTCTATAGCAAAATTATCATAATTTATAATTTTTAATACTTCTTTATTCCACTTTATTGCTTCTTTATATTTTTGAGAGTCATAATAAAATATTGCTAATTTTTGATTTAAATTTTTAGATTTAGGTAAAGCTTTTAAACCTTTTTTTAAATATTCTATCCCTTTTTGAGGTTGTTTTAAAAATCTAAAGTATATTTCTGCAAGATAGTAATAACTCCATTCTGATTTTTTGTCTATTTTAAGAGATTTTTTAAAATATTTAATTGCTAAGTTATAATCTTTTTGAGAATAGTATAAATTTGCTAAGCGATAATATAAGTTTGCATTATCTTTCATTGTTTCTATTGCTAATTCCCATGATTTTAAAGCATTTTTGTAATTTTTTCTTATGTAAAATAAATCACCTAAAAGTTTCCATGCCTTTCCATATTTATCATCAAGCTGAACAACTGCTTGAAGGATTTTTATTGCTTCAAGAGGATCTGGATTAACATTTTTAGTTATAACGGCATACAAATAATATAATTCTGGACTTTTAGGGTATTTTGCAAGCAATTCTTTAATTGATTTCTCTGCTTTTTTATAGCTTAAGGTTTTCATATCTAAAAGTAGTTTTTTGTATTTACTTTCATTATGAAGTTTACTAAATTTTTCTTTTTTAGAACTTTCAATATTATTCTCTGAGTTTGATTTATTGTTACAAGCAGGGAGTAATAAAAATAATATTAAAATAAATATGATTTTAGTTTTAAAGTTCATAGAAATACCTCAAATGTTTTATGATAACTTAAAAATCATCGTAATGTTTTAACATATTTAAATAAAATTTAACAGAAACTACAAAAGAAACTATAAAAATATACAAAAAAAATCCTTTCAATGAAGTTTTATTAAAAGGATTTTTAATATGAAGCCACATTAATCTTGATAATGAAACTCCTAATAGAAAACCAGTTAATGTTCTTATCCAATTATAACCTTTTACTCCCCATATAAAGCCTATAGCCCAATCTATGATTGCAGGAAGAGGTAAAATGAATAAAATTATTTCCTCATATTCTTTAGGTAAAGGTATATGAAACTGTAATATTACTAACAGTATTAGAATTGGATATAATCCCAAGCATCTAGCACAAACATGAAGTTTGCCAACTTTGTAGCATCTGTTATATTGGTTTGGATGATGGTGGGAAATAGAGAATTTTAAAAAATCTTTAAAATTCAATTATTATTTTTCCACATCAATATGTATAGCAAAAACAGGAGTTGTTCCGTTTTTTCTAATTTCTTTTTTTCTAGATTTTCCTGATGTTACTTTCTTTCTATTTCTTTTTGCCTTTGTTATTTTTCTACATGAAGCCATACTTCCTCCTAATCAATAGGTTAGGATACTACAAAATTTTTAGTTAAAAGTCAAATAAAAAATCCACAAATAAAAAACATTGACATTTATGATAGAAATTAGTATAATCCCTTGTTTTTTGAGGTTAAGTATGACAGTTGAAACATTAAATGAAACAGTGACAACAAGAGAAGTTAAAATTGTTGTAGAGCAAGATGAATTTGATAAAAAGTATAATGCAAAACTTAAGGATTTATCTAAAACAGTAAAATTAGAAGGTTTTAGAAAAGGTAGAGTTCCTGTCGCATTAATAAAAAAGAGATTTGGTAAGTCTGTAAAAGCTGAAATAACAGAAGATTTACTACAAGAAACATCTGCTTCTTACTTAGAGGGCTTAGATGTTATGATGGTTTCTCAACCATCAATGGATGATTTTAAACAAGATAAAAAAGGTGAATTCTATTATACAATTAAATATGAATTTATTCCTAACTTTGATATGGGTGAATATAAAAATTTAGATATTGAAATTGAGGCAGAAAAGCTTGACGAAGAAGAATTTAATAACTACCTAAAAGAACAATTCTTGCCTGGATTTTCTAAAAGAGTAGAAGTAGAAGGTAGAGATGTTGTTGAAACTTCTGATATTGCTGTTGTTGATATTGTTGCAACTAAAGATGATAAAGAAGTTGAAGAGTTTAGTAAAGTGGATTTTCCATTAGAAGTTGGTAAAGATATTTTTAAAGGGATTGATGTTGCGGTTTTAGGTAAGAAAATAGGAGAAGAAATAGAGTTTACTTATATTAAAGATGAAAATTCTGATCCTGTAAACTTTAAAATAACAATAAAAAAACTAGAGGTTTTTGAAACACCTGAACTTAATGAAGATTTTGTTCAACAATATTTTGCTCATGGTAGAGAAGAGTATAATATGGAAGCATTTTTAAATGATCTAAAAGCTGAATATCAAGGCCAAATAGATAGAAAAAATAATGGAAAACTGGTTGAAAAGTACCTTGAGATGGTGACTCCCGTTTATACTCTTGATATTCCTAAAACGATTTTAGAAGGAGCTAAACAAGATTTCTTAAACAGATATCTTCAAAAAAATGAAGGAGCAAAAGTTGAAGATAAAGAAAAGTTTTTTGAAGAAAATAATGAAAAGATTATGAATCTTGCAAGACAACAAGTATTTGTTTTAAAACTTAAAGATGTTGAACATATACACAGTAATGAAAGTGAAATAATTAACTATATAAATACATTTTCTCGTCAATATGGTATTCCTCAAGAAGAAGCAATCAAGTTGTTTTCAGATAAAAATAGATATTCTGAAATAGTAGCTCTTATTGAAAATCAAAAAATTGAAGAGTTTATTGTAAGTAATAATAATTTAGTAGACTTCTCTACTAATAATACTCCTGTTGAAAATACAGTAGAGTAATTTTTTATTAACCGTTCTATAGATACCTTAAGGGTAGAAAAGGGGGTTTTATGGGTTTAACAAATAACCGTAAAATGAAATTGCGTAGATTAAGCAATAAGAAAGTTGCAAAACCAACAAAGCTTTCTCCAGCTCAATTAGTAAAGCAAGATTTTGGCTCAAAAAAAGAATTAGCAGCTAAAGTAATGCCTTTAATTGAAAGAAACAGTGAGGAAACAGAAGAAAGCTTTAAAGCGAGAATTGAAACACTAAGTAATAAAAAATTACTTAAATTATACAGGATCGGTACAGAAGTTTCTGAAAAGTTTCAAACTAAAGATGCTCTTGTTGAAGCAGTTTATAAAAATGCTCATCTTGATAGTGGAAAAGTAGATCAAGATTACATGAATAAGTTGAAAACTTTCTCATTAGGTAAACTTCTTGATATGAATAAATATTACAGAAGAAATAAATAGGAGATAATATGGCTAATCATAAGCAAGCAGCAAAAAGAACAAGACAATCAGAAAAAAGAAGATTGAGAAATAGAGCTCGTAATTCAAGAATAAAAACATTTTTGAAAAAAATGGACGAAGCCGTAGAAGCAAATGATAAAAAATTAGCAACAGAATTACTTCCTGTTGTAATTAAAGAAGTTATGAAAGCAGGGGCTAAAGGCCTTTTTCATAAAAATAAAACTTCTAGAAAAGTTGCTCAATTACAAAAAAGAGTTAATAATTTAAAATAATTATTATCACTCTTTAAAAGTTTTAAAAGGGCATATTTTATGCCCTTTTTTTTTGAAAATAGAGGAATAATGATAATAGATAAAATCCGTAACATTGCAATTATCGCCCATGTTGACCATGGTAAAACAACACTTATTGATAAGATTTTAGAGCAAGTTACATCTAAAAGAGACTTTGCAAAGCTAGATGAAAGAGCAATGGACTCAAATGATATAGAAAAAGAAAGAGGAATTACGATTTTGGCTAAAAATACAGCAGTTTACTATGATGATTATAAAATCAACATAGTAGATACTCCTGGGCATGCTGATTTTGGTGGTGAAGTAGAAAGAGTCTTGAATATGGTTGATGCAGTTCTTTTGGTTGTTGATGCATTTGAAGGACCAATGCCTCAAACTAAATTTGTACTAAAAAAAGCAATGTCTATGGGCTTGCAACCTATCTTAGTTATCAATAAAATAGATAGAAAAGGTTCTGACCCTAAAAGGGTGTTAAATCAAGTTTATGATTTATTTATTGACTTAGATGCTGATGACGAGCAGCTAGAATTTCCTATAATTTATGCTTCTGCAAAAGAAGGATATGTAAGAGTTGAAGCTGACTCTGAAAATGTAGATATGTCCGTTTTACTTGATATGGTAGTAAGAGAAATAAGACCTCCAGAGGGCGATTTTCACAAACCGTTACAGGTACAAATTTCAACTTTAGATTATGATAATTATGTTGGAGTTGTTGCAACCGGTAGAATTAAAAATGGAACAATAAAAGTAAATCAAATTGTTGAAGGTTTATATAAAGATAAAAAAGTTAGTTTTAAAGTTACAAAATTACTTGGTTATGATGGCTTAAAGAAAGTTGATATTTCTGAAGCAGATGCAGGTGATATTATTTCATTTTCCGGAACTAATGATTTTAAAGTTGGAATGACTATTGGTGAAAAAGGATTAGTGGAGCCATTACCTTTAATTAAAGTTGATGAACCTACTATTTCTATGTTTTTTATGGTTAATGATAGTCCTTTTGCTGGTAAAGAAGGTAAATATTTAACAAGTAGACATATAAAAGATAGATTAGATAAAGAGATTTTATCTAATGTTGCATTACATGTTGAATCAACCAAAACAACGGAAGCTTTTAAAGTTTCTGGTAGAGGTGAGTTACATTTATCCGTACTTGTTGAAAATATGAGAAGAGAAGGTTATGAGTTACAGCTTTCAAGACCTCAAGTTATTATTAAAGAGATTGATGGCCAGAAAATGGAGCCATATGAGGCTGTAACAATTGAAGTTCCAGAACCAATGAGTGGTGCCGTCATTGAAAAATTAAATAAAAGATTTGGTAAAATGCAAGAAATGGAGATGCAATCAGGTGGAATTGTAAGAATGGTTTACCTAATACCATCTAGAGGCTTACTTGGTTATAGAGCTCAATTTATGACAGATACCAAAGGTGAAGGTGTTTTATATTCAGTATTTGATTCTTATGGACCTGTTGTTGGAAGTATACAAGGGCGAAGTCAAGGTGCGATTGTTTCTATCTCAGGGGGGAAAGCTGTTGCTTATGCAATATTTAATCTTCAAGATAGAGGCCAATTTTTTATTACTCACAATGATCCTGTTTACGAAGGAATGATAATTGGAGTTAATCCTAAAAAAATTGATTTAGTTGTTAATCCTACTAAAACCAAGAAACTTACAAATGTTAGATCTTCAGGAACTGATGAGGCTGTAAAACTTGTTACTCCACTAGAGATGGATTTAGAAAAAGCTATTGATTTTATTGAAGATGATGAATTAGTTGAAGTTACACCAAAATCAGTTAGAATTAGAAAGAGAATTTTAAGTGAATTGAATAGAAGAAGGGCAAAAAGATAAATACTAAACTAGTTTTTTAAACAAATCACTTAATTCATCAACATAAATACTTATTTTACTATAATTATCACCTTCTATCATAATTCTAACTTTATTTTCTGTTCCTGAATATCTTACTAAAATTCGGCCACTGCCATTTAATTCTTTTTTGATGCTTTCTATTTTATTTTTAATTTCAGGAATTGTTTCGAAAGGTGTTTTTTTTCTTATAGGTATAGATTTTAGAACTTGTGGATATATTTTAACAAATTTAACTAATTCATCAATTGTTGTATTATTTTTAATCATTATTGCAAGCATTTGTAATGCTGCAAGCATGCCATCTCCTGTTTTAGAGTATTCTTTAAAAATAATATGTCCTGAATTTTCCCCTCCTAGATTACTATTAAATTTCTTTAATCCTTCAATAACATATCTATCACCAACTTTAGTTTTTATTATCTTTCCACCAATTGATTCAATAGCTTTATCTAATCCCATATTGCTCATAACAGTAGTTACCAGTGTTTTATTTTGTAATTTATTTGTTTTCATTAATTCTTTTGCAAGAACGCCTAAAACAGCATCTCCATTTACTTCATTGCCCATTTTATCTATAAAAATAACTCTATCAGCATCACCATCTAATGCAATTCCAATATCTAAATCGTGTTCAATAACCAGTTTTCTTAGTTCTTTGGTATGTAAAGCCCCAATATTTTCATTGATATTTACGCCATTAGGCTTATTACCAATAACAAAAACTTTAGCTCCTAATTCTTCTAGAACAATAGGGCCAATTTTATAAGCAGCTCCATTGGCAGTATCTAAGCCAATCCTTAAGCCATCTAGTTTTAAGTATTTAGGAAATGTTGATTTTAGATATTCAATATATCTTCCCATTCCTTGATCTATTCTGTATAATCTTCCTATTTTATCATACTGTATTTCTGAATAATTAAATTTATTTTCTATAACAAGTTTTTCTAGTTGCATCTCAATTGCATCACCAAGTTTTACCCCATCAGGGCCAAAAAATTTGATTCCATTATCATAATATGGGTTGTGAGATGCACTAATCATAATTCCAGCATCAGCTCTCAAGCTTTGTGTTAGGTGAGATATTGCTGGTGTAGGCAATGGACCTATCCAAATAACATCAACCCCCATTGCGTTTATACCTGAAGTTAATGCAGTTTCGAACATATAGTTTGATATTCTTGTATCTTTTCCTATCACAATTTTTGTTTTTTGATTTCTTTTTTTAAAAAATAATGCAGCAGCAGAGCCTAGTCTTTGAACCATATCAATAGTCATGGGATATTGATTTGCCAAGCCTCTAATACCATCAGTTCCAAATAATTTTTTCATTTATACTCCTTCTTAGTTATTTTTTAACCTTTTCTTTTTTAGGTGATATTAATTTAGGGATATTTTTTTTATTATTATGAATATTTTCTTTTTTATGTAATTTTTTTAATATAACCGTGGCTGGAATTATATATTTTGTAGAGATCTTTTTATGAGGAACAGCAATAGAAAGTTTAATTGAAGTTAAATATTCAAAATTACTACAATTTTTTAGGTCTGCATATATAAAAAAATCACTATTTGTAAATTTATTTTTTAAGGAATATGGCATTTTAACAACTAATTTAACTTTATTTTTGAGTGCTACAATACCATTTTTTTCTAAATCACAGTTTAGGAATTTAATTTTAAGGTTTTTTATTTCTTTAGTTATAAATTCTTCTACTATTTTATAAGAAACGGATACTTCTCGTATATTCTTAAATCTTAATAGTGAGCTCTCTAATTTTAGTTTTAATATTTTTGATTCACTCCCTATGATATCTGATTGATTTAATGGTTCAGAATATACCTTATTTAACAAGTCAATAGATGACTTAGGACCAATTATTGTTACAAACTTTTTATTTAGTTTAGGTTTTTCTTTATATTTGTAACCTGCTGGTATTTCATTTATTATATTAAACTGTATTGGTACTTTTTTTTCAACAACTTTTTCTATTACTATATCAATTGTTTTAGGTATGATTTGTATCATATCTATATTTTTAAATTCTGAGATATTATATTCATTTAAAATAATTGTTTTTGATTCTTTTAAATGAATTGGAAGTGAAATATTTTCTTTTTTTATTTTTTTAATCTCAGATAATGAACCTTTGACCAAAATAGATACTTTTCTTGGTATCTTGTTAACAACCATACTGTTTTTCGGTAATGATAATGATAAATTAATATCCAAACTCTGTATAACTTCCTTGTTGTTATATATCTGTACTGCTAAAAAGACAATGAAAGCTAAAATGACAGAAATTATTTTAAGGTGTAGATTTTTTATTATTATGTTGTAAAAAGTTTTAATTAACATTGGCTAAACACATTCCATAAACACATTTCATATTAGGGTGACATGAAGATTCATCAACGCAACCCATGCACATTGTTGCTTGGCATGTTGTACCTGGTCTACATTCAAGATCATCTCTACATTCTCCTGTTTCAAGGTAACATTGTCCAGTTTGAGGGTCACATATTTCATATTGAGGGCATTCAATATTTGTACATAAATCAATACCAATACTAATACAAGCTCCAAATATACATCTGCTTGTATCTTTGCAGTCTTGGTCACTTTCACAACCTACACATACTCCAAGTTTACATTCTTGATTATATTTGCAATCACTATTATTCGTACAGCCATCTTTTAGTATTGTACATTTATTATTTTCACATTTTCTTCCAAACGAGCAATCTTTATCTGTATTACAATCTTCTCTTATTTTTTGACATTTTTGAGTGATTGGATTACATATTTCATCTTTTTGACAAGTGATTTCCTTGCAATTGTTTTGAGGGCTTAAACAAGCTCCTGAACTACAAACATCAGGAGCGGTACAATCATCATTTGTTTGACAACCACTACAAACACCTAGTATGCATTTTAAATCATTTTTGCAATCATGGTCGGTTTCACATCTTTCTTTTGAAACACATAAGCCTATTTCTAAATTACAAACTTCAGTTTCTAGGCATTGAGTATCAGAATAACATCTTTTGTCTGGTATACATTGTCCTAATCTTGAACAAATTTTTCCTTTACTACAATGACTATCATTTTTACATTCAATTTTTCCATTATATATACCATCTTCATTTCTACATGAATATGTAAAACTTAAAAGTATAAATATTATAAGAATAAAGTATCTCATTACTGCATTCTCCCAAATGATTATAAAGTATATCTAAAAATAAACTAATTGTAAAGAAAGTTGCTATAAGTTTCTATTTTTAATTTCTATTTTTTATTTAATGCTATATTTTATAAGGTTCTATGCCATATCGCTTCATTTTTCTCCAAAGAGTTGTTCTATGAATTCCTAAACTTTGAGCAGTTTTATTTTGATTATATTCAAACATTTCAAGATGCTCTAGTATTATATCTTTTTCAGATTTATGATAATTGGTTTTATATGTAAGTTCTTTTGATAAATTTATTAAATAATCAGGTAAATCATTTATGTCAATAATTTCTTTATTTGTAACAACAAATAAATATGAAATTAAATTTTCTAATTCTCGTATATTTCCTGGCCAATCATAATTCATGAGAAATATTTTAGCATTTTCTGATACTTTTCTATTTGATGCATGCTCTTTATTTAATTTATTTATAAAAAAATCTATTAAAATAGGGATATCTTCTTTTCTTTCATTAAGATTTGGTAGATAAATTGGTACAACTTTCAATCTGTAATATAAATCTTCTCTAAATCGTCCTTCAAGAATGGCTTCTTGCAGATTTCTGTTAGTTGCAGCAATAATTCTAACATTAATTTTTATTGATTTTGTTGAGCCAACAGGATCAAATTCTTTAAACTGTAATACTCTAAGTAGTTTAGCTTGAAGATTCATTGGGATTTCTCCAATTTCATCTAAAAATATAGTACCTCCATCAGCAAGCTTAAACTTCCCCTCTTTATCTGCAATAGCGCCAGTAAAAGAGCCTTTTTGGTGTCCAAATAATTCAGATTCTAATAAATCTGGAGAAAGAGTTGCACAATTTATAGTTTGAAATACTTTATTGTGATTTTGATTAGTTTCGAATAATGCTTTTGCAATCAATTCTTTACCCGTACCACTTTTTCCTTCTATTAAAACATTAACACTACTATTTTTTAAGTTTTCTATTAAGTTAAATATTTTTTTCATTTTTATTGATTTAGAAATCATGTCATAATACTTAACCTTAGAGTTATCAGTTAAATTATCTATGCTCATTTTCTTTAATGATAACTTAACAAAAATAATAGTTGACTCATAATTATTATCTTTATCCTTAAGAGGAACTATTGCAAAGTCTAAATCTCTGTTATTTATTGTTAAGTTTATAAAGTTTAACTCACTACTCGAATTATTATGTGAATTTATAATATTTAAAATATTGTTCCAATTTTCTTCTTTAAAAACTTTATTTGCTTCTTTACCTTCTACAAGATCTTTATTTAATCCAATTAGGGTTTCTGCTTTTTTGCTATATAGAGAAATTACATTGTTTTTCTCAATTTTAATAATACCTTCAATAACTAGGTTACTTAGCAGATTGTTAAAATAATTTGTAGAATCTAGCTTTTGCATGATTGATTCCATTTTTTTTTGGGTATTTATTTGTACTGTTTTATCTATAAAAAACTCTATAGCCGCAATTGGTTCTCCGTATGGGTTTAAAATTGGATAACTGCTCTTCTCAATTACAATTTCTTTATTATTTTTTCTTAAAAAGCCAACTTCTTTTATACATTTATCTTTTGTTGTAAAACTATCGAACATAGCACATTCATTACCACATGTTGTACAGTGACGACTAATGATACATAAGTTATTAATTGCTTCTTTTTTATTGTATCCGGTTATTTCTTCTGCTTTTTTATTAAAAAAAAGTATGTTTTTATTTTTATCAACAATAAATACAGCATAAGGAGCTTTATCTATAAGTGGTTGAAGTGATTCAGGATTACTTATAAATTTTTTTTGAAGCTCATCTAAAGTTTTATCAATATTCATAAACAATCCTTATTCAAATTTCTTTTTCAAATCATCATAAGCAATATTAACTTCCTTTATAATTTCCTCTGCTTCTTTTGATGGATTTATGTCTGGATGGTATTTTTGTTGTAGCTTTATATATGCTCTTTTTACTTCTCTGTAAGTTGCTCCTTCTTTTACTCCTAGTATTTCCCAAGAATTTCTATATTTTTTTCTTTTGTTGTTATTTTGGTAATTGTGAGATGACTGTTTTTTATTACTATTACTGTTAGACTGATTATTGGAGTGATTAGAAGAATATTTTCTTTTTTCTCCTCTCATTTCTCTTTTTAAATCCTCTAAATCTTCATCTATCTTTCTCTTTTTTTCTTCTTTGTTAATACTTTCAAAGCCATATTTCATTTCTAAGTCATATTGTTCCATAATATTAATCTTCATTAAATTGCCAAGTTCTGTTAATTTTATAGACTCTGATTGTGAAATAATTTTATCTGCGGCTGCAATATGATAGCAGAGCTCTAAAATATTAAATTTTGTATGATAGTCAAATATTTGATTAATCTGATCTACAATTTCTTTTATTTTTATTGTTTTTAATTTAGATGCAATTTTTAAGGCTTCTTTAATTTGTAGCATTTCTTGTTCACTTGATCCTTTCTTTTTAAAAAAATCTCTTATTATTCTAATTTCTATAGAAGATAGTTTTCCATCTGCTTTTGCAATATAAACAAATAAAGAAACTAAATATGCATGATAAATAGCTTGTTCTTCTCCTTCATTTAAAACAGTTTCATCTATTTCATCTTGTTTATTATCATAGAAACTACCTAATATTCCGCCAAGTATTGCTCCTATGGGGCCTGTTGCAAACCAACCTAAACCTAAACCTACTAATTTACCTCTCCAGCTTTCATTCATTTGGACTCCCAATCATATATGAACTAGAATATAATATTGTTGCAAAAAATGCAACAATGTTGCAAAAATATGACTAATATACTTTTGTTTTATAGTATTTTTAGACAAAACAATGATGAATTATTGGACAAAAATGTTAAATTGAGGTATTATGTATTGATTTTTGGAGGAAATATGTATAAATATCTATTTTTAGTTTTTACTTTATTTATATTTTGGGGCTGTAATAAACCAGAGGCGTCTACAGGCTGTAGTACTGATAATCCTTGTGAAGAGGGATATGTTTGTGAGAGCGGTAAATGTCAATTAGATACTCCCGTAACAGATTGTACGGCTAATGAAACAAAGGATTGCTATACAGGTGGAAGCTCTACAAGAAATGTTGGTGCTTGTAAAGATGGTGTAATTATTTGTAATGAACAAGGAAAATGGGATTATATATGTAAAAATGAAGTAAAACCTGTAACTGAAATTTGTGGAAATGGAATTGATGATAATTGTAATGGTCATGTTGATGAAGACTGTGGTTGCACTACTATTGGTGAAACAAGAGATTGTTATAATGGGCCAGAAAATACTGCAGGTAAAGGTGTTTGTAAAAGTGGAACCGAAGTTTGTAAAGAAAATCATGAATGGTCAGGAGAGTGTTTAGGGCAAGTTCTTCCCATAAATGATTTATGTTTAAATAAAGATAGTGATTGTAATGGTAGTATAGACAAACAAGAAAATAGATGTAATACTCAAACAGAATGTAATTCTGGAGATAGAAGAGATTGTAATACCGCTGGTAATAATATTGGTGTTGGAATTTGTAAAGCTGGATATAATTTATGTTCTTCAGAAGGAACTTGGGGAACTGAGTGTATTGGAGAAGTAGTAGCTCAAAATAATGATACTTGTGGTGACGGTATAGATAATAACTGTAATGGAACTGTAGATGAAAACTGTAGTTGTACTCCAGGAGAAGAGAAGTCTTGTTATACTGGAAACCCTGATGAATTAGGAAAGGGTATTTGTGAATCAGGTGTTATGATTTGTAACCAACAGGGTCAATGGTCAGATTGTCAGGGCGAATCAAAACCTGTTGCCGAAGCATGTGATGGCATTGATAATAACTGTAATGGTATTGTTGATGATGGAGTTGCAAATGCCTGTGGTGAATGTGGAGAATTACCAAAGGAAACATGTAATGGATTAGATGACGACTGCGATGGAATTATTGATAATGTTTTACCTGAAAATGGTGGAAATGCTTGTGGTGGTTGTGGAGATGTTCCTAGTGAAATATGTGGAAATGGTATTGATGACAACTGTGATAATATAATTGATAACCCCGAAATATGTGATGTAACTCCTGAATGTGTTAAAACATCGGATACTGATATTTGTAATAATGGTTTAGATGATGATTGTAATGGTTCTGTTGATGATGGAGATAATTGTGGAAACTGCTCAGGTACAGAAGAATGTTTTACTGGTTCCCCAAATTCCGTAATTGGAGGAACAAGTATATGTAAAAAAGGAACAACTACTTGTGTAGGTGGTGAATATTGGGGTGATTGTGAAGGTCAAATTCTTCCTCAAGCAGAACAATGTAATGGGCAAGATGATGATTGTGATGGTGTTGTAGATAATGGATTTAATATCGGTGAAACTTGTTTTGTTGGTGTTGGAGAATGTAAAGTATCTGGTGTTTATGCTTGTAATAACCAAGGTGGTGTAACATGTGTTGATACAAATGGGGCTCCTTTGGCTCCTTTGGCTCCAAATCAGGAAATTTGTGATGGTAAAGATAATAATTGTAATGGCAGAATTGATGAAATATTTAATTTAAATCAAAATTGTTATGGTGGTTTAGGAGAATGTCAAACAAGAGGTAAAACAATTTGTTCTTCTGACCATACAGATGTTGTATGTGATGCCACTCCATCTCAAGGCACTACTGAACTCTGTGGTGATGGACTTGACAATGATTGTAATGGTTTAGTTGATGATGTTCCTAGTTTAGGACTTGCTTGTGAATCAGGTATTGGTGCTTGTAAAGCAAGTGGAACTTACTATTGTGATAATATGAATCATACAGTTAAGTGTAATGCGATACCAGGAAACCCTAGTTCTGAAATATGTGGTGATAGTATAGATAATGATTGCGATACTATTACTGATACTGATCCTGAACTTAACTTAGGAAATTCTTGTAATGTAGGCTTAGGTATTTGTAAAAGAACGGGTGGGTATGTATGTAGCAATAACAGCGTTGTTTGTGATGGAACACCAGGAACAGCAGATAGCCGTGGTGAAGTATGCAGTAATGGTTTAGATGATGATTGTGATGGAACAGTTGATGAAACTCCTTGTTATTCTGCTTTAGCTGTAACTTGTCCTGCGCCACCTATGGTAAGACCAGTAAATCCTCCTGATGGATATGGAAGAGCTTTTACTTTAACAGATTATAATTTTACAGCAACTGTTCAAGGTGAAAATGGACATGCAACTTATAAATGGGAGCTAATTGAAGCTCCGGCAGGAAATCAAAACATTGGTGGAATATTAAATACTAATAAGTCATTGACATTCAAACCTCTTACAATATCAGCAAAACAGGATGGTAGCTATGATCCTTACTTACTTAGATTTACTGCAAATGAAGGTACTGTAAGTGATTCATGTACTGTTCAGTTTTATGGAGTAAGTGAAGACTTTATACATGTAGAACTAACATGGAGTAATGCTTCAGATATGGATTTACATGTGCTTGTACCAAGTGCTTCAAGTGCAGCACATAGCAACTGGGAAGTATCAGGTGGCTCATCTAGTAAGGATTGTGGCTATAATAATTGTGATGATGGTAATGGACTTGAGTGGAATGGTGGAAATTCTGAAGATAATCCTCATTTAGATATTGATAATATTCCGGGTTTTGGTTGTACAGAGACTAACTGTGATAAACCTGAAAATATTAATGTTCCCGTTCCAAGAAGTAATAATGGTGATATCTATAGAGTTGCTGTATTTGGCTATGATAATGGTGATAATGGTAGTAATCTTAAAATTAAAATTAATTGCTTAGGTGCTAATGGGCTTGATGTTATAAAAGAATATACCAAATCAGAGCTAACTTCTAGGTGGTGGTGGTATATGTCAGATATTACTTGGATGGGCAGTTATTGTGTAGTAACTGACGCAAATGATATTTGGGGTGAATAACTATTCTAAAATATAATCAACAGTAATAGGTGCATGGTCTGATAACTTCATAGTACCTTTTTGTAAAACTTTAGCATTTTCTAACTTACCATTACTAAAAATATAATCAATCTTTCTATTCCAAAATCCATTTTTATCTGTTGTATGAGTAAAATATTTTTCATTGTTATTTTGATAGTCAGATAATTTAATAGCGGAGTTTTGACTATTATAAATAGAAGATAATAACTCTGTTTGATTGCTGAAATCATCTGCTTCAAACTCTCCTTTACATACTGAATCAGGAAAATTCTTAACTTTTTTAGTTCCTGGAGGTAGAATATTAAAATCTCCTCCAAGTATAAATTCATGCTTATCTTGAGATAGTCCATTTATATAGTTTTCAATTTGATTAATTTGTCTTTCTTTAGTTTCATCTTGTGCATAGGCTGATAAATGAGTCGTTATTAAAGTTATTTTATGTTGATTTATCTCCAATTTTGTTTTTAGAAAATTCCTCTTTAAATAAAAATATTGAACTATTAGATTTTGAGAACCTATAGTGGGTAATGAATATCTTTTTCCATCTTTTAATGGATATTTTGATAGGATTAAGCTGCCTGTATTAACCTTAGCGATATTATGACTAGGAATAAATATTGACTTCCATTGAGAGGCATAGTATCCATAATTTAAATCTGTATTATCTAATATATATTGGGCTTCATCAATATTAGCTGTTCTGTTTGATTTTATATCAACTTCTTGCAAGAATAACACATCAGGGGCAATTTCCTTAATTTTTTCACTAATATTATTTAGATTATTTATCACTTCTTCTTTTTTTATAATTTCTCTTTTTCCATGACAATCAAAAAACATATCAATACGACCTGCTCCAAATTTTATATTCCAAGTCATTATTTTTAATTTATTTTTATTTAAATTAAAGGCTTTAATATTTTGGGCTTTATAGTAAATGGCATTTTCTACTTTTTTAAAATTTGAATCAAATAAATCAAAAAATATTATAATAAAAATGAATATTAGTGATAATAAAAAAATACTCGTAAATGTCCAAAAAATCTTTGATAACATATTGCTCCTAAATTAATTTTATTCTTTTTACTTGAAATTACTAAATAGATAAAATGTTATAGTGTTAAAAGTTTGCCCAGAAGACTCAAAACTTAAATTATTCAAAAATATGTTTTGATTACTATCCATTTTAATGTTTACAATATTTTTTAAATTTACATAATCAGGAAATTCATAATTTTCTAAAGTAACTTGTGAATTAGTATTTGCAAATATATAGTAGTTTTCGCCAGCATTCCAGTATTTAGAGGTAATTAGTGTTGTAGTTGAATTAATATCAAAAATAGCAATGCTATTAGCTACAAGTGGATTTAAGTTTAATTTTGTAAGTGTTTCATTTTCTACATTAAGCAAATATATAAAGTTGTCATTAGATATTAAATAAAAATTATTATTGTTTTGAAAAATTTCTCCAGAATTTTCAAATTGATGTAATAAAGAAAATTTACTATTTGAATACTTGTATAATTTATCTGTATCCCATAAGTAAAATTCATTATTTTTTACTAATAATTTAGAATTGGTTGATATACTTGTTTGAATACAATTATTAACTTGATTTACTTTGATTTCATCATTAATTTGTTTATTAAAACGAATACAATCATAATTAGAAGCATCTTTGTTAAAAATTAAAAAATAATCATTATCCATTTTTACATATTTAGTATTTAAAAAACTTAAATTAACTATATTATGTGCAATAAATTTTAATTCATTGTTTTTATCAATAAAAGCTATTTCCGTACTATTGATTAAATATTCTCCATTTAGATTTATTACTTTATTGTCGGTTATATTAAATGATTTATTAATATTTTCATCTTCTAAGCTTAATAAAGATAATTTTTTAAAAGTGTTTCCAATTGCTCTATATATACTATTATTAGCATATAAATAATAGTAATATTTACCTGTTTCTACTGTGTCACTAATAATATGTACGAGTTGCCTAAATTTTTTATTCTCATTTAAGGTTAAGTATACATTCTTATTATTATAATTAATGGGTTTAATTTTATTTATATATCCAAAAATATTAGATGTTGAATTGGTATATTTAATAGAATAATTAGCGTTTAAATTAATATCAATATCTAAAGCTTCCATCGTTTTTATTGGCTTATTAGTTGTTTCATTGTTATCTAAATTTTTAAAGGAAATGATTGCAATATCATCATTATTTGAAAAACTTTTTAATACAAGATTAAATTTATCATTAGAATCAGAACAAGATACAAAAAAGATAACAAATATTATTGCCAAGTTATTGATGTATTTGTTCCACTGTCTTGCTGAATCCAATATATTCCTCCTGCGGTTATCCCTACAATTGCAACAATTCCTGCATAAAAATACCATTTTTTGTAGAAGGGTGATGATTGTTCTGTAGGTTTATTGTTTGAATCTAATATTATTTTATTTTTTTGATTATCCAAATTATTTTTTAATGAAACTTTTTCTTCTAAAATAATAAGTCCATTATTTAGTTTTACTTTGTGATAAAGTTCATTGTTTTTTTTATAAAAATAATGAACTTGTTTAACATTATAATATTGAAAAAAGCTGTCTGGAATAGTGTTAGAAATAAATAATCCTTTTTTGATTTTCCAACTAAAATAATCACTATATTCTTGCTTATTTATGGTGCTAGATTTAGTTTTTAAATATTTACATGTTTTATTATTACAAATTGTAAAATTATATGTATTTTCATTTATATAAGCAATTGAGTCATCAATGAGTAGTCCATTAATATAAATTTTAATATTTTTATTATTGTTATTTATAGAAATATTTTTTAAATTATTACAATTATTTTTAAATTCTTTTAAAACAAAAGATGGTAAATTTTTAAAATTATTTAATGACGCTTTAATTAAGCATAATGAATTTTGATATTTTTTATTTTGGGAAAGAATTTTTAGAGATAGGGTGTAATATAAGTACAGTTTATTAAAATTAATTTTACTATTTTTAACATATATAAATTTTTTTTTATATTTATTAAAATTTTTAATGTATTTTCTATATTTTCCATTATTGTATAGTTTGATTAATTTTTTTTCATTAAAATCAATTTTTGGTGTTCTTTTTAGTGCAAAGCTAATATTAAATTTTTGAACAAGCTTATTTTGTTCAGCTTCTGTTACTGAGGGATTAAAAATATAGCTAAATAGTGTTAATATAATTATATTCATTTTAAACTTTCATATAAAATTGGTAAAACTTTATTTTCTAACTCCCGTTTACTTAAGATTTCTTTTAAGTAAATAGTTAGAATACCCTCATCTAGTTTAATCATTTTTTCATCTAAATGAAAGCAATTGAATCTTTTTTCTTTAATTTTATCAAATATTTCATCATTATTATCAATTATTAATGATTTTAATATTTTTTTTAACATTAAATTATTTTTAATAAATTCATTATTAAAATCTTTTTTATAAGATTTTAATAATAATTCATTGTCAATAGTAGAGTATATTACACTTAAAGTAAGAGTTTCTAAGTTTTTGTTTATAAATAAATTAAAGTTTTTACTATTTGTTACTAGTTTTTTAATTTTACTGTAATCCTTCTTAAATAATTTTTTAAACCAAGCATCTATAGAATAATCATATGGTAAAGAAACTAAGCTTTGTTTAAATTTATCTGAGTATTTATTAGCTATTTTATTTTTTTCATAATAATCAGATATTACTTTAATTACACTTTCTTCTAAAATATTTTTAGAAATAACTTTAAATACTGTATTAATATTTGTTTGGCATAAAAATTTATCTATTAGGTATATTTTAAATATTTTATTAAATCTTTTATCAAATTTTTTAATAAAGTGCTGTTTTAATAAATTAAATATTTTTTTAGTATTTTTCTCAGATTTTATAATTTTAATTATAGATGTTTTAAATTTTTCGTCTGTTAGTAATTCTTTAAAAATTTTTTTTATTTTTATAGAATTTTCATTATCATATATTGTATTTACAAATAGAATGATTAACTTATCTTTTAATATTTTGTTTTCATAGGCATTTGCTAATATTTTATTTGATTCTTCTATAATATTTTTATTTTGAAATGCTATTGCTATTAACTCTACTAGCTGTTCTTGATACTCTTTTTTTTCTATATTTTTATATATCTGTTTATATCTATCATCCATTGATAGCATTTGAGAGAATAAATTAATAGAAAAGAATAGTAAAACTAAATATATTTTATACATACTAACCATAAATTGTTATACATTCATCTTTAACTAACCATAAAACTAAATTATTCATTTTAAGTTTTTTAGCTGTTTCTAGGTTTTCAATTTCATCATCATAAAATTCAACTAAATCATATTTATTACAATAATACCTTATTATACTTGACTTTCTTTTAGCTGTTGTCCAACTTTCCCAATCTTCCATCCCTTGGTAACAAGATGCTCTTGATTCCGGATCATTAACTGCATAGAAATGTCCTAAAATTCCATTACGAATAAACCATCTCTCTATAGAACTTTCTTGTGATCTAGCAGTAATAAAAGCTTTCTTCATTAAACGGCCATAGCTTTTTATTAATTTAAAAAGAGGTAATTTCTGTCCTTCAGTAAAGTCTTTTTTAACCTTTTCTTTATCAGCAAAATCAGATAAATCTATTTCTTTTCCTAATTTTAAAAATTTCTTGTATTCTGTTTGGGGATAAGCAATTCCATCAACATATATTTGAGTTTTTGTATCAATTAAAGTACCATCAATATCAAATAATTTAATTGTTTTCATATATCCTCCGTTTTAAACAACTCACATTCTTATCATCATATAAATGAAGTATCCAATATATAGAGATATTAAAATCGTTCCTTCTTTTTTATCAACAACATATTTAGGCTTCCCCAAAAACATAAAGATAATTAAGAGAATACCTCCTAAAGATAATACTCCTAAATCAATATTTAAACTTTCTTTAAATTTTATAGGTGAAATCACTGCTGAAGTTGCTAAAACTAAAAAGATATTAAAAATGTTAGAACCAATAACATTACCTATAACAATATCAGATTTTTTCTTTTTAGCAGCAATAATTGCTGTAACAAGTTCAGGTAATGATGTACCTGCGGCTAAAATAGTTAAGCCAATAAGTGCATCACTTACTCCCAAGCTTTTTGCAACCAAAACAGCATTATCTACAACTAATTTTCCACCTAGAGTAAGCCCTACCATTCCTAATATTATTAAAATAGAGGATTTTGATAATGACATTTCGGGTATCCCTTCATCATAATCAGACATGTCTTTCATAGTCATTCTAATAATGTATATTATAAATATTGCAAAAAATATGAATAAAATAAATCCATTAAATCTTGTTAGCGTATTAGTATTACCTGTTTTTAAGAATATATCATTTGCCAAAATAGCAACAACAATAGTTGCAAGTAATGAATACGGAATTTCAAAAAGGGCAGAAGCTTTTTTTACTGTTACAGGATAAATAAACGCAGCAATACCTAGTATGACCAGTGTATTAAAAAGATTACTTCCTATTATGTTTCCTAATATGAGTTCATCTTTACCATTTATACTAGAATATACATTCACCACCATTTCTGGAGCAGAGGTACCTAGTGCAACAATTGTGAGTCCAATTACTATTTCACTAATTCCAAATCTTTTTGCAAGTGCTGAAGCTCCATCAACTAAGAAGTCTGCACCCTTAATTGTAACTGCAAATCCTATTATTATTAATAGGAAGTATACAAATATCATTTTTTGTCCTTTTCTATTATCTCTGTATCATCTGGTGGTATAAAATTAAAGAAATCTTTTGATAATTTATCTTTATTGATTCTTAAATTTTTATATTTAATAGTATTTTCATTATCAAAATTATCTATCATTTTAGTTTCAATAATTTTATAATCTTTATTTAGTTTTAGATAAATAACTTTATAGTTACTTTCCTTTTTAGGTGTTAGAATAAGAGTGTTTTCTTTTAATTTGATTTTGTAGTCATTTAAAATATCCATTTTTCCTAATAAAAATTTGACAGCAGACTCTAATTCACTTCCTTTTATATTTGTTTTAAATGCTTGTTCATTTTCAGGTTCATATATCCATAGTGTTTCATTATTTGAAATTATATATTTTTTTTCTGGAGTTTTATAAGACCATTTCATTTTTAATTTTTTAGTAAAAATAACATTTCCAGATGATTTTTTCTTTCTTTTATATGCTTTATGAAAAAATACTTGTTCAAAGTCTGCCTCTAATGTATCTACTTTCTCATAGCTAGCTTTTATTTTTGATATTGTTTCTTGCAACTTAGTTTTTGTGATTGATTCATCTCCATCTGGGGCAGAGTATATACTGAATGTTGCCAAAATGCTGAATAAAATTATTAAAGTTTTCATAATTCCTCAAAAAAAGTTATATACTTAAGACATCTAATTAATATAATTATTCAATTAAAAACTAAGTAATACTTCTGCTTTAAAACCATTAAATTCTGGATAGTATTTACAAACACCTCCAATGCATTTGATTCCACCTCTAATATTACCATAGAAAAATCTAAAGTAATTATCATTAAAAAACCTATATTTAGCATTGAACGCATGATAATTATGCTTGCTTCCTACTTCTTCACTAAATGTATATCTATTATATAAATAAGAAATAAAGAAATCTTTAAATAAAGTTAAAGTAGTCATTATCTCCGCATCCTCAAAATTATCAGTTTTGTTTTCAAGTTTTATACTTCTTTGAGTAAAATGATAATATCCCTTTAAGTCTAATGATAAATAAGGAGTTATATAAAATGTATTATCAAATTCGAGACCATAATAGTTATCTATGTCATTTGATTTATTTGCGTCATCAAAAATGGTATCTTTTTCTAATCTAAAAGATAATGATAAGTCGATTTTGCTTTTTAATTCGTTAAAATAATATTCACTACCTATATAAAAATGATGAGCTCTTCTGTCATGATGAGCATAGGACATAGAATATAAATAATTTAAATATGGCTTAATATTTTTACTTAATTTATATTTAATGTTTGTTCTTGTTCCCCAAATATCACTAGCAATATCTTTTATTTTTTCACCTTCTCTCTCCAGTGTAGTAGGATTATTATAAAAAACACTGTTTAAAGCATAATTCCATTTGGAATTTCCTTTGTCAGAAATAAAACCAATTTGAAAATCTTTATATTTTTTAAATTCTTGAGTAAAAACAAACTTTTTATATGTATAGAAAATTGATGCATAAACAGCATAAGGAGAATCAAGCTTTTCTGCTTCATTATAAAAATTATCTATTAAAAAATCTGACTCTAAGTATAGTTTTAAATTAGATTTGTAATTATATTCAATGTTTCCACCCATAACTTGAAAATTATGTTGTTTATAGTTATCAGGTTTTTTATATACATCATCATAGGGTGGTTCTTTAAACATTATTACATTGTAGTTTCCTGACAATATGATTTTACCTGAAATATCAAGTTTTACTGTTGTTCCTGCAATTATATCTCTTTTATCATCATATAATTTGTTATTGTCAATATCAAGGTTGGTATTATTAACAAAGCCTGCAAATAAATTAAGGTTAATAAATTTATAGGTTAAATCAAGATTAAGCCCTTGGAGAGTAGTATCAATACCTAAATCATCCTCTTTATGAATAGATAGTGCAATTCCCTTTCCTTGAGTAATATGAAAATCTCCCAAAACATAATTTTGCTTACCTATATATCCCGTTAATGAAACTTTTTCTAAACGATAATTTGATAAATTATCTCCATGCTTATCTCTAATATATCTAGTGCTTGAAAGAAAGTTATTTGTATGAAACGATACAGAAGCAATATATTTTTTATAAAATGTAGATAAATGGCTTCTTGTTGTCAAAAATTCGTAATTACTAAAGTTTTTGTTTGTATCATCTTTAAAATATCTCGTATATGTATCAAGAGTTGTAAATCTCCATGAAAATTCTGAGTTTTTAGTTTGATTTTTTTTGTTTATTTCTTTTTTTATTAAATTTTCTAGTTCTTCCTCATCGGAAGAAGTAAAACCTAAAAATGTTTTTATTTTTTCTCCATTTGAAGAATACAAAATTGAAAAGGGTGCATTTTTTGATGGATTATAGTAATCTGCCGCTTTACTGTTTGGGTCAAGAAGAACTGGGAAATCAAGAGCAAGCCCGTAAACTGTAGATCTAACATCATTAAATTCAGATGGCTCATCGAGAGAAATTGAAATTACAGTAAAATTTTTATTTTTATATTTATTATAAAGTTTATTTACTATTGGTAATTCTTTTTTACATGGACCACACCAAGTTGCCCAAAAATTTAATAAAACAACTTTTTTACCTATAGAATCATCAATAGTAACATCTTTGTTGTTTAAATCTTTTAAAGTGATACCTGATTGTGATGCTAAGATATTAAAGGATATTAAAAAAATAAATAAATATATAGTTTTCATCTTTAAAACTCCATAAATTCTCATTTATTATATTTATTTAAGTTAAAAAAGCAAATAGTTGATTTAAAAAGGAAAAATAATAAAAATTCACTATTAATAAACATTTGCCGATGTAATAAAAGACTAGTTTTTGTCAATTAAACTAGTAAATTAAAATAATACTTTAATTATCTTCTAAATTTTGGTATTTTAGATATATTATAGAGGTTAAATATGGCTGATAACAATAAAGACATTCAAGAACAACAAAATGAAGAAGTAAAACCATCAGGTGGTAGTGGTAAGCTTGTAACAATACTTGTTTTATTAAATACTATTTTAATACTTGTAGGTGGTGGTTATTTATTATTTATTAAAAAGGACCCTCCCCCTCAAGTTATAAATAAGGATGCTGAAAGTAAAAAAGCTGAAAAGAAAAAGCAACAAGAAGAAGAAGAAGATACAAAAGAGTTTGGAGAAACTCAAGAATATAAAGGCATTATTGTTAACTTAAACGAACCAGGTGGTAACAGAATGCTTAAAATATCAATTGCCTTTGAATTTAAGGCTAAAAATAAAAAACTTAAAGAGGCTTTAACTAAAAGGGAAGCTCAGATTCGTTCTGTTATAATAATGTATTTAAGTGGTTTGTCTTATATTCAAACAACAGGTAGTGCAAATAAAGGGCTAATATTAAAAACAATAAAAAAGAAAGTAAATAATGTTCTTACCGAAGGAAAAGTTAGAAAGGTTTTTTTTAAGGAGTTTGTGGTACAATAATGGAAGAAATCTTATCCCAAGATGAAATATCGGCGTTATTAAACGCCGTGAGTGACGGTGATGTTGATACTGAGGGTGATAATGCTGAAGCTAAAGAGGGCTTAACACTTTTTGACTTAACAAGTCAGGACAGGATAATCAGGGGACGAATGCCTGCCCTTGATATTATCAATGACCGTTTTGCCAGATTATTTAGAATTACACTATCCAATTCACTAAGAAAACTAGTTGATGTATCAGTAGAATCATCAAATCTTATGAAATTTGGAGAATATTTAAATTATTTACCAATTCCATCGTGTTTAAATTTAATAAAATTAAATCCTCTTAAAGGTGCAGGTATAATTTCAATTGAGGCAAGATTACTTTATGCTCTTTTAAATTTTTACTTTGGTGGAGTTCACAACGAAAGAACAAAAATAGAAGGCCGTGATTTCTCATCTATAGAAATGAATTTAATTACTAAAATAATAAACTTAATGTTTGATGATTTAAAAAAATCATGGAATCCAATTTATAGCATTAAATGGGAATATTTAAGAACAGAAATAAATCCAAGATTTGTTACTTTAGTTCCTCCGAGTGATGTTGTAATAAACTCTGTTTTTGAGATAGAAATAGAAAATGTAAAAGGATTTGTGAGTTTAGTTATTCCATATTCGTCAATAGAGCCAATTAAAGGTTTTCTACAATCTTCATTACAAAATGAACATATGGAAATTGATACAACATGGATTAAAAGAATAAGAAGCAAATTAATGAATACAGAATTAAACTTACTTGCTGAAGTGGGGCGAACACAAATAAGCCTTGATGAAGTAAAGGATTTAAAAGTTGGAGATGTAATACAATTAGATAGAGATATTACAGACCCTATAGATTTACTAGTTGAAGGAGTTTTAAAATTTAAAGTAAAACCTGTTCAAACCAATAAATATTATGGTGTTGAAGTAGTAGATGAATTTATTTCTGAAGATTTGTTAGAATTAAAAGGTGTTGAAGATTATTAGAGGTAATTATGAATGATGAATTTACAGATAATTTAGAAAGTGTAACTGAGGAAAGCATAGATGAGGGGAACAAGCAATCCGAACGAAGTATAGATTTTTTACTTGATGTTCCTGTTGAAATTTCAGTGGAATTAGGTAGAACAAGAATGGTTATTAATGAGTTACTTCAACTTGGTCAGGGTTCTGTTATTGAGTTAGGAAAACTTGCAGGAGAATCACTTGATATTAGAATTAACAATAAACTAATTGCAAGGGGTGAAGTTGTTGTTATAAACGAAAAATTCGGAGTAAGATTAACAGATATTATATCTCCAATAGAAAGAATAGAAAAGCTTAAATAATTTATGATTTAGTAGGGCACTTCAACCACTGTTAAAAACAGTGTTTTCCGTGCAAAAATAAGCCAAAACTGTCTTATTTTTTTTAATTATAAAAATACAATAGACAAAATAACTCAATTATGGCAATATAATGTGTTTTATGGAGTATCATAATGGCAAAAAAGTCTGTTTTTATCTGTCAGGGTTGCGGATATGAGTCACCTAAATGGCAAGGGAAATGTCCTGACTGTGGAAACTGGAACAGTTTTATAGAAGAAGAAACAAACTCTCTTAGGAGTGTTATAAAGAGCAAAAAAACCAAAAAGAATACTCCATTAAAGCTTTCTGAAATTCAAACAACCAAAAAAGATAGGATTTTAACCCAAATTGAAGAATTAGATAGAGTTTTTGGTGGCGGAATTGTAAAAGCTTCATTAACTTTAATTGGTGGTGCTCCTGGTATTGGAAAATCAACAATAACATTACAAATGGCATCATATTTAGCTCCAAACTATAAAGTGTTGTATATTTCAGCAGAAGAATCAGCAAGCCAATTAAAAATGAGGGCTCAAAGGCTTGGTATTAATAGCGAAAACATATATATTTTAATAGAAAATAGATTTGAAGTTATTGCAGAAACTCTAAATGATATAAAACCTGATATTGTAATTGTAGATTCTGTTCAAACTATTTATTTAGAAGAAATTAAATCAACTCCAGGTTCTATAACCCAACTAAGAGAAATTACATTTAAATTTATGAATTACAGTAAAAGGTATAATTTTACAACTATTATGATAGGTCATATTACAAAAGATGGAGCAATTGCAGGTCCTAAGGTTTTAGAACATATGGTTGACACTGTTTTATATTTTGAAGGAGATAAAAACGGATATTTAAGAGTTTTAAGGAGCATAAAAAATAGATTCGGTGCTACAAACGAAATTGGTATTTTTGAAATGATGAGTAAAGGTCTTAAAGAAGTAAAAAATCCATCACTTTTATTTGTATCACTTGGTAAAGAAAAAACGCCGGGAAGTGCATTAATTCCAATAATGGAAGGAACTAGGCCAATAATGATAGAAGTTCAAGCTTTAATAATAAAAACAGAATATCAAATTCCTAAAAGAACAATAGTAGGCTTTGACCAAAAAAGAATTAGTATGTTACTTGCAATTCTTGATAAATATTTACATTTGAAATTTGCAACTAGTGATGTTTTTGTAAACATTGTTGGAGGCTTAAAAGTAGATGAAACAGCTGTTGATTTAGGTGTTATGGCGGCGTTGATTTCAAACTTTTTAGATGTAGCTTTACCTTCTTCTGTTGCTTTTATAGGTGAAGTTGGTTTAAATGGAGAGGTGAGAGGAGTTACTTTTATAGAAAATAGAGTAAAAGAGCTCGAAAAATTAGGAATAAAGGAGGTTGTTATTGCTCAAAATAACTTAAAACCTCTTGAAAACCTAAAAATGGCTATAAAGATAACAACTTTATCTCAAATAACTGATTTAATGAGATTTATTAATTTGTCTTGATTTTGATTATCTAGATTCCCTCCCACACCTAACGAGGAACATCAAACTCCATTGCTTCATAAATCACTTTCTGCTTTTCTAAAATCTCTCCAACACGAGGCTTTATGTCAGGATATTCAAAGTACTCAATAATATCAATCTTATCAAGAAGGCTTATAATAGTATATTTTTTATATAAATCTTTAATCTGCATTTGCTTTTTTATATAAGATAGAAATATCAACGCAATAAACTGTACAAATAATTTGCCATCAAGACTTTTCTCATTAGATACTAACATTCTTCTCATGCTTAATCTATCTTTTAAGTTGCCAAATGCCTTTTCAACTACATCTTCACGGTGTACGCATGATATTTTCGAGTTTACTTAAGTATTCTAATCTATATAATTGATAAGGAACAGTATTGTTGAGGTAAGAGATGTATAAATTTTTTA
>Ga0256842_1000639_pt1 | contig 30682 bp, 29 predicted proteins | sample 4559240metaG_FD_185973 | JGI IMG/M metagenome (GOLD analysis project Ga0256842, IMG submission 185973) | Hydrothermal vent microbial communities from Guaymas Basin, Mexico - 4559-240 | ecosystem: Environmental > Aquatic > Marine > Hydrothermal vents | place: Mexico: Guaymas Basin | collected... | reverse complement strand
ATAGTATTTATCTTCATCCTCTCTACTATTGACATTTGGTCTGAAAGCTACTAGCTCTTGATCTTGAGACTGCTGTGCAACTGAATTTATAATCGCATTTACTAGATCAAAACTCTTTCTTATATCGTTGAATGGTTCATATCTTTGTGTTAGCATATCTGATCCTTTTTATTGATTTTGATAAGCGTATTATATATCAATTTTTGGATACTAAATGCCACTTAAGTAGCATTTCTCAATCTAAATATCCACTATAATTTCACTAACTTTAGTCATACCGACTAAATATATTAAAAAAAAGGATCAAGTTATGAAAAAAGGTATATTATCTATAGTGGTGTCATCTCTACTCTTAGGTGGGATAGCAGTTGCAAGTGATGATAGTCTCAAGTTGAGTAGTGCAGAGGTTAGTGCAAAGGCCACCAAAGTAGCTACAAAAAAGGAAAATACAAAAGTCAAACTGACACAAGAGGCTATATCATCATTAAAGCTAGTAACTAAAGCGATAGAGAGTCTTGATAACCATAAAAGTGATGAAGCAAAAAAGTATATAGAGTCTGCTCTAGGTAAATTAGAATCCATTTTAAGTATGAAAGATACACCAAAGCTCCTACCTATAGAGAATAGGGTGTTGGTCAAAAACTTTGTAGGTAGTTCCAAGGATGTAGATATAGCACTCAAGAGAGTTAAAGATCTGATAGATGATGGCAATATACAGAGTGCAGGAGAGTTACTTATCAGCCTACAGAGTGAGATAGATGTGACAGTAGTGAGTCTACCTCTAGTGACATACCCTGATGCTCTCAAACTGGCATCTAAATATATCATAGAGGAGAAGCCAGAGAGGGCAAAAGAGGTTTTGGAGTTAGCACTCTCTACAATGTCGTATGTTAAACATATCATACCTATACCTCTAGTCAATAGTGTAGATCTAGTAGCTTTAGCATCAAAAGAGGCTAAGAGTGATAAAGAGTTGGTTCTTAAATACCTATCAGCTGCTAGTGATCAGCTAGATAAAGCGGAGAAGCTAGGCTATATCAGTGATAGTGCTACTACATACAAAGAGCTACATAAGATGATAGATGATATTAAAAAAGAGGTGGAGGGTCCAAATAAAGCTGAGAAGCTATTTATAGATTTAGGTGAAAAGCTAAAAGAGTTCAAAGATAAGATATTCTCTTCAGATAAAGAAGAGGCAAAAAAGTAGTCAATTTAGTAGCAGTCTCTTCGACTGCTCTAGTAATTTTTCCAAATTCTTAATACTTATATTTTTTCTACTATTCTCTATAATATCCTGATCTTTCAAATCTTTGATATGTCTCTCTATCACATTTCTCACACTCCCTATGAGTTTGGCTATCTCTGTTTTGGATAGATTTTGAAGTAGCTGATAGTGGTGTCGATCTGCTGGGTTTATATTTTGAAGTAGTAGCTTAGATAGTCTTTGGGCTGTAGAGTATATAGATAGGTCACTAGCCAACTCCTCTGTATATCTCATCTGAGAGGCTAGATATGGAAAAAATCGTCTATTAAATTGTGGATTGTTATATACCCACTCTCTTACCATCTCTATAGGTAGCTGTAGTAGTTCACTACTCTCTAGCACTTCATAGATAACATCATGAGGCTTACCATCTAACAATATTAGAGTATCAAACATATCCCCTTTTCTATATATAAACATGGTCTGCTCTCTGGAACTATCTATATCTATCTGAAGTGTTTTGATCTTTCCATTTAGTACTATATAGAAATACTTTTCTAGTTCACCACTCATAAATATAGGTTCATTTTTTTTACAATATACTATAGTACCATTGTTAAAAAAATCATCTAATAGACTCTGGTCTAACTCTTTAAGTAGCTCTATTTGGTAATTTATCATATCTATAATGTGAGACCTCTTTGACATATACTACTCCTTTGTGTATAAGTATAGCTTAAAAATGATTAATATAGAAGACTTCTTGCCAAATATCAAATAATATAAGTAACTCATTTTACGCCAACTAAGCACATCGTAATTTTTCAACCTCTTGATAAGCAGTAGAGAGGGCTTGTATGTAAATTTTTTCTTTAATGGCAAAATGATTTAGATTATGATTGAGTCTAAGATATTCAAGCCGTATAAAAGGTGTGATAGCAATCACACCCTACAAGATTAATACTCCAACCCCTCTTCTCTAAGTGCATTATCAATAAAAACCTGCATCTCATTTCTGCCAAGTCCACACCATTTTGGAGCAAGTAGAGTATCATCATCAGTCCCTGCTGTAACTCTTTGAATAGATATATTATCAGGCTTTAATTTAATAGCTTTTACTAAGGTATCAATATACAACTCTTTTGAAATAGGCACAAACTTACCACTCTTATAATCATTTGCTAAAAGTGTATTTTTTACTACATACAGAGGGTGATATTTAACTGAATCTATCCCCCATTCATAGCTAATCTTTGCACTCTCTATCATCATCTCTTGAGTTTCATCAGGCAGTCCAAATATTAAATGCCCACATACATTTAACCCCAAACTCTTAGCTTGAATAATAGCATCTTTGACATTTTGAGCATTATGCCCACGATTAATTTTATCCAAAGTAGTATCATAAATTGACTGTATCCCATACTCCAACCATATCTCATAATCTCTGCTTAATTTTACAATATAATCAAGTGTCTCATCTGTAATACTATCACTTCTAGTTCCAATACTAAGCCCAATTACATCATCATAAGTGAGTGCCTTATCAAACAAGGCTTTAAGTGTATCAAAAGGGGCATAGGTATTTGTAAAAGCTTGAAAATAGACTATAAACTTCTTCGTCCCATAAGCCTCTCTTTGATATGCCATAGTCTTTTTAATTTGAGTATCAAGCTCTTTGAGTTGATTATCTAAAATAGGATTACTAATACTATCAAGATTTAAAAATACCTTACTTCTATTTTGAGCAAGATTGGGACTAAAAGAGTCATTTTGACAAAATGTACAACCACCCTTTGCCACTTTACCATCAATATTAGGGCAAGTAAATCCACTAATAGCTATTGGTATTTTACTCACTTTGGTTTTAAATTTTTTCTTTAGGTATCTTCCATAAGTATTTAGTTTTTTCAAACTTATCCTTTAATCTATTATATATTTTTTAAATTCTTGATTTAAAGATTTATTATCTCTAATTATCCATCTTTTAAAAGTTAAATATGATGATTTTATATCTAAATCTCTTTGAATATCTTTGGAAATAGCTCTTTTAAGCTTAGATTTTTGATACTGTTCTAACTTTTTTTGAAATTCTGAAATAATCTCTACTATCTCATTTTTTAAATCTTCACAAGAGTTACTTTTAGAATCTGTTCCATTATATATTCTATCTAAAATAGTTATAGTATTATCTATTTGAGTATCAAGATTTTTTATACTATCTACTTTGATAATCTCTATTTTACACTCTAAAATATTTAGTTTAAGTTTAATATATTTTTCTACATCAACTTCACAACAGTTTAAGATTTCATTATCAGAATTAGTATTTATATTCTTAGGTTTTATTTTATTACATTTTTGACAACAATAAAATAGATTTGAATACTCATTTTTTAGATATGGATAATATTTTTGAGGATAAAAATGTTCAACTTCAAAATGCCTTGTAACCTCTTCACATAGATAACATTTTTTATTAAAATCTGTTTTGAGACTCTCTTTAACTATATTATCACTATATTTATTAAAAGTAGGATTCTCTTTTCTATCTACTTTTATCACTCCATAATCCTCTTTTGAAGCTCTTTAAATCGTAGATATATATTAGTAGATAACATTAATGCTATATCATCAAGTTCTCTATCTAATTTAGACAACTCTTTTTCATCTTCTATCGTTATATCCTCTTTTTCAAATATATTAATTAACTCTTCATATCTTGATATTTTCTCTTCTAAGATATGTGAATATTCACTATCTACTTCAAAATAATTTTTTACAATATTAGAATAAGAACCATTGACAAATCTATCTCCATTACTAAATTCTTTTCTCTCTAAATCATAAATTACACTATTTTCTATTGAAGATAAAACAAAAGGGCTATGAGTTGTAACAATAAATTGAATATTTGGGAAAAAGCTTGTAAGTAGAGGCATTATATTTTTTTGAAGTTCTACATGAAGATGATTTTCAACTTCATCAATTAATACTATACCCTCATAATCAAAACTTTTTACTTCAAATAGTTCTATTTTAAGTATAATTTCTGTTATTATATCAATAATAGCAGAATATCCAGCAGATAAACTATTAAAATCAAAAGGCTCACGATTACTTCTATGAATAAAAAAATTATAATTTTTTCTATCAAATTTTAAAAATAAACTATCATCAGTAAAAATTTCTTTTAGCATATTTTCAAATTTATTAAACCAATCATCTATTTGTTCTATTAATTCAATTTCATTATCATCTCTTGCAAAACTTCTCTCTGCTTTAAGATTCACTATATGTTGTAAAAAATTTATATTTAACTTATCTTTAGGAATATCATATTTTTTTATACCTTTTGGTTGTTCAACATTAAGAGACCTTTTTGCAGGAAAGAAACCATAAAGAATATTATCAATAATAGTATTAAATTTAGGATAAAGAGTTTTTTTAAATTTTATATAATTTTCTTCATCTATGTTAGCATTTAAAAAAAAATCATTAAGTGCTTCCAAAACCGAAGTCTTCCCACACCCATTTTTCCCAGTTAAAATCAGATGTTTTTTAGTATCACCCAATTTTATATCAATATTCTCTAAGTGTCTAACTTTACCAATATGAATATCTGTAATAAAATTATCCACTCTTAATCCTTAACCTATACTACAAGATGGACTGTTAGCATTTCCACCAGCAAAATAGTTTCCATCAAAACTCACAAGTGAATATTTTCTCTCTCTACCCAAAGCATCTTGAAGTCCATCAATAGATAAAAATCCAAGAGAATCAGCACCCATCTTATCAGCTATCTCATTAGGATTTAAAGTAGAAGATATTAACTCTACAGTTGTTGGTGTATCAATTCCATATCTACAAGGATATTTAATCTCTGGGGCTGCTATTCTCATATGAACCTCTGTTGCACCTGCCTCTTTTAGCATTCTTACAATCTGTTTTGAAGTTGTGCCTCTTACAAGTGAATCATCAATAATTGCTACTTTTTTACCCTCTATTAGATGTTTTATAGGAGATAATTTTAGTTTAACTTTAAGTTCTCTAATCTCTTGTGTTGGTTCTATAAATGTTCGTCCTACATAGTGGTTTCTCACTATTCCCATCTCAAATTTTGCACCAATCCCATCAGCATATCCTTTAGCTGCTGCTACTCCACTATCAGGGACAGGTAATACAATATCTACATCACAAGGGACTTCTTTGGCTAATCTCTCTCCCATTTTTAGTCTCATTTTATATACATTTTTACCATCAATTATACTATCAGGTCTTGCAAAATATATATATTCAAATGCACATGGATGAAAGTCTGGTTCAAAAATTTGAATTGATTTTGGCTCTTTACCATCTTCAAAAACAAGCATCTCACCTGCTCTTACATCTCTAATAAACTCAGCACCAACTAAATCAAAAGCACAAGTCTCACTTGCTACAATATAACCACCATCAGGCAGTTTCCCTAAACTCATTGGACGAATACCAAATCTATCTCTAATGGCAAACATCTTTTTACGACTTTGAATAACCAAACAGTATGCCCCCTCTATTTTAGTAAGCATATCTTTTATTCTATCAATAAGAGCATCTTTTTTAGATTTGGCTATTAAATGAACAATATTTTCTGTATCCATATCTGTTTGAAATATAGCACCATTAGCAATTAATTCACCTCTAACCTCATTTTTATTAATAAGATTACCATTATGTGCAACAGAAATTTCTCCAAGCTTATATCTAGCAAATACAGGTTGTGCATCAAGGATTGAGTCATCTCCAGCTGTTGAATATCTATTATGACCAATAGCCATATTACCTTTCAATACTCCAAAAGCATCTTCATCAAAAATCTCTGTAACTAACCCTCTCTTTTTAAAAGTATGTATTCTTGCTCCATCACTAGAGCTAATCCCAGATGATTCCTGCCCACGATGTTGCAAAGAAAAGAGAGAGTAGTAAGCTATTTTAGAGGCATTTTCACTGCCATATACACCAACAATTGCACACATAATATTATCCTTTATATACCAAAATAGTTTATCTATTTATATTTTAGTGATTGTATCTAAAAAGTTATAAAATATATGATATAATGAAAAAGAAAAACTAAAGTTTATAGTATGAAAAATAGAATAATTAAGAATGGTGGATAGAATCCACCATTTAAGCTAAATAGAGTTTATTATATACCAATACAATCATTAATAGAATAAAAACCACTCTCTTGATTAACTAACCATTTAGAAGCTCGTAACGCACCTTTAGAGAAAGTATCTCTACTTGTTGCAGTATGATTAAGTTCTAAAAACTCTCCATCATTATAAAATCCAACTGTATGCTTTCCTACAATATCTCCACCACGAAGTGCCATTACTGCTATTTCATCTTTGGTTCTTGCTCCAATTTGTCCATCTCTACCACTAATTCTAACAGCATCTAAATCTAGCCCCCTACCTTTAGCAGCAAACTCTCCTAAAGTCAAAGCAGTACCTGATGGAGAATCTACTTTATGTCTATGGTGTTGTTCTACAATCTCTATATCAAAGTCTTTTAATTTTGATGATACTTGTTCTACAAGTTGTTTTAGTAATGCAATTCCAACTGACATATTAGATGAGTATAGAATTGGCATCTCTTTTGATGCTTCCATCATCAAATTTTGCTGATGAGGATTAAAGCCTGTTGTAGCAATTACTAATGGGGTGGGATTTTTAAGAGCATTTTCTAATAAATCCTCTGTCGCTTGTGGAGCTGAAAAATCTATAACTACATCACAATTTTCTAATAACTCTTTCATTGAGTTTGTTACAACTGTACCTTTTGAAAGTGCTTTTTGAAGCTCATCAAATACATGAACACAACTTAAAACTGCTTCATTATCATCTGCTAGATTATCTATCAAAAGAGAACCAACTCTACCTGTACTACCTACTAAACCTACTTTTACCATTAATTTAACTCCTGAATATAAGAAATTACTCCTAATGCTGCTACTGCACCATCTCCTGCTGCTGAAACTACCTGTTTTGGGGCTTGAATTCTCATATCACCACATGCAAATAGACCATCTATATCTGTTTTCATATTCAAATCAACTATCACTTGCCCCCAATCATTCATAGCACAAATAAAGTTACCATTTTCATCTTTTAATACACCATTATTTACATTATGCCCTACAAATACAAAAAGACCACTATTTTTCATATCTGTAATCTCATCTGTTTTGATATTTTTAATTTTCACACCATCAAGACCCATCATTCCACCATAAGCCTCTTCTATTACACTATCTGTAATTAGATGAATATTATCTTTTCTTTTAACTCTTTCAAGTGTAGGAGGTGCTGCTCTAAATTCATCTCTTCTATGGACTACGAAAACATCACTACATATATTAGATAGATAATATGCCTCTTCAAGTGCTGTATCTCCACCACCAAGGACTGTTACTGGTTTATTTTTATAGAAAAACCCATCACAAGTAGCACAAGTAGATATACCTTTCCCAAAAAACTCATCTTCACCATTAAAGTTTGCTCTCTTTGGAGTAGAACCAGTAGCTACAATTACAGTAAGTGCTTCAACTTCTTCTCCCCCCTCAATAGTAATTACAAAATGGTTATCTACTTTAGATACTCTCTCAACCTTTTTCATCTCATGCTTTAATCCAAAAGCAAAACACTGCTCTTGCCAAGTATTCATAAAATCCATACCTGTTTTATCATGCTCAAAAAACCCAGGGTAATTCTCTATCTCACTACTTTGAGTAATCTGTCCCCCTGGCATTCCAAGTTCAAACATTGTTACATTCTTTAATCCACCACGAGTTGCATATAATCCTGCTGTAAGTCCAGCAGGTCCTCCACCAATAATTGCACAATCTAACATATCAAACTCCATTTAGTTATATTTTAATGATTGTATCTAAAAGATAATAATAGATATAAATTAAATCCCAAACATTTTATTTATATTTATAATATTTTCAATTAGTATCGCATTTTTAATTCCAAAATTTTTGGCACACTCTATATCACTAATCTTATCGCCTATTAATAATGAATTATCCAAATCTATATCATAAATTTTTTTAGCTTTCTCTATCATACCTATATCTGGTTTGCGACAGTTACATTTACTAAAATTTGGGTGATGAGGGCAGTGAAATATATGAGATATTTTAATATTTTGTTTTTGAAATTTATCTATCATCCAGTTAGAGAGAGTATCAAAATCACTTTGATTATAATACCCTCTTGCTATACCTGATTGATTGGTAACTACTATAATAATATAATCTTTGCTCAAAAAGTATCTACAAAACTCAAAAATACCCTCACAAAATTCAAAATCTTCTATTTTATAGAGATAATTTTTTTCTATATTAATGACACCATCTCTATCTAAAAAAAGTATTTTTTGCATTTAGCTCCATTTTTTATTGACATTATAGATATTTTTTGTTATAATGTATTTATAATTCGCCTACGGGCATACCCACTTTTTTAAGTGGGAACAATCAACTCTATTAATCTATTTTGAATATTTTTAAAATCTTCTTTAGATATTATACCTATTTTATTTGTAAGTCTTTTTTTACTAAAACTTTTCATTTGTAATAACATCGCACTATTTTTTGACTTTCCTTTTTTTGTATCAAATTCAAATGGATAAAAATAATCATTATCTTTAATAGTTGTGGTAAGAGGAACTCCTAAAAATAAATCTTTAGTAAGTTTTCGTACCACTAAAACTGGTCTTGAAAAAAGTTCCCCTTTACCATACTCCTCATCACCTATATTTTGTCCTAATTTAGCCCAAAATACTTCTCTTACTTTAATACCTATATGTATATTATTTTTTGAAGTTGCTTTTTTAACTTCATTCCATTTATCATAATCATTAAACATTATCAAACAAACCTTACAAATCAGTTTTTAATACTGCCCCACTACTCGCATTTGTAACTAATGCTCTATATTGTTGTAACCATCTTGATTTTAGAGGTTTTTTAATTGGTACAAAGTTAGCTTCTCTTTTTGCTATCTCTTCATCACTTAAATCAACTGAAAGGATATATTTATCTACATCAATATGAATACTATCTCCATCTTGTAGTAATCCTATCATACCACCCTCAGCAGCTTCAGGAGATACATGTCCAATAGATGCCCCTCTTGTTGCCCCACTAAATCTACCATCAGTAATAAGTGCTACACTATCACCTAATCCCATACCCATAATAAGACTTGTTGGTGCTAACATCTCTTGCATTCCAGGCCCACCTTTTGGTCCTTCGTATCTAATTACTACTACATTTCCAGCTTTTACTTTATGGTCAATTATACCTTTTATAGCCTCATCTTGTGAGTTGAAACATACAGCAGTACCTGTAAATACTCGTTCACCTGTAATACCTGCTGTTTTGATTACAGCACCTTGTTCTGCCAAGTTTCCATATAAAATAGCCAATCCTCCAACTTGTGAGTATGGATTATCTATTGTATGGATAATATTTGTATCTACAATTTTAGCATTTGCTATTCTCTCTTTTAACATCTCACCTGTAATTGTAAGATTATCAAGTAAAATATCTTCTCCTCTTTTGCTCATCTCATGCATTACAGCACTTACTCCACCTGCTTTATCTATATCTTGCATATGTACTGTTGTAAGAGATGGAGAGATTTTGGCTATATGAGATACTCTTTTGCTTACTTTATTAATATCACTTAGATTAAAATCTACATCTGCTTCAATAGCAATAGCTAACATATGAAGAACTGTATTAGAACTTCCACCCATAGCCATATCCACAGCAAAAGCATTTCTAATAGCATTTTCATTTAGAATATTTTTGATATTATATTTTGCTTTCTCTTCTTGTTCCATCAATGCAATTTCACAAACTCTTCTTGCTGCTTTTCTATATAACTCTTCTCTCTCTTTAGTAAGTGCTAAAATTGTACCATTTCCTGCTAATGCTATACCCATAGCCTCCATAAGCGTATTCATACTATTTGCTGTAAACATACCACTACAACTACCACCACTTGGACAAGCATTACACTCTAAATCATCTAATTCATCAGCACTAATTTCACCCGTTTCAAACTTACCAACACCCTCAAATACAGTGGCAAGGTCAATTGGTTCTCCATCTTTAGTATAACCTTTTGCCATTGGCCCACCACTTACAAATACTGTTGGGACATTTACTCTTAAAGCACCCATTATCATACCAGGTACAATCTTATCACAATTTGGGATAGCTATCATAGCATCAAGTTTATGTGCATTCATAACTGTCTCAATAGAGTTAGCAATTACCTCTCTACTTGGCAATGAAAATAGCATTCCATCATGCCCCATAGCGATACCATCATCTACACCAATAGTATTAAACTCAAATGGCACACAACCATTTTTTCTAATCTCATCTTTGATAATATCACTTACTTTATCCAAAAAGAAATGCCCAGGGATTATCTCTATAAATGAGTTTGAAACTCCAATAAATGGTTTATCAAAATCTTCATCTTTAAGTCCTGTTGCTCTTAGCAAACTTCTATGTGGCGCTCTATTATGTCCCTTTTTTACTTCATCACTTCTCATCATATTTAATCCATTCTATAAAATATTATTTTTGTTATTGTAACATAAAGTAATAAATATTATTACTAAATAGCTTTCTCTTCTCCATTAAACAATCTCACTATATTTGGAATATGTTTATAAAATACTATAATAGATATTATCCAAACAGGAGAGTGCGAACCAATTCCCTCAACCTCTGGATATAAAATATAACTTGATATTAAAAATCCTATTAATGCTATAATTGATGATAGAGATGAAATTTTAAGCACCTTACCTACAAAAGCCCAAACTACAATAGCCACCAAAGCAGAATAAGGCATCATTACAGCCAATACTCCAATAGCCGTAGCCACACCTTTGCCACCCTCAAATGCCAAAAATATAGAGAAACAGTGTCCCATTACAGCTAAAACTGCTATTGTCCATAGAGTAGCTTCACTTACATCAAATGCCATAGCAATTAAAAGCACTACTACACCTTTTATCACATCTAAAAATAGTGTAATAGCCCCAAGCTTTTTACCTAATGCTTCATCTTTGGCTTTGACTACTCTTAATACATTTGTAGCCCCTATATTTCCACTTCCCTCATTTTTAATATCTACATTAGCAAATTTTAATGCTAATATATATCCAAATGGGATACTAGCTAATATATAAACTACACCATAAAAAATTAAATTTTCCATCTACCCTACTCCTCAATCTCTGCTACAAAAGTCTTTGTTACTTTACCACCAAAGTAGTAATTATTATCTCTAAAATCAATATATAATTCATCTCCACTTCTTGGCAAGACCTTAACACTAGGAGATACTAACCCCTCTTCTAATGCCCGTACAAATGATGATACCATTCCTGTCCCACAAGCTAAAGTCTCACCCTCTACACCTCTCTCATAGGTACGAATAGAGATTTCATTATCATCACTAATAGAGGCTATATTTACATTAGCATTATATTTATACCTAAGCTTACTCATAATCTCTAAATCAAACTCACTAATATCATCTCTAATATTAATTAAATGAGGCACACCTGTATCAATTAACCACCAATTATAACCATACTCATTAATATCTCTTCTAATAATTTGAGGTTGTGTCATTTGAGTAACTACATATAATCCATTTATAGTAGCTTTAATTACACCAGCACCAGTTAAAAATATAGCCTCTCCATTTTTGGATATTCCCTTTTCATCTGCATAGTGAGCCACAGCACGACTAGCATTACCACACATAGAGGCATAACTCCCATCAGCATTATAAAAATCCCACTCAAAATCATAATCTTGATGAGGTATTAAAACTACCAATCCATCTGCCCCCACTCCATTTTGTCTATGACAAAACTTTTTGGCAAGTTGGCTTCTATCCAATTTTTGATTTGAATGATAGATTATAAAATCATTACCATTTGCTGAATATTTTGTGATTTTCATATCATCTCCATAGCTACTTAAAATAGAGAGTATTGTATCTAAAATTTTATAAAAATAGTTCTATCTAAAGTATATATAGTCCAATTTATGCTATTATAAAAAATAAAACAATATTTAAAAAGGGCATAGATGAAAATAGCATTAATAGGAAGTAGGGGTATCCCTGCTAATTATGGTGGATTTGAAACTTTTGTAGATGAATTATCTAAAAGATTAGCTAAAGATTTTAATCATAAAATAGTAGTAGTTTGTGATAAAGAACAACAAAAGGTAAATAATAACCTTGAAGAATTAGATGGTGTAAAATTAATATATTCCAAATACTCCAAATCAAAAAATGCTATTTTATACTATTATGATTCTATTAAACTAGCACTTCATCATAGTGATATTATATACTCTTGTGGTCCTGCTGGTGCATTATTTGGATATTTGATTTATAGACAAGATAAAATTCTTATTACAAATCCTGATGGATTAAACTATAAAAGAGCAAAATGGAATAAATTTATCCAAAAGGCATTTAAATATTTTGACTATTTTGCTTCTCGTAATAGTGATTTGGTATTGTGTGATTCTTATGGAGTTGAGAAGTATATCAAAGAGGAGTACTCTCCAAAAGCCACAGAGGTGATAGAGTATGGGGCATATCCAAATAAATTTATAGATGTTCAAAATCCAAAAGTAGAAGAGGTATTAAATAGATATAATTTAATGGCTCATAAATATCATTTAGTTGTAAGTAGGCTAGAACCTGAAAATCATTTAGAGATGATAATAAAAGGGTATCAAAAATCATCTAGGGAGTATCCATTAATTATTATTGGTAATAAAAATAGATACTATAAAAAGCTTAAAAAAATCTCTAATATGAGCGTACTATTTTTAGGTGGTATATATAATGCTGATGAGCTTTCTATTATCAGAGCAAACGCACTAAATTATATTCACGGACATAGTGTAGGTGGTACAAACCCATCTCTATTAGAGGCTATGGCATCAAAAAATATTACAATATGTCATGATAATAACTTCAATAGAGAGGTAGCAAAAGATGGTCTATTTTTCAAAAATAGTGGTGAATTAGATATAGTACTTACCAAACTAGAAGAGAACCCAAAAAGATATGTAAATCAAATAGATGAGCTATACAAAAGAATAGTAATATATTATAATTGGAGTTCAATTGCTAGAAGATATGATAAACTATTTGAGAGTATGAAAAAATGATTAAACCAAATTTCTTGATTGTAGGGGTGGCTAGATGTGGTACTACTTCTATATATCATTATCTCAACCAACACCCACAAGTAGCTATGTCCAAAAAAAAAGAGCCGAAATATTTTAGTTCTATTAATATAGAGTTTCCTCATAATGGAATTGGTGATAAGAGTGTAGATAGTGTGGTAATCAAAGATAGAGATGAATACTTTAAGCTATTTAAAAAATTTGATAACCACAAAGCGATTGGAGAGGCAAGTAGTGATTATCTATATTTTCATAAACATACTATTAAAAGTATCAAAGCAGAACTTGGAGATATAAAGATAATAATATCTATCCGTAACCCAATAGATAGAGCATATTCAGCATATAATAATCTATTAAGAGATGGTAGAGAGAAGTTATCATTTAGAGAGGGATTAGAAGAAGAGGATAATAGAATAGCTCAAAATTATGATTGGATGTGGGCATATAAAAAGGGTGGATTATACTATCAAGCTATCAAAGATTTTCAAGATAATTTCTCTAATGTAGAGATAGTTTTATTTAATGAATTAAACAGTAATTCAAATGGTGTGATGAGTAGAATTTTTAAATTTTTAGATATAGATAGTGATATAGTAGTAGATACAAATACCAAATATAGTCATTCAGGCAAAGCCAAAAATCCAATTATAAAATATATTAGCAATAGAGACCATAGAGTAGCATTTGCTATTCGCCAAATGATTATGAAGTTAGTACCTCGCTCATTTTTGGAATCAATTGCCAAAAGAGTATTGAGTAAAGATAATATGAGAGATGAAGATAGAGAGTATTTAAGAGAGTATTTTAGAGATGATATAGAGGCTACATCTAAATTAATAGGTAAAGATTTATCGCATTGGAGATAGAAATTTTGAATATTTGGTGGGTTTCACCCACCCTACGGAGAGTAAAATGAAGATATTGACATTTGATATAGAGGAGTGGTTTCATATATTAGATAATGACTCTACTAAAGGGGTTAAGGAGTGGAGTAATTTTGAGTATAGATTAGATAAAAATATGGATAGAATTTTTGAATTATTAGATAGAAAAAATCAAAAAGCTACATTTTTTTGTTTGGGTTGGGTGGCTCAAAAGTATCCTGAGATTATTAAAAGGATTAATAGTTATGGGTATGAGATAGGTACTCACTCTAATACTCATCAATTAGTATATGGACAAAATAGAGCCTCTTTTATAGAGGATTTGAATATATCTATCAAATCATTAGAGGATATTATAGGTAAAAAGGTGATTACATATAGAGCCCCTGGATTTTCTATTACAGAAAATACCAAATGGGCATTTGAAGAGATTATAGAAGCAGGGATAGAGAGAGATAGCTCTATTTTCCCTGCTTCTCGTTCTCATGGTGGATTTGCCTCTTATAGGGAGTCTAATCCATCAATTATAGAGATAGAGGGTAAGAGATTAAAAGAGTTTCCTATAACTTTGTATAAAAATATTATATTCTCTGGTGGTGGGTATTTTAGACTGCTTCCATATCCAATTATTAAATATCTATTTCAAAATTCTCACACAGTAATGACATATTTTCACCCCAGAGATTTTGATGCTACCCAACCTATGATAGAGGAGTTATCTGCTATTAGAAAATTTAAATCATATTATGGACTTAAAGGGGCATTTAATAAGTTAGAGAGATTATTAGATGATTTTGAGTTTGTAGATATAGAAGAGGCTACAAATAGTATTAAATGGGATAAAAAAAGTATTATAAAACTTTGATAAGGAAAAGATAGAATGAAAGATATATTAATAATTGGAGCTGGTGGGGCTGGGCTTTGTAGTGCTTTGAGTGCCAAAGGTTTAGGGGCTGATGTAATGGTAGTATCTAAAGCTTATCCTACTAATTCTCAAACAACTATGGCACAAGGTGGGATTAATGCCTCTTTGGGGAATAGAGATGATGATAGCATAGCTTCTCATATAGCAGATACTCTTAAATCATCAAAGGGCTTAGCTAAAGAGGAGATGATTACTAAGATGTGTAGTGATGGAAGGGCATCTATTGAGTGGTTAGAGTCTATTGGAGTGCCATTTTCAAGAGATGAGAACTCTAATATTGCCCAACGAAGATTGGGTGGGGCTACTCATAAAAGAGCTTGTTATTCACAAGATTATACAGGGCTTAAGATACTTCATACTCTATATGATAATGCTCTTAAAGAGGGAGTTGAATTTTTCAATGAACACTATTTGCTTAATTTAATCAAAGATAAAAATAGAGTGGTTGGAGTAACTCTATTAGATATTACCAAAGGCGAAGTGGTTGAACTATTTGCTAAATCTATTATTATAGCCACAGGTGGATATAGTGCTATTTATCATAACTTTACAACTAACTCTTATGGAAGTGTGGGAGATGGAATATCTAGTGTAATTAGAGCAGGTGGAGAGGTAAGCTTGATGGAGTTTATTCAATTTCACCCAACAGCACTCAAAAGTTCTGGGATATTAATCTCTGAGAGTGCTAGAGGAGAGGGTGGATATTTGCTTAATAGTGATGGAGATAGATTTGTAGATGAGCTTAAACCTCGTGATGAGGTATCTCGTGCTATAATTGAACAGATTGCTAATGGGCAAGATGTATTTTTGGATATTCGTCATTTAGGAGAAGAGAAACTAAATGAGCTATTGCCCCAAGAGATAAAGCTTTGTAAATTACATGAGAATATTGACCCAGCAAAATCACTAATTCCAATTAAACCAGTAGCTCACTATACTATGGGTGGGATTGATGTAGATAGTAATTTATCCATAAATAGACTTGATGGGGTGTTTGCTGTGGGAGAGTGTAGTAATTCACATATTCATGGTGCTAATAGATTGGGTGGTAATTCACTTTTAGAGATTGTATCAATGGGTAAGTTAGCAGGGGTAAATGCTTATAAATATTCTCAAAATAGTGAGAAAATAGAGATAAATTCTACTCAATTGAAAGATGATAAAAAGATGATAGAAGAGATTTATAAATATAGTAATAATATCAATTTTTATAATAAAAGAGACTGCTTAGGAGAGGAGTTTTATCTAAAAGCAGGGGTTAAAAGAGAAAAAAATAATTTGATAAACTTATTAAAAGATATTGATAATATTGATATAAAAGAGATGGGTATAGGTGATAAAGCAAAAGAGAATAATCAAAATTTAGTGGAGTTTTTGGAGTTTATAAACTCTCTTGATATTGCTAAATTGATGCTACAGAGTGCTTTGGATAGAGAAGAGAGTGTAGGGGCTCATTATAGAGAGAATTAGTAATTTAATATATCTTTAAGTTATTACTAACAATTATACTATAATAACATCTTAATCAAAAGAGATTGGCTATAAATAGAGTTTTTTGAAACTTTTCTTAAAATACTCTAAAATTATGCTATAATTATAAAAATAAACTTAAAACTACTCAAAAGGAAATGCTATATGAGAATATTGATTATTGAAGATGAAGTATCACTAAGTAAAATGCTTTCAGATGGTCTAAAAGATAGTGACTATCAAAATGATGTTGTACAAAACTTAGCAGATGCTAGATATTTTCTTGGAATTAGAAATTATGATTTAATTCTACTTGATTGGATGCTACCTGATGGTAATGGTATTGATTTAATAAATGAAATAAAACAAATTAGTCGTAAAACTGCCGTAATTGTACTATCTGCTAGAGATGATAAAGAGAGTGAAATAGAAGCACTTAGAGCTGGTGCTGATGATTACATCAAAAAACCATTTGATTTTGAAATATTAGTAGTAAGAATAGAGGCTAAACTTAGATTTGGTGATTCTAATATTATTGAGATTGAGAACCTTATTATTAACCCTGAAGAGGAGAAAATAATATATAATAATGAAGAGATAGAACTCAAAGGTAAGCCATTTGAAGTACTTACTCACCTAGCAATTCACAAAGACCAAATTGTATCAAAAGAGCAACTTTTAGATGCGATATGGGAAGAACCAGAGTTAGTAACTCCAAATGTTATAGAGGTGGCTATTAATCAAATTCGTCAAAAAATGGATAAACCACTTAATATCACTACTATTGAAACAGTTCGTAGAAGAGGTTATAGATTTTGCTTTCCAAAAAAAGCATAAGAAAAAACTTTTTAATTAAACTCTCCATCTCCATGGTGGGTTTAATTGTAATATTATCGATTATCTTTTATAGATATACACTCTATTTTATAGATAGTAGTATCATCTCCTCATTAGACACATCTGTACAACAAGAGTTACAAAATACTATATATCAAGCTATTATAATTGTAAATATATTTAATATTATATTTGTTGGAATTTATGCTATTATTTTATCATCAATTCTTACCTATCCAATTAAGACACTTACAAAAAAGCTATCTAATATGAATGAAAATATGATAAAAAAAATAGATGTATCCCAACTGCCACTTGAATTTGAACCACTTGGTAAATCTATAAATAAATTATTAATGAGGATTTCTAATTTTTTAAAATATAAAAAAGAGCTTTTTATAGGTTCAGCACATGAACTCAAAACTCCACTAGCAGTAATGAAAACCAAAAATCAAGTAACATTGCGTAAAAAAAACCCAACAAACGAACAGTTAAAAGAGGCTTTAAAAGAGAATATAGAGTCTGTGGATAATATGAATAAAATTGTAACATCTATTTTGGCATTTGGTAGGGCGGAGGGGGCACAATTTGAGATAGCTAGAGAAGTAGATATTATAAAATTTTTAAATAAATCTTGTCGTGATTTCAAATTTTTGGCTATATCCCAAGGTAAATCATTTGAGTATAATATATCTCCAAAAAGTTATTCTATAGAGATACAGACTCTACTTCTCACTCAAATATTACAAAATTTTGTTCAAAATGCTCTAAAATTTACTCCATCTAAAAATAGAGTTATATTAGAGAGTAAACTTATTGGTAATGAGTATATTATTGAAGTAATTGATGAGGGGGTTGGAATTGATGAGAACAAAGACCTATTTGCTCCATTTGTTAGAGGTAGTAACTCTAATGGTACAGGGTTAGGACTATTCCTTGCCAAAAGTGCGTCTGATGCTTTGGGGGCAAAAATAAATATTAAAAATAGAAAAGATGGCAAGGGTGCTATTGCATCATTAATATTATCAAAATAGGATAATATGGAAAATAAAGAATTTAACTTTGATAATGATGAGATAGATGTAAGAAGAGCATTATCTACACTATATCGATATAAGTTTAGTATCATATTTCTAATGATAATTATGACAGCTTTTATGGGTACAAATGTCTATAAAAAACGAAATATTTATCAAAGTGTAGTTACACTAGAGATAGGTTCAGAGGTATCTAAAAGAGCAAAAGATGACCTATTATCAGATGTTATTGGTGCTTCACAAGAGGTAAATGAGATGACTGAGATGGATATTATCAAATCAAGTGAACTAATATCTAAAGCAATCAAAAAAGTAGGAATGCTTCATAATTATTATAGTAAGCATAAATATAAACTTGTAGAGTATTATAAAAATCGTCCATTTACAGTATATTTAAAAGATGGTTACAATAAAAATTTTGAACTTTATCCTCTTGATGAAAATAGCTTTAGACTACAACTAAAATTCAAAGATAAAAATGGTAAAAATATAAATTATAGTAATATTCACTACTATAATAAATGGATAAGAACTAAAAACTTTCATCTCAAAGTTGAACCTAATAGAAAACTAAAAGGCAAAAAATATCTTTTTATTGTATCAGAGATAGATTATATAATAAATAGTGTAAAATCAAGAATAACTGTATCTATGAAATCAAAAGATTCTAATATACTAAAAATAACATATCAAGATACAATACCTCTTAGAACCAAAGAGTTATTAGATGAGTTGGCAAAAGCATATATCAAAAGAGGATTAGAACAAAAAACACTAGAGGCTACCCAAAAACTATTTTTTATAGAAAAACAGTTAGATAAAATTCACACTGATTTATCTCAAGCAGAAGATAAAATAAAAGAGTTTAAGATAAAAAGAGGTGCATTAAATACAGAAACAAATGCCAAAATAAAAACAGAAAATATAGATAAATATAAACTTCAATTATCTAAAATTAAAATAGATGAAGAGATACTAAACAAAATTTATAAAAGTGTCAAAAAGGGTATAGGATTACAGAATATATCACTTGCAGGAGTACGATTATTAGATTTATCTCTTTCAGTGCTTATCCGTGGATTACAGGATGATATTATCAAAAAGAAATCTCTTCAAATTGAATATACAGACCAACATCCATTAATTATTGCTATTAATCAATCTATTAAACAAAAAAGAAATATGGCAAAAATGACTCTAAAAGCTTTAAGAGATAGCTATAAAACAAAAAGAGAAAATATGGAGGCTCTTATAAACGAGCAAAAAAGTATATTAGAATCTCTTCCTAAATATGAGAGAGAGTACTCTAAACTTACTAGAAAACATAAAGTAAATGAAAAAATATACTCATATCTACTAAGTAAAAAAATAGAAGCAGAAATTGCAAAAGCATCTACTGTAAATAAAAATAAAATCCTTGACTTTGCTCCAATCCCTATTAAACCAGTATCACCAAAACGAAAAATGGTTACTATCATTGGTACTATTTTAGGAATGATTTTGGGTATTATTTATGCCTTTATAAGAGAGTTTTTTGATAGTAGGATTAAAAGTGAGAGAGATATACATCTTGTTACAAGAGTCCCAATAGTAGCATTTATTCCCAAAAATATGATAATTACCAAAAAATTAGTAATGAAAAAAGAGGTAACAATAGATATTCTAAACTACCCTAGCCCCATATTTAATGAAGCATTTAAAACTCTTCGTACCAATATAGAACTACTATACCCCAATCATCGCTCTATCGTTATATCTCTCACATCAACGGTAACAGATGAGGGTAAGGTAACAACAGCAATTAATCTTGCATCTATATTTAGCTACACCAATAAAAAGGTTATATTAGTAAATCTTGACCTTAGAAGAAGTAGAATATTAGATAAATTTGGAAAATGTGATGCAGGAATTAATAGCGTCTTAAAAGGCAAAAAAGAGATTAATGATGTAATACATGAGACAATTTATGATAATCTTCATATTATTCATTCAGGAAAAGAGGAGAAAAACTCTACAAATATTCTACATACTCAAAATGTAAAAAATATTATTATGAAACTTAGAGAGTTATATGGTATCATCATAATTGTAACCCCACCAGTAGCATTTACAAAAGATGCCAAAGTAATAATGAGTCATAGTGATATGTCTCTTTATGTTGTTAAAAATATGTTTTCTAAACGAGATTATCTCAAAAACCTAGATGAATTTAGTAAAAAAATAAATGACTTAGGTATAGTCCTTTGTAATATGGAACAAAAAGAGAACCAAAAACTTATGAACCAATATTATAATTTAGAGAAGTAATAGTTGGTATAAACCAACTATTATATTAAGATTCTATAAACCCAATAGCATTTTCTACTCTACTTGCTACCTCATCTAAACCTAATATATACATAATCTCATCAAGCCCCGAACCACTCATCTTACCAAGCAGTGCTACTCTTAGAGGTTGTCCTAATTTCCCAAATCCTAACTCATTTTTAGAGAGATAGTTATCCATTACATCATGATAATCTTTTGGAGTATCTAATATATCTTTGGCTTTTAGCTCTTCTATAAACTCTTTTAGAATTTTAGATGCTTCGCCCTTAAATGCCTTTTTACTACTTTTAGCATCATACTCTTTTGGAGTATCTAATATAAGATTAATTTGAGATACAAGTTCTACCAATGTTTTAGCTCTTTCTATTGTAGCATCTATAATATTATCTTTTTTACTATGAGTTGAAATATCTAATCCATAATCTTTTAATAGCTCAATTAATTTATCTCTATCCATCTTTTTCATATAGTTAGCATTTAGCCACATCAACTTATCAAGATTATAGTTTGATGAGCTTTTATTTATATCTTTTGGATTAAATAGCTCTATCATCTCATCTATACTAAACTCCTCTTGGTCGCCATGACTCCAACCAAGTCTAACCAAAAAGTTTAATAATGCCTCTGGTAAAATACCTTGTGTTTGATAATCCATAACATCAGTCGCACCATCTCTTTTTGATAGTTTTTTACCCTGTTCGTTATTAATCATAGCTACATGATAAAACTTTGGCATCTCAAAGCCCAAAGCATTATATACTATCATCTGTTTAGGTGTATTATATAAATGGTCATCTCCACGAATTACAGTAGTAAGCCCCATCTCAAAATCATCAATCGCTACTACAAAGTTATATGTAGGTGTTCCATCAGCCCTAGCAATTACAAAATCATCAACTTCAGTAGCATCAATAGATATTAATCCCTTTACACCATCATTAAACTCTAACTTACCATCTAATGGTGCTTTAATCCTAATTACAGGTTCTACCCCATCAGGTGGAGTACCATCAAAATCTCTATATCTTCCATCATAACGAGTTCTCTCTTTTTTTGCCATCTGCTCTTCTCTAAGAGATGCCAACTCACCTTTGGACATATAGCACTTATAGGCTTTACCCTCATCAAGTAGTTGATTAATATATTTTGTATATACATCAAATCTTTTAGATTGATATACTACATCACCATCATAACTCATACCAACCCAATCAAATGCTTTAATAATAGCATTTAGAGCATCATCAGAGTTTCTTGCTTGGTCTGTATCTTCTATTCTAAGTAGAAATTTACCCTCATTTCGTTTAGCCCATAGCCACGAAAATAGAGCCGTTCTTAATCCCCCGATATGTAGATAACCAGTAGGACTTGGAGCAAATCTTGTAATAACCATTATTTAATGCCTTTTATTATTAATTATTTTCTATAATGACTTTTTAAAAATTCATCAATCTCTGATACTACAACCTCTACATCTTGTTCGCCATTAATTACTTGAAGAATATTATTTTTATTATAGAATTTTTCAATATTAGCTATTGTCTCTTGATATACTCTCATCTGCTCTTCAAATAGCTCATTATCTCCCATTCTCTCTTTTGCTACCTCATAAGATACTCTAATCTCTATCACACCATCAAGTTCTATAGAGTGGTCTCCATTTAAAATATCAGCAAAAATCTTCATCTGCTCCTCTTCTCTTGGGAAACCATCAAGAAGTACAACATCAGTAGGTGCATTTCTAAGTGCCTCCATAACAGTATCAATAGCAATAGCAGTTGGTACAAGTTGCCCCTTAGAGATATAATCACTATTTATCTTACCCAATTTTGAGTGTTTCTCTATCTCATTTTTTAGTAACTCTCCTAAAGAGTAATTTGTAATTTCTGGATGATTTTGAGCAATTAAGCTACCATCTGTTGTTTTACCAGAAGCAGGTGCTCCAATAAGAAGTATTAATTTTTTTGACATATCTATCTCCTAAACTTTTAATATCAAAATTATAACTAAATTTATATCAAAGTCTGTTATTTACTATCTTTTAAATGCAAAATAGCTTTAGATGATATATAATCTATATTAAACTCTTTTAATATTGGATTTGTTGTAGAGTTTATCTCTTGGACATATAAAAACGCTTCAAATTGTAATTTCTCAACATTTTGTTCTAATGATTTTTTCTCTATAAAATTATCTATTGACTCTACAATCTTAATCCCTGATGGGGCAATTAACATCATCAAAATACTCATCATTGTAATTACTACCAAAATCTCTATAAGAGTAAAAGCATTTTTCATAAGATATAGCCCTTTTATTATATAAAAAGTATTATAACTAAAATTAGATATAATTCCTTAATTAAAAATTTGGAGATTTTATGAGTTACAATCCTAGTGAGATAGAGAATAAATGGCAAAAAATTTGGGAAGATGAGGAGGCTTTTGAGCCTCTTGATGATTATTCAAAAGAGAAAAAATATATATTAAGTATGTTCCCTTTTCCAAGTGGAAGACTGCATATGGGACATGTGAGAAATTATAGTATTGGTGATGCAATGGCAAGATACTATCGTAAGCAAAACTTCAATGTACTTCACCCTATTGGTTGGGATGCTTTTGGAATGCCAGCAGAAAATGCAGCAATTAAAAACAATAGAGACCCCAAAGATTGGACATACTCAAATATTGATTATATGAGAAAAGAGCTAAACTCTCTTGGTTTATCATTTTCAAAAACTCGTGAGTTTGCCACATGCGACCCACTATATACCAAATGGGAACAAGAGTTTATTATCAAAATGTTTGAAGAGAAACTTCTATTTAGAGAATCTACCACTGTAAATTGGTGTGAAGAGTGTCATACAGTATTAGCAAATGAACAGGTTGAAGAGGGTTGTTGTTGGAGATGTAATAACGAAGTGCTTCAAAAAGAGATGGAGGGATATTATCTTGATATTAAAAGATACTCAGATGAACTATTAGATGATTTATCACAATTAGAGGATAAGTGGCCATCACAAGTCCTTACTATGCAGAGAAATTGGATTGGAAAATCACAAGGATTAGAGTTTGGATTTAAATTAACTAATGAGTCAAAAGAAAAACTTAATAATATTCAAAACTCATCGGAAGTGATGACTTTAGCCTCACAAAAAGCTGGAACTAAAGCACCAGTTCCTAATAAATTTGATGGATTTGATGTATTTACCACTCGCCCAGATACAATCTATGGAGTAACATACACAGCATTAGCACCAGAACACCCAATAGTAAAATCATTAATCCAAAATAATCTATTAGATAAAGATATAGCCCAAAAAATCACTGATATATCAAATATGAGTGAAATAGATAGAGCCAAAGCCGATAAAGAGGGTTATCCTCTTGGAATTAGCGTAATTCACCCATTAACCAATCAAGAGATACCTGTTTGGGTAGCCAACTTTGTATTAGCCTCTTATGGTGGTGGGGCAGTTATGAGCGTACCTGCTCATGATGAGAGAGATTTTGAGTTTGCTACTAAATATAATTTGGATATTAAAAGAGTTATTGAGGGTGGAGAAGAGAATAAAGCCTATACAAATGAGGGTAAATTAATCAACTCTAACGAACTAAATGGAGTATCAAATATAGAGGCAAAAGCCAAAGTAATTGAACTAATGGAGAATAAAAATTTAGGTAAAGGGACAACTAACTTTAAACTAAGAAATTGGGGAGTAAGTCGCCAAAGATATTGGGGAGCACCAATCCCATTTATCCACTGTAATGATTGTGGATTAGTAGCAGAAAAAGTAGAAAACCTACCTATTAAACTACCTGATAATGTAGAGATTACAGGAGAGGGAAACCCATTAGAGAATCACCCAACTTGGAAAAATTGTAAATGTCCAAATTGTAATAAAGATGCAATTCGTGAAACCGATACACTAGATACATTTGTCCAATCAAGTTGGTATCAATTTAGATATGCTACAAACCCTAAAAAGTGGGATAGTTGCGGAATTGATAGAGAAGATGTCAATTATTGGTTGGGAGTTGACCAATACATCGGTGGAATAGAACATGCAATACTACATCTATTATATGCAAGATTTTTTACCAAAGTCCTTAGAGATTTAGGATATATAAATATTGATGAGCCATTTGAGAGATTATTAACTCAAGGAATGGTGCTAAAAGATGGCAAAAAAATGAGTAAATCTATCGGAAATACAGTTGACCCTGATGAGCTAATAGCTAAATATGGAGCAGATACAGCCCGACTATTCACCCTTTTCACTGCCCCACCAACCAAAGAACTTGAATGGAATGATAGTGCCGTAGATGGCTCATTTAGATTTCTAAAAAAGCTATATGATAGAAAATCAAAAGTAACATCAAACAGCCTACCAACAATAGAACATAGCTCATTAAAAGCAAACGAAAAAGAGGCAAGAGCCAAAGTATATGATGCCCTAATCAAATCAAAAGTAGTATATGAGAGTAGTTTCACATTTAATACACTAATCGCATCATGTATGGAGGCACTAAATGCCCTTGATAAACAAGATAACGGAGATGTTTGGAGCGAGGGATTATATATAATATTAAACCTACTTGAACCAGTTATCCCTCATCTTGCTTGGGAGTTAAGTGATAAATTATTTGGACGAGAAAATCTAAAAAATAGTATCAAAGTCTTAGATGAGGTATTTATAAAAGATACAATCAGATTAGCCGTAAGTATAAATGGTAAAAGAAGAGCCGAGATAGATGTAAATGCCAATGCTTCAAAAGATGAGATTTTAGAGATAGCTAAAGCAAGTGTGCCTAAATGGTTGGAGGGTAAGAGTATTGTAAAAGAGATAGTTGTACCTAATAAATTGGTGAATTTGGTTGTGAAATAATCTTGTAAATACTATTAATATATTTTCGTAGGGTGTTGTCCCACGACAACACCAAAATATAATATAATAATGGTGTTGTATAAAATTTTCATACTCTAATCCTTTTTCCTCTCAGGATGATAAACACTCTTATTCCCTCTCTTATCTACTTGAATAAGTCTAGTTTTTGGCATTGTAAAGTACTCTTTTCTGTTTCCCTCTGTTGACTCTGATACAATTTTATCATACATATAAATATCATTTTTAAAGTATGCTTTTCCATTTTCTTGATATACAGTAAAGTATATTATATGAATAGGTACTGGATTTTTTAGATGTATGGTTGTTGGTTTGTTTGTTGCTATGATTTTATCTATTTTTGATTGATTGTAGCTACTACCTACTATCATTTTCATTAATTTAAATGGCTCTTTTACTCTCATACATCCTGAACTATATATTCTATATCTTCGTTCTAGTAGAGATTTATTATCTGTATCGTGTAGATAAACAGCATATTTATTTGGGAACATAAACTTGACTCTTCCTAGTGCATTCTCATCTCCTGGGTATTGTACAAAGCTATATGGTACTCTTTTTTTGCTATGTTCGTAGGTAAATAGCTTTTTCATATTAAGCTTTTTAGCTCCAAATTTACCATTTACATATATATTATGTTCTTCTAAATATTTTGGATTTCTTTTTAGGACATATATTAAATCTTTTTTGATTAAGCTATCAGGGATTGTCCAAGTAGGATTAACTACCATATATTTCATAACATCATCAAATATTGGGGTAGGACGAGATATTTTGCCAATTACTACATTCATTTTAAGTTGTTGCATACTATTTTGATAATATCTTAGTTTAAAATCAGCTAAATTTACTTCAATATGACGGCTTTCAAAACTTCTTGGATATAGTTTGGTTTTATCAAGATTGACTATTATAGCTTTGATATGTTTGTTTATCGGTTGATTTAGATAATATGTTGTTACTCTATTAATCTCTCCTGTAAGTTTGAGATTATATCTATTTTGATATGATAAGATAGCTTGTTTTAATTGAGCATCAAATAGGTTACTCATATTTGCATTTTGTGCTAAATCTCCTGTACTTTTGAGTATAGTTTTGATATTATATATTCGTCCATCACTCATACCCTTTTTTAGATTACTACCATATCTTATTTTTACACTATCTTTGTATTTATATTTTTTTAAGATACTAATTAATCCCATATATCTTTTTTTCATAGGTATTAGTGAGTCTAAATATCCATCTAAATTACCACTTGAAATAGCACTAAAAATAGAGCTATTAGATGGCATATATCTAGGAGATATTTCCCATTTTGCTTTTATATCATTGTTTTCTTTTAGCTCTTTTAGCTTCTTTTTGACCAAATTCCAATCAACATCACCAGCTTTAACAAATCTTACAAGTGATACAAATGAGTTAGTAAGCTTAATATCAAGCATTGCATATAGTTTGATTTTACTCTCTATTGATAAATCTTCATTATCTAACATATAAAGATATTTTTTGATAAGATATATATCAAATGGTTTTTGCTTGTAGTTGTATTTAAGGTTTTGTAGAAGTTGAACTATTTTTGATATTTTAGAATCAGAAGCAATCCACACAGGCTTATAATTATTGTTTGAATATATAAAATTAACACTATTTTTATTACGACTATCTACATTAGCAGATATATAGCTATTTATATAATTAGATACTTGTGAAGATGTTATCTCTATAGCACTTAAAAAGTAAGTAGAAATTATAAATATAATAAGAATTCTCATATTATATACTCCTGATATTATTTTTTATTATTATATAATAAATAATACAGAAGTAGATTAATACTAAAACTTATATGCTAAACCTACATTTATAGTAGAAACATCAAGTTCATCAGTGTGAGTAGCTGTTACACTATTTGTATCATACTCATCTTCTAAAGCTAACTGTGTATAATCAGCAAAAACTGATACATTTTTATTGATATTATGTGATGCACCTACACCCCATTGAATACCATCTGATTTATATTCTGTTGTAGCACCATCAATTGTAGTCTCACCATATCCAAGTAGAGCATAGATAGATGTTACATTCTTTTGTGTAAGAGTAATAGGGTACATTACTTTAGCATAAAGTGCTGCATTTGTAAGGTCATAATTTGCTACATCTACATCATTATATGTTACATCATCCATAGAGTTTGTAACTCTTCCCTCAATTGCAAAATTATCATTGATTTGATAACCTGCTAATACCATACCAGATAATTCCCAAGTAGCATCATCAGCAGTTGTTACGATACCATTTGGTGTAATACCTGCTCTTTGTTTTTCTGTAGCATAAGAGTATGCTACAGCCATATAAAATCCTGCTGAACTATATGTAGGTACATCTATCTTAATATCTTTAACTTTTGGAATAACAATTTTAGGTTCTATTACAGGTTCTATATCACCACCAGCGAAACTAAAACTACTAATTGCCATCATAGAGGCAATAGAGAGCTTAATTATTTTCATAATTTATCCTTTATATTTTTAATCCCCTATTGTAACACTTATTTACTTAGAATATAATATTATTTCATATCATTTTTGATTTTTAATATTTTTTATTTGATATTTAAAAATATATTGATGCTCTTCTGGTAATGCTTCATATATTTTATATGCTAATTCTCTTATCTCCCAAAGAGCAGACTTATCGCTTCTAAGAGATAAAAAATTTTGTAGAGAACGGGCATTTATACTCCAAGTAAGCTCACTTTTATAGCTCTCAGGCAGACAATATTTAGCCTTATCATTAGATACTCCACTTTTTAAAATATCTCTTAGATTATTAAGTGCTTTGATACTTGCTCTATCTACTAATTCATTATTAGTTAAAACTATAAATTTAGAAGCACCCTCAAAATCATCTTCTTTAAATGGCTCTATCTCTTTTAGCTCTTTGAGTGTATATCTAGTTGATTTGACACTAAGAGAGGCTATACGATGTCTTGCTAACTCTTGAAGCAAAGCCCGACTTATGTCTTTGATATAAAAATTATAATTTAAGTGTTCTAGTGTTGAGGAGTGTTTAAACTTATTTCCTACTCTATCAATCAGAGCTTTATCTTTCTCTCCTCCATTATCACTATTATCAAAGCTTTGCCAACAAGTCCTAATTGCATTTGAACAAATTGTAAGTGGTGTGTGGTGTAGTAGTTCTATATTCATATATTATCCTTATCTAATACTCTCTAAAATCTCTCTAAAATCTTTAAGATAAATCATATTTGCCCCATCACTTAATGCTTCTAGTGGATTGGTATGAACCTCAAAGAAAAATCCATCTACACCCACTGCATTAGCAAGTTTTGCCATATATGGAGCATATTTTCTATCTCCTCCACTTGTCGCTCCAAGGGCTGATGGTTTTTGGGTAGAGTGTGTTACATCCATAATTATAGGATAACCAAACTCTTTCATATCAATAATTTGTCTAAAATCTACTACTAAATTACCAAGTCCAAACATACTTCCCCGTTCAGTTAGCATAATTTTACTGTTTCCACTATCACGGACTTTGATAATAGGGTGTATCATATCTTTACCATCAAGAAATTGAGCTTTTTTAATATTTACAATTTTATTAGTTTTAGCAGTAGCTACCAATAAATCAGTTTGCCTACATAAAAATGCAGGTATTTGGATAATATCAATCACCTCTCCAAGTGCAGAGGCTTGAGAACTTTCATGAATATCAGTTGTAACTGGTAAATTAAACTCATCTTTTACTTTTTCTAAAATTCTAAGCCCCTCATCAATTCCAACACCACGATAACTATTGAGTGAAGTTCTATTTGCTTTATCAAATGATGCTTTGAAGATATAGGTAAAATCTAAATCTTCACTCATCTGTTTGATATTTTGAGCGAGATACATTATCATATCTTCGCTCTCAATTACACAAGGACCACCTATTATAAACTTATTAGTTTTTAGTTTTTGATATAATTTTTCGCTATTCACTAATATTTTCCTTTTTTTTGCTATTATATCTAAAGCTATTTAAATATGATAACCTTTTATATTATAAATAATGTAGCATCTTTGGCTTTAATTTTTCTCTTGATAGCCTCTTTTGCCATTAATCCACTATTATTAGTTGATATAATAATTTTATCACTATTATATAACTTTGTACTACTTACTCCACAACTAGGTGATTTATCTTTTCCAATAAAAAGTTCTATATCACTATGTTTATCAAAAAACTCTTTGGCATAATCTTTTATTGGTTGAGATAGATTATTACTATTTTCATTTGATATAGCTTCAATCTCTCCATCTATTAATATCAAATCCATAGTCTCTCGTGGCGTTCCAAAAGCGTAATCTTCTGGGCAAAATGGGATTAATTGATAATCTTTGATTTTATTAAGTAGCTCGTTATTTAGATTGTTATCACCATTATATTTACAATTTTCACCCAATAAACATGCTGATATAGCTATATTTTTTTGCATTATATCTCCTATTATAGATTATCTATCTCATTAATACTCAATCCTGTTGTAGCTACAATAATAGAAATTTCTACTCCTGAAGATTTAAGATTTTTAGCTATCTCTATACTTCTTTCATCTTTGCCCTCTTCTCTACCCTCTCTCTTAGCCTTCTCAATACTACTCTTTTGCATAAAGATAAACTCTTCTCTTTTATCTTGAATCTCTAGTTCTTCTTTGCTTAGGGTAGCTGTATTTGCTATCTCAAAGGCTTTTTTTAGGTTTTTATCTTTTAGCT
>Ga0256842_1000638_pt1 | contig 30694 bp, 29 predicted proteins | sample 4559240metaG_FD_185973 | JGI IMG/M metagenome (GOLD analysis project Ga0256842, IMG submission 185973) | Hydrothermal vent microbial communities from Guaymas Basin, Mexico - 4559-240 | ecosystem: Environmental > Aquatic > Marine > Hydrothermal vents | place: Mexico: Guaymas Basin | collected... | reverse complement strand
TAAAAAATGAAACCATATCAGATAACCCAAAAGCTAAAGGTTTACTAAAAGCAAAAGAGACATTAGATTATCTAAAAATGGATGATAAAGAGAGAGTAGCATACGAAAGTTATCAAAAATCACTACATAACCAAGCAAGTGCTTATGAATCTACTTATGTGATTGGTGAGATTATGGGTCGGAAGAAAGGAAAGATTGAAGGTGAGAAAAATAAACAAATTGAGATAGCTAGAAACCTACTAGATGTTTTAGATGTTGAAACTATATCTTTAAAAACTGGTTTAAGAGTAGAAGAAGTTAAAAACTTAAAGTTGGTAAAAAAGTAAATCATAATAAGCAAAATAGAATTTAGATAAATAGATATATTTTTTAGTTTCAGCTAAAATAACAAGAAGGATAAAAAATGATAAACAACAAATTTGTAGGGGCTCACTGTTCTGCTAGTGGTGGGGTTTTTAATGCTATAACAAATGCTCAAGAGATTGGGGCAAAGGCTTTTGCTCTTTTTACTAAAAATCAAAAAAGATGGGATGCTAAACCACTTGATACAAAAACATTAGATAAATGGTTTAAAAAACTAGATGAGAGTGGAATTTTACCAAAACATATACTTCCACACGATAGCTACCTCATCAACCTAGGAAACCCAGATGATGAAAAACTACTAAAAAGTCGTAATGCTTTTATAGATGAACTAGAGAGATGTGATATTTTAGGGTTAGATAGACTTAACTTTCACCCGGGAAGTCACTTAGTAAAACTTACTAAAAAACAAAAAGATGATGCTGGATTTTTAGCAGATGTTGAAAGTGAATGTTTAGATAAGATTGCAGAATCTATAAATGTAGCACTAGATAAAACAAAAAATGTAAAAGCAGTTATAGAAAATACAGCAGGACAAGGGACAAATCTAGGTTATAAGTTTGAACATCTAGCACATATAATAGATAAAGTGGAAGATAAATCAAGAATCGGTGTTTGTATAGATACTTGCCATATGTTCACAGCAGGTTACGATATAAGAACAAGGGAAGCATACGACAAAACTTGGGGTGATTTTAGCGATATAGTAGGCTTTGAGTATCTTATGGGTATGCATATAAACGATTCTAAACCACCACTAGGTAGCAGAGTAGATAGACACCACTCACTAGGTGAAGGTGAGATAGGACTAGATGCTTTTAGATTTATTATGAATGATGAAAGGATGGATGATATACCACTAATTTTAGAAACCATAGACGATACTATTTGGAAACAAGAGATAGAACTTATGTACTCTTTTATGAAGTAAATAGAATATAATGGTTCATTAACTTATTTTTATAGATTTTTTAGTTAAAATTAAACTAATTTAATTAAGGGATTGGTTTTGTTTAAAAATATGAAAATCACTTCTCTTAGTATTGCTCTTATATCATCATTAGCTATCTTTTCAGGTTGTAATGATATCGACAATACTGGAGAAAATATAGTTGGTGACAATTTTGTAAGTGCTGAAATTATTGATGATATTAATGCTTCTACTATGTTAAACATTGTAAAAGCAAACATAAACCCAAATGCTACAAATGCTTTTGGGTATAAAGCTGTAAAGATAAACTATAACACAAAAGGTCAAAATGATGAGGATATAGTAGCGTCTGGTCTTTTAGTAATTCCAACAGCTACTACTGAATACAAAAACTATCTAAATTCTATCGGTAAATCTTTCTCTATCTCTATGATCTGTGATAACCACGGTACTATCTTTTTAAACTCAGAAGCACCTACTAATGTAGAAGTTAAAGATGGTATACCAAACTATCCACAAGCTATATCTATGACAGGTTATGCTGGTTTTGCTGGAATATACCCAGATTATATAGGTTATGGTTCATCAAATGATGTAGAACATCCATACCTATTAAAAAAAGCTTCAGCTAGAGCATCTGTAGATATGATAAAAGCAAGCCAAAGATATATGACAGATAATAACATCATTTTGAATTCTCAACTATTTATATCTGGTTATTCAGAGGGTGCTTATGTAGCTTTAGATTTAGCAGAAGATATTGAAACAAACTATAAAGATGAGTTTAATCTCATGGGTGTTGCACCTATGGATGGTCCATATCTACTAGATAAGTTTGGTGATTCTATTATAAAATCAGATGGTGTTATGAGTGTTCCAGCATTTATAGCTTTTTTAACAGATTCTTATTCTAAAAATTATGAAAAGATAACACTAAATGAGATGATATTAGATTCTAAAATACCAGCTTTTTACAACTTGTTTGATGGTAATAATTCACTTTTAAACATACAACTAAAACTTGGTTTAGGGTTTAATGCACCAACAAACTATCTATTTAAAGATAATTTTATATCAGATTATGAAGCTACCCCAGAAAATATACTAAGAGTTAGACTTCAAGAAAACAATGCTGGAAACTGGACAGCCAAAACTAAAATCAAACTTATACACTGCTCAAATGATGATATTGTTCCTGTTTCTATGACAACTGGTGTTTACGATATTTTAGAATCTTTAGGTTCTGTAGATATTGAAAAATATATCATAGATGGTGTTACTGCTGATTATACAAAAGGTGAAACAGTACACACAAATTGTGCTACTCCAGCATATACTGAAGCTTTAAAGTGGTTTAATACTATAAGGTCTGGAGAGATTTAATTATGAAAAACATATTACTAAAATTAACAACACTTTCACTTATCACGAGTAGTGGTTTATATGCAAATGGTTATAAAATACCTGAAACTTCTGTTAGTTCAGTATCACTCTTAGCAGCGAATGTTGCTCATTCAAGTGGAGCAGATACAGCTTACTATAACCCTGCCAATATGTCATTTATGAAAGATGAAAATATTATAGATATTAACCTACTACTTGTAGATGTAGATTCATCTAAATTTAAAGGTTCAGCATATGGTTATACCAATGTAGATATAGAATCGGAAAGTAAACTACCACTTATACCATCTTTACACTATGTATCACACAAATATGATAAATTTACTTTTGGTTTTAGCCTTGTTGTCCCAAGTGGTGTCACAAAGAGATGGGATGTTTCACCAGCTAAAGATGTAGCAAAACAGTTTACCCTTGAAGTTATAGAATTAAACCCTACCCTCTCTTATAAACTAAATGAGAAATTAGCTTTAGCTTTTGGTTTTAGATTGTTAAGTTCAAATGGTATAGTAAAAAGTCAATCATCTGCTTCTCGTGATATGAAAGGTGACAGCCTTGATTTTGGATATAACTTAGCACTAGCTTATAAACCTACATCAGCTTTAGAGGTTGGTATAACTTACTGTAGTAAAGTTGATTTAGAGGAGGAAGGTAATGCCAAACTATATATCGGTGATGCAAAAGTTTATGATGGTGGTGGAAGTGTAAAAGTTCCTCTACCTGCTCAACTAGATATAGCTTTAGCATATACATTTGAATCAAAGACAACTTTAGAAGCTGTATATGAAAAAACTTATTGGTCAGCTTATAAAACATTAGATTTTAACTATGTTAGCACTATCCCTGCTATACTCCAACCATCTATGGATGCACCTATAAGTAAAGATTGGGAAGATACAACAACTTACCGTTTTGGTGTAACACAAGAGTTAGATAAATTTACACTAATGGCAGGTTTTATCATTGATGAGACACCTATACCAGAAAAATCTATAAGTTTTGAGTTACCCGGATCAGATTCTAAAAGTATATCATTTGGTGCAAAATATAAGATAGATGAAAAACTTAGTGCTGGGTTCGGTATGCTTTGCTCTATGAAAGATTCAAGAAGAGTTGTAAATGAAGATATAGATGGTGAATTTGCTAATGATAAAACATATATCTTTTCAACAGGTATAAGTTATAAATATTAAGGATTTAGATGAAAACATTAGTTGATTTTATACAAATAAAAGAGATTGAAAAAGCTAAAATATTTCAAAATTTAAAATGTAATGATGCTGAAGCTATAGTGCTTCAGCATCTCATAAGAAAATATGTTCAAGGTCAAGATGAAATTTTAGTTTTAGAGTTTTTAATAGAACTATATGATAATAAAAAATTTAAATATTTAGACCATCTAAAAGAGATAAAGATACTGATTGAACTAGGTTGGGTAAATCAAGAAAGCTTTACTCCAGTAAAAATATCTGAAGTAACACCTTTAGAGCTTTTAAATACAACTATATCATTATCTCCATCTTTTTTTAAACTCGTACAAGATGGTTATCAAGAGGTTGATTTAGTAGAGATTAAACCTTATGTAGATCATTTAGAATATCTACAAGATCAATTTTTCAGAATTGAACTTTACCAAAAGATGGCTACTATACGCCAAAATGTTCATGAACATTCACTTGGAATCGATAGAGTTCAAAACAAACTAAAACTCTTAGAAAAACGGATAGAAGATAGAGTTAAACTAACATCTGAAAAACCTATTTTAGATAGATTCTTTAAACAAAAAAAGATGAATGAAAAAGAGCAAGTTATCTTTATAACCCTACTTCGTGAAGAGTATAGTGCTACTGATGGCTCACTTAGAGAGATGAACACTCTTATAGAATTAATATCTTTAGATGAGTATGATAAAATCAAAAACCGTTCTATATTAGAAGATGGTTCAAACCTTTTAAACTCAGATATTATAGACTATGAAGAGACACTAAACCCTTTTGGTGGAATCTCAAGAGCATTCTTTATAGTTGATGATGTTCTACGATATATAATTCATCCACAAAAAAATAAAAAAGTTAAAAGACTTAAATTAACAGCATTGATAGAAGAACAAGATATTTTTGAACTCATAGAACCAATAACATCTTTAGATGATGTTGTACTAAACGAAAAAATAAAAACAACACTAGAAAATCTAATGAAACAAGTTGATAAAGATGTTGTAAATCGTCTTATAGAGTGGGGAATCAAAGATAAAAAAAGTGGTATTGATGCTAGAATCATATTTTATGGTCATGCTGGAACTGGTAAAACTATGACAGCTTACTCTCTAGCAAAATCTCTAAAAAGACAAGTTTTAGCATTTGATTGTTCTAAGATTCTATCTATGTATGTTGGTGAGAGTGAAAAAAATGTTCGTAAAATTTTTGATACTTTTTATGAATTGTGTGAAAAAACAAAATCTGAACCTATTTTGTTACTAAATGAAGCAGATCAATTTTTAAGTGCTAGAAGTAGTGGTGTTACAAGTGGTGCTGATCAGATGCACAACCAGATGCAAAATATATTTTTAGAACAGATTGAAAACTTTAAAGGTATGCTCATAGCAACAACAAATCTACTAGAAAATATAGACAAAGCATTTTCAAGAAGATTTAACTATAAAATTGAGTTTAAAAAACCAAATGAGATCCAAAGAGTGGAATTATGGAAAAAAATGCTCCCAAAAGATGCCCCTTATAATAAAGATATAGATACTAAAAAACTAGCAAAATATTCACTTACTGGTGGTCAAATAAACCTTATTATTAAAAATACAGCTTATAAAGTTGCCGTAAGAGATAAACCATTATTTTCAATAGATGATTTTATAGAAGAGATCACAAAAGAAAAAAATGTAGACTTTGATAGAGAAAAATCTATGGGATTTTTAAATAAATAAGAACCAATTTCTACCCTCTTTCCCCCTTTTAGATGCTAATAACTATGTTGCAATTAGTGACATTAGCATCTTTCTACACAAAAATTTTCTTTTTTTTAATACTCTTTTAGATATAGTGCAAGTAACTGTTTTTTCTGGTTTTGTTACTAGAAAACAAATTATCAATTAGGATGATATTTATTATAAATATTGTTTTAAAAACAAAGGTAGGTTTTATGGAGCATATTGCTACTGCAAATCCGTATTTTGGGGTATTCGTACTATTCGTAGTAACTTTTGGAGCTTTTACAGCAACAACTATTGCTGCTCGTTGGGCGAGTCGTAAGTTAGCTGCTAAAGATAGTGAAAAGATTAAACTTTCAGTGTATGAGTGTGGACCAGAGGTTACTAGACAACCAAATAGAATCTCTCCACAGTTCTACCTGTTTGCTTTACTTTTCTTACTATTTGATGTAGAGATTATTTTTATGTTTCCTTGGGCTGTTGATTTTAAGCTTTTAGGTTGGTTCGGTTTTGCTGAAATGTTAATGTTTATAGGATTATTAACTATCGGTTTCATATATGCATGGAAAAAAGGAGCGCTAGAATGGCACAACATAAAGTAGATTATACAAAAAGTGGTGGTTTACCAGTAGCACTTACAAGTATTGATAAGATCGCTAACTGGGGTCGTTCAAACTCACTATGGGCTATGACTTATGGTCTTGCTTGTTGTGGTATCGAGATGATGGCAGCTGGTGCTTCAAGATACGATTTTGACCGTTTTGGTACAATTTTTAGAGCTTCACCTCGTCAATCAGATGTTATGATTGTTGCTGGAACTCTTACGAAAAAGCACTCTGAGTTTATTAAAAGACTTTATGACCAAATGACAGAACCTAGATGGGTTATATCTATGGGTTCATGTGCTAACACTGGTGGTATGTTTAACACTTATGCAACTGTTCAAGGTGTAGATAGAGTTATACCTGTAGATCTATATTTACCCGGTTGTGCTCCTCGTCCTGAGACACTTCAGTATGGAGTTATGTTACTTCAAAAGAAGATTAGAGCAAACTCTGCTAACAAATCACAAAAACCAAAAAGGTTGATGTAATGAGAGCCTATACACCTAAAGATGATGTTCAAAAAAAAGCATACTATACAGATAGATACTATGTAGCACCTCAAGTTCCTAAACAAGAGGTTGAATCTGATGAGCAATTTACTAAAGATTTAGAATCTATCAAAGCTAAGTTTGAAGTAAAAGAAGCATATATACAAGTTGAGCAGATGGTAGTTTATATCAATGCTAAAGATATTTTTGGTGTTCTTGAACTTATGAAAAATGAGTTAGAATATACTCAACTTTCAGAGTTAAGTGCTATAGATTGGTTAGCAAAAGATAATACTTTTGAGATTTTTTACCAAATGTTAAGTATGAACAAAAGAAAAAGAATCCGTATTAAATACTTCATAAACAATGGTGATGCTGTTGATTCTGTTGAAAAACTTTTCCGTTCTGCTGATTGGAGTGAAAGAGAGATGTTCGATATGTTTGGTATCGAAGCTAACGGTCACCCATTTATGAAAAGAATCCTTATGCCTTACGATTGGCAAGGAAATCCTCTTTTAAAAACTTACCCTTTACAAGGTGATGAGTTTGCAGCTTGGTATGAAGTTGATAAAATCTACGGTAAAGAAGCTAGAGAAGAGATAGGACCTGAAATCCGTGATACTGCTAGAGTTGATCGTTACGATTCACAAAGATTTGCTCGTTTAGGTTTTGAAGTTCCTAAAGGTACTGAAATCACAGGTGATGAACCAAGAAATAATGAAAACTACCAAGAAGATGGTGGAGTATTTATGGTTAAAAAATTCGATAAAGAGACATCAAAAGTTATTGATGATCCTCAAAGATAAGGTGGTAAAATATGGCACAAATTAAAAATAGATTAACACCATTTTTTGAAAATATCAGTTTTGATAGAGATGATAATGAGTTAGTATTAAACTTCGGTCCTCAGCATCCTTCTGCTCACGGACAGCTTCGTTTAATGCTTCACCTACAACAAGAACAAATTGTAAAAGCTCATCCAGATGTTGGATACCTTCACCGTGGTATGGAGAAGATGGCTGAAAATATGATATATAATGAGTTCATGCCAACAACTGACCGTATGGATTATATCGCTTCATCGTCAAATAACTATGGTTTTGCTTTATCAGTTGAAAAGCTTATCGGTTTAGAAGTTCCTCGTCGTGCTAAAGTTATCCGTATGATGCTTTTAGAGATTAACCGTCTTATGTCTCACCTTTTTTGGTTAGCTACAACGGCACTAGATATTGGTGCTATGACTGTTTTCCTTTATGCTTTCCGTGAAAGAGAATACCTTATGGATATTATCGAGGGTTATTGTGGAGCTAGACTTACACATGCTGCTATTAGAATCGGTGGTGTTCCTTTAGATATTCAAGATACTTTTATATCTCAACTTCGTACATTCCTTGATAAGCTTCCAGCTAACATCAAAGATTATGAAGATCTACTAGATACAAATAGAATCTGGTTGATGAGAATGGAAGAGGTTGGAACTATCTCAACAGAGATGGCACTTTCATGGGGTTGTACTGGTCCAATGTTAAGAGCTTCTGGTGTTGCTTGGGATATTCGTAAAGAGGAGCCTTATGAGTTATATGATGAAGTTGAGTTCAATGTTCCTTGGTCAGATAAAGGTGATAACTTTGCTCGTTACCGTATCTATATGGAAGAGATGAGAGAATCAGCTAAGATTCTTTACCAAACAATAGATATGTATGATGAGTGTGTTAAAAATAATCAAACTGAATTAATGGCACATTCACCAAAATATATATCTGCTCCTAAGCTAGATATTATGACTCAAAATTACTCTTTAATGCAACACTTTGTTCTAGTAACACAAGGTATGAGACCACCAGTTGGTGAAGTTTATGTAGCTACTGAATCACCAAAAGGTGAACTTGGTTTTTACATCAACTCTCAAGGTGGACCATACCCATATAGACTAAAACTTCGTGCACCATCATTTTGGCATACAGGAATCTTAACTGACCTTTTACCTGGGCACTATATTCCAGATGTTGTTTCAATTATTGGTACTACTAATATAGTATTTGGGGAGGTTGACAGATGATAAACTTAACAAAAGCAAACAGCTTTGCTTTTTTAAGTGAAGTAACTTCTTGTTATGAAGTTCTCGTGCTAAACCAAAATTATAATGAGGATTCTAAATAATGAAAAGATATGATTTAAGACATTTAAAAGAAAATTTTGAACCTAGAATGAAAGAGATTTTAGAATCTCATTCAGTTGGTGAAGTTGCAATCTTTTTATTTGAAATTGGTGATTTTACACCAGTTCAAAAATCAGCAGATTTAGTAAAAGAGTGTGGTTATGAGTTACTGAACTCTTTAAAATTTAACGAAGTCGATTGGACTATCGTAACAAAAAAATAGGGATTATTTTATGGGTAAAGTCTATTTTTCTACTTGGAATGGTGAACTAATCAACAATGTTGGTAAACCTGTTGAAGAGTGGGAAGAATCAGCTTATAATCTACCTGCACAATATGATGACCACAGAGATTCTAAAGCCTTTATAGGTTGGGATGGTGTGGCACTATTTAGTGAAGATGTAGATGTAATCCGTTTAGCGATGGAGTATGCTGCACAATATCAAGAGTATTCTGAAGCATGTGGAAGATGTGCACCCGGTAGATGGGGTGGACAGATTCTATATGACCAATTAGATAAAATTGCTCGTGGTGAAGGTGCTGTTGCTGATTTAGATCACTTAAAAGAGATTGGTCAAAGTATGCAAATTACTTCAAAATGTGAGATTGGAAAAACTGTTCCAAACCCTATTCTTGATTTAATGAACCACTTTGAAGATGAGTTTATGGATTGTATAAACAATCAAAAAGAATCTAAACATTATAGAGATAGTATCGGTTACATTGCTAAGATAACTGCACCTTGTACAGATGCTTGTCCTGCTCATGTTGATATCCCCGGGTATATTGAGGGTGTTAGAGATTTAAGATTTGATGATTCACTTGAAGCTACTCGTCAAACTATGCCACTTGCTCATGTTTGTGGTCGTGTTTGCCCACATCCATGTGAAGATGCTTGTCGCCGTACAAATTTAGATGAAGCTATCTCTATCATGTCACTTAAAAGACTTGGTGCTGATTGGGAAACTGATCATGGTTATAACTTTTTTCATCCGATGGAAAAACAACCATCAAATGGTAAAAAAGTTGCTGTTGTTGGTGCTGGTCCTGCTGGTTTAACAACTGCTTACTATTTAGCTGCTGAGGGTGTTGAAGTTGATGTTTATGAAGAGTTACCAGTTCTAGGTGGTGAGGTTACTGTTGGTGTTCCAGAGTACCGTATGCCTTGGGATAAATACCTTCAAGATATAGAGTGTGTTAGAGATATGGGTGTAAACTTCATAACAAACCATAAAGTTACAGCTGATGAGATGAGAGCTTTTGAGAAAGATTATGATGCTACTATGATAGCATCTGGAACAAGACTTTCTAAAAAAGTTAGATGTGATAATGAGCGTCCAGAGATAACTGGTTATTGGGGTGCTATCGACTTTTTAGATAGAGTAAATCTATATGAAAAATTTGATATTAAACTTACAGATGAACAAAAGAAAGAGTATGCAATAGATTCTGATTTTGTTGATTTAACTGGTAAAACTGTTGCTTGTGTTGGTGGTGGTTTTACATCTATGGATGTTGTTCGTTGTTCTATTAGAGCTGGTGCTAAGAGAGTTGTGATGATATATCGTCGTGATGAGAAAACTATCATCCGAAATACAACTTATGAAGAGTACCATGAAGCTGTTGAAGAGGGTGTAGAGTTTTTATTTTACTCAGCAGTTGCTAAGATAAATGATGAAAACGATATTTTAAAATCTCTTGATGTTGATAAATTTGAGTTAGTTCCAGATCCAAATGGTGGTCGTGCTCAACTTGTTAAAATTGAGGGTGCTACTGAAACTATACAGTTTGATTATCTAATCCCTGCTGTTTCACAAAGTGCTGAATGGAGTCATTTACCAGAAGAGTGGGATTTAGAGATGACATCTTGGGGAACACTTCAAACTAATGGTAAAGATTATATGACATCTCGTAAAGGTATCTTTACATCTGGAGATTGTGAATATGGTCCTATGACTATCGTTAATGCTGTTGGTCAAGCTAAACGGGGTGCATCTGTAATTAGTAGATATATCCATAGTGGTGAGATCACTTTAACTAATGAAGAGATTATGGAAGACCATCTTCGTAAACTTAAAGTTTACGATAAAAAAGAGAAAGTAACTAGTTGGTTACCGGGTATTCCTCGTGAACATAGTTCAGTTCTTGATGTTGATGTTCGTCGTGACAACAACAAAGAGGTTAATCTAGGCTTTACACAAGATGAAGCTATGAGTGAAGCTGAAAGATGTATGAGATGTTACTATATCGCTATGGTTCAAGCATAATGGGGTCAAATATGGAAAAAATTATAAATTTTAAAATTGATGGCAAAGATGTTGTTGGTAAAAAAGGTGAGTCTATCTTAAAAGTAGCTCGTAAAAATGACATCTATATCCCAACTATGTGTTATATCTCAAAAACTACACCTTGTGCATCTTGCCGTATGTGTGTTGTTGAAGCTGAGGGTGTTGATGGTTTTATACTAAGCTGTAACACTCCACCAACAGAAGGTATAGAGATAACAACAAACACGAATGCACTAGAGAGTGAAAGAGTTAATATTATGAAACTTTATGATGTTAATCACCCTTTAGAGTGTGGTGTTTGTGATAAATCTGGTGAGTGTGACCTACAAAACAAAACTTTAGAATTTGGTATAGAGAAACAAAATTTCTCTGCTCGTGATAAAGCTAGAGATACACAAGACTGGGGACTTATAAACTATGATCCATCATTATGTATCTTATGTGAAAAATGTGTTCATGTTTGTAATGAAGTTATAGGTGATGATGCTATCGATGTAAAATTTGGTGGTTATAGTTCAACTATTATCCCTAAAAATGGTGATACACTTGATTGTACTTTTTGTGGAGAATGTATAGCTGTTTGCCCTGTTGGTGCTTTAGTTAGTTCTGACTTTAAATATAGTGCAAATGCTTGGGAATTAAGTAGAGTTCCTGCTACTTGTGCTCACTGTTCTGCTGGTTGCCCTTTAGAATATGAAACTAGACATGCTGGACTAAATGCTGATGATTCTATATATAGAGTTAAAAACAACTTTGAGTTTAGTTCACTTTGTGGTGCTGGTCGTTTCGGATTTGATTTTGATAACAAAGCAACAAAAGTTGAAAAAGATTTTAACAATGCTATCGAAGCTATAAAATCTGCTAAGGCTATCCGTTTTTCATCTATGATTACAAATGAAGAAGCACATATTTTACAGCTTTTAAAAGATAAGTTAAATATTAAACTATTTAATGAAGATGCAAGATTGTTTCAAAATTTTATGAAAGCTTATAGTAGTGTTAGTGGTAAACTACACCATAGTGGTTCACTTGATGCTATTAAACAAGCTGATGGTGTGATTATGATTGGTAGTAGAATATCTACTGATAATCCTGCTGTTCGTTATGCTCTAACAACTGCTTCAAAACATAATGGTGCGAAGATAGTTTATGCTCATCCACTTGAAGATTCTTTGATGCAAAATACAATTACTCAATTTATGAAGTATGAAGTTGGTACTGAAGAGGGTGTTATGGCTCTCATTGCAAATGAAATTCTAAAAGATGCAGATATGTCAGATGATGAAAAAGAGTTTTTCAATCAACTAGATTTAGGCTATATAGATGCAGAGAGTAATGTTGGAGAGGAAGAGTTAACTCAGATGATGAAATCTTTTTCAAGAGCAACAAAAAAAGTTCTTATAGTTGGTAATGATTTAATAGCTCATAATCGCTATGAAAATATTGCAAAACTATCTGCTATGATTGAAAAGTATAGTGATTTTTCTCTAGTTATAGTACCTGAAGAGGTAAATACACTTGGTGTATCACTAATAAATAAACTTGATGTTGATGAAAATATATCTAATGTAGTTGGTTACAATGCAAAAGGTGATTTTGTTATATCATCGTTTATTGATGCTGATTTACCAATAGCATCACTAAATCAACAAGAGGGAACATTTGTAAATATTGACAATAGAGTTCTACCTACAAATGTAGCACTATCTTTTGATGGTTATACTTTAAATGATATAGCAAATGAGTTTGGTATCAAAAAATATAACACTATAGATTATACACAAGAGTTAAATAGTTCTGTTGGATTTAAAAATATCGCTTTTGATTCTTTAGAAAATTTCTTGTCACCTTATGGGGATGATACTAGAGGTTATATTTTAGATGAGATTGAATGTAATGCAGATGCAAAACTTGAAGAGATTGATGATTTACCAGATTTTAATGGTACAGTTATCTATAACTCAAACCCTGTTTTACAGTTTAATGCTTACACGAATAAAGCTAAACAACTTGAAAAAGATTCAACACTAAGAGGCTCTGCTCAATTCGCTGCTGCTGCTAAAATATCAGATGGTGATGAAGTTGAAATAAAATACAATGATGAAACTATAATCAGAAAGTTTAAATTAGATACTGATTTAAAAGGTACAATTGCATTAAATCCTACATTTGATGTAGCAACTAATTCAAATAGATATAAATTTGAAAAATCCAAAATAACAAGGATTGCTAATGGCTAAAACAATTAATATAAATATTGATGGTAAAGAGATACAAACACAAGAGGGTGAGTTTATTTTAAATGCTGCCCGTGCTAATGATATTTTTATACCAGCAATTTGTTATCTTACAAGATGTAGTCCAACTTTAGCTTGTCGTATCTGTCTTGTTGAGGCTGATGGGAAACAAGTTTATGCTTGTAATGCTAAGTCTAAAGATGGGATGAATATCAAAACTTCAACAGAAAATATTGAAGTGGAACGCCGTGCGATTATGGAGGTTTATGATGTAAACCACCCTCTTCAATGTGGTGTTTGTGATCAATCTGGTGAGTGTGAACTACAAAACTATACTTTAGAATTAGGTGTAGATTCTCAAAGCTATGCTGTTAAAGATGTAGCTAGAGTAGCACAAGATTGGGGTCATCTTCGTTACGATCCGGGTTTATGTATAGTTTGTGAAAGATGTTCAACTGCTTGTAAAGATATGATTGGTGATAACTCTTTAAAAACTGTTGCTCGTGGTGCTGATGCTCTTGATGCTGATTATAAAGCAAATATGCCTAAAGATGCTTATGCTATGTGGAACAAACTTAACAAATCTATTATCGGATTAACATCTGGTGGTGATATGTTAGATTGTACATCTTGTGGTGAGTGTGCTGCTGTTTGTCCAGTTGGTGCTTTAGTTGATTCACACTTTATGTATAAAACAAATGCTTGGGAATTAAACCAAATCCCTGCTACTTGTGGTCACTGTTCTGCTGGTTGTCAAATCACTTATGATGTTAAACATACAAGTATTGAGAATCCTGAAGATAAAATTTACCGTGTAATGAATGAATGGAACTATGTTTCACTTTGTGGTGCTGGTAGATATGGATTTGATTATGAGAACAAAGTAGAATCTAAAGATGAAGAGGCATTTGCTAAAGCTATCGAAGCATTTAACAAAGCTGATACTATTGAGTTTACTTCAACTATCACTAATGAAGAGGCTTACCTACTTCAAAAACTTAAAGAGAAAAAAGGTTATAAGCTTGTAAATAATGAAGCTAAAGCTTTTAAAACTTTCTTAAAAGACTATAGTGGAATTAGTGGTACATCTTTATATGGAAGTGATTTAAAAGCTGTTCATAACTCTAACTTTGTTGTATCTATTGGTAGTGCTTTAAAAACTGACAATCCAAATGCTAGATATGCTCTAAACAACTCTATGACAGTTAATAAAGGTGCTGGTTTATATTTCCATCCTGTTAATGACCCTATCATAAATGGTCTTGCTAAAGGTCTTATGAGTGTTCAACATGCTCCACTTCAAGAGGAGACTGCTTTATACTTAGTGTTAGATTTATTTGCCGATAAAACTAAACTTCCTACTGATGTTGTAAAATATTTAGAATCTTTTCATTCTGAAAAAACTGTAACAGTAACTGAAACTATTAAAGAGAAAGTTGTTGAGATAGTTAAAGAGATGAAAGTTAATGAAGAGACTGGCGAAGAGGAAGAGGTTGAAGTAGAAAAATCTAAAATGGTTCCTAAAAAAATCTCTAAAGAGGTTCAAGTTGATGATAACAAACTACTTGAAATATTAGGTGCTGATGCTAAGTTTATGGAAACTTTAGAAAAAAATCTAAAGAAAAAAGATACTTTTGCTCTAATGGTTGGTGCTGATTTATATACACATCCAAACTCTAAAAACCTTGCTAGATTAGTTGCTTTAGTGGAAAAATACTCTAAATTTGAAGTAACTATGATTCCACCTTTAACTAACTCTTTAGGTGTTGCTTTAATTTGTGATTTAGATGACAGCAAAGGCTCATATACAATAGGCTATAATGTTAAAGCAGATTTCACTTTATCAGCTTTAGGTGATGGTGACTTAGATATGCCAGCTATTAATCAACAAGAGGGAACTCTTACAAGTATTAACAAAAGAGTTAATCCAACTAATGCTGCCCTATCTTATAATGGATATGAACTAAATGATATTGCTAATGCTTTAGGTTTAGAAGCTGAGAATGTAATTGATTATACAGTTTCATTACCATTATCATCAGGCTTTAAAGCTGAAAAATTTGATAACCTACCTAACCATTATGAAAATGATGGAACTGAGGTGAGAGGTTATCTACTTGATAACATTAGTGTGAAAACTACTAATGAAAAAGTAGCTAAATTTAGTGATAAAAAAATGGAAGGAACGATAATCTATCTTGCTAACCCTGTAAGACAGTTTACTGAGTTTACAAATAAAACTACAAATCTTGATGAGATAGGTGGTCTTTATATGAGCGAAGAGTTCTTGAAAAAATCTGATCTAAATGAGGGTGATAGTGTTAAAGTTAAAAATGATAATGGTGAGTTAGTTGTTAAAATTATTAGTGATAATAAAATCGCTGGTGATATTGCACTTCTACCAACATTTGATTCTAAAATAAACTCTGAAGTTATGTTTGGCTCTTATCGCTTTGCAACAGCTTCAATAGAAAAGGTGTAATATATGGAGACAGCATATTTAATAGAAACGGTTATAAAAATCGTTGTTATTTTACTTATATTTTCTGCATTAGCAGGTATTGGAACTTACTTCGAGCGTAAGATACTTGCCTTTATGCAACGTCGTTTAGGTCCAATGAATGTTGGTCCTTATGGTCTTTTACAAGTTGCAGCAGATGGTGTAAAACTATTTACAAAAGAGGATATAATCCCGTCAGGTGTAGTAGCTCCTATCTTTAAGATAGCTCCAGTTATTACAGCAGCAACTGCTTTTATGGCAGCAGCTGCAATACCTTTCTTACCTGAATTTAGTGTATTTGGTTACACTGTTCATCCTATAGTATCTGATATAAATATCGGTATCCTTTATATCTTAGGTATGATGGGTGTTGGTCTTTATGGTCCATTACTTGGTGGTATGGCTTCAGCTAATAAATTCTCTTTATTATCTTCAGCTAGAGCTGCTGCTGTATTTATCTCTTATGAGGTAGTTACTGGTTTATCAATTTTAGCTCCAATTATGCTTGTTGGTTCGTTATCATTACTTGATTTTAACAACTATCAAATTGAAAATGGTTGGTTAGTATTTATGCAACCTGTTGCTTTTATACTATTTTGGATCGCTGCTTTTGCTGAAACTGGTCGTACACCATTTCACCTTATAGCAAATGATCATGAAATTATTGATGGTTTTGGTACTGAGTATTCTGGTATGAGATGGGGTCTTTTCTTTATCGGTGAGTATGCTAATATGTTCTTTATCTCATTTGTAATCCCTTTACTTTTCTTAGGTGGTTATGGTGATGGTAGTTTCTTAGGTGCAATGGCTCTTTTAGGTAAAGTAGCATTTTTCTTCTTCTTTTTCTTATGGACAAGAGCTGCATGGCCAGATGTTAGACCAGATCAATTGATGTGGTTATGTTGGAAAGTATTAATGCCAATCGCAGTTTTAAACATTTTAGTTACTGCTATTGTGATGATATAAGGGGTGATGATGAATAATGAGCAATTTAACAATAGAGATGTTAGTAATGACTACTTCTTAGTAGATATTGAAGACTATCCTACTGATGGTTGGGGTAAATTTAAAAGAGTTATCAAAAGAACATTTAGAGGCGAACTTTTTGTTGGTCTTTGGGTAGTTCTTAGAGAGATGTTTAAATTTGATATACATACTGTTCAGTATCCTGAAGAGAAGATGCCAATAGGTCCTAGATACCGTGCTGTTCACGAGATGAAGAGATTATGGGAATCTGATGCTGAAAGATGTATCGGTTGTGGACTTTGTGAAAAAATTTGTATCTCTAACTGTATTAGAATTGATACAAAGATTGATGAAAACTCTCGTAAAGAGGTTTCAGAATATAGCATAAACTTAGGTCGTTGTATCTTTTGTGGATATTGTGCAGAAGTTTGTCCAGAGTTAGCTATTACACATGGTGGTGAGTATGAAAATGCTTCAGATCAAAGAGAACACTTCACAATGTATGAAGATATGTTAACTCCTATTGATACTATGTTAAATGGTAAACAACTTGAGTTTGAAGGTTTTGGTGCGATAACACCACATGAAGATGAGCGTGTTAAGAAAACACCTCTAGCATATTAAGGAGTTTTAACTATGTTTGAAGCAATTTCTTTTTATCTGTTTGCATTTTTAACGATTTCGATGTTTTTCATAACTGTTACAACATCTCAAGCGTTATATGCTTTAACTGCATTAGCAGCAGGTATGATTTTTATATCAGCATTCTTCTTTATTCTAGGTGCTGACTTTTTAGGTGCGGTTCAAATCGTTGTTTACTCAGGTGCTGTTATGGCACTTTATGCCTTTGGTATGATGTTCTTTGATACAACTAGGGATTTAAAAGAGAAACAAGGTAATAAGTTTATTATCTATGGACTAAGTATTGTAGCTGCTGTTTTAGTTGTGATTATTTTCGCTACTCCAATGATTGCTGATGGTGTTCCTGCTCTTTACCCTATTATAGATGGTATAGGTAATACTCAAGAGGTTGGTATTGTTTTATTTACAAAATATCTAATACCATTTGAAGTTGCAGCAATTATGTTACTTGTTGCAATGGTAGCTGGTATCGTTTTAGCTGGTAAAAAGATGGATCTTTCTCTTACTATGATGAATGATGCAGAGGTTAAAGATTTCAAAGAAGAACAAAATAAAAAGGTACTTTCATGATGGAAATTGGCTTAAATCACTACCTTGTACTATCAACTATACTTTTTAGTATCGGTTTGATAGGTGTTATGAGAAGAAAAAATCTTCTTATGCTATTTTTCGCAACTGAGATTTTACTAAATTCTGTAAACATTGGTTTTGCTGCGATTTCACATTATTACGGTGACTTAACTGGTCAAATGTTTGCATTCTTTGTAATAGCAATCGCTGCATCAGAAGTAGCTGTAGGTCTTGGATTATTGATTGTATGGCATAAACGTCATAACAATATTGATCTTGACAATATGTCAACAATGAAAGGATAAAAGTATGGAATTATTTTTATATACAGCACTTTTTTCACCTTTAGTAGGTTCTTTATTTGCTGCACTGTTTGGTGCATCTCCAAAGACACTTATTGCAGGTATAGTACCTAGTATTTTACTTCTTGTTTCATTAACAAGTAGTACAATTCTTTTAGTATTTGTATTAGCAAATGGACAACCTGTACATGTTGAGATGATGACATGGATGGAAACTGGTAAATTATATATCCCATTTGGTTTCGTTGTTGATCAAATCAGTGTAACTATGATGATGGTTGTTACAGTAGTTTCATCTGTTGTTCATATTTATGCTATTGGTTATATGAGTCACGATAAAGCTTTTAACCGTTTCTTTGCTTGGTTATCAGCATTTGTATTCTCAATGATGATTCTTGTTATGAGTGATAACTTCGCTGGTCTTTTCATAGGTTGGGAAGGTGTTGGTCTTTGTTCATGGGCATTGATCGGTTTTTGGTATCATAAAGAGAGTGCTACTTGGGCAGCTAATGAAGCTTTCATTATGAACCGTATCGCTGACCTTGGTATGCTTATCGGTATATTCTTAGTATTTTGGAATACAGGTACTTTACAATATGATGGTGCTTTTGAAGCTATGCAAACATTAGATCATGGTACTTTAACTATGATAGGTATCTTCTTATTTATAGGTGCTATGGGTAAATCTGCACAATTTCCATTACACACTTGGTTAGCTGATGCTATGGAGGGTCCAACTCCTGTTTCTGCTCTTATCCATGCTGCTACAATGGTTACTGCTGGTGTTTACTTAGTTGTTAGATCAAATGAGTTATATGCTTTAATCCCTAATGTTGGTTTATTTATCGCATCTCTTGGTGCATTTGTTGCAATTTTTGCTGCTACTATGGCACTTGTAAATCGTGATATTAAAAGAGTTATCGCTTACTCTACACTTTCACAATTAGGTTATATGTTTGCTGCTGCTGGTCTTGGTGCTTATTGGGTTGCATTGTTCCACCTTATGGCACACGCATTTTTCAAAGCACTACTATTCTTAGGTGGTGGTAATGTTATGCATGCGATGAGTGATGAACTTGATCCATTTAAGATGGGTGCGCTTGGTAAGACTATGAAAGCAAGTATGATTCTAATGACTTTAGCTTCTGTTGCTCTTGCTGGATTATTCCCACTAGCTGGTTTCTTCTCTAAAGATATGATTTTAGAAGTTGCTTTTGTGGATCATCACTTTATCATTTATGGTGTATTACTATTTACTGCTGGTTTAACTGCATTCTATTCATTTAGAATTATTGCTCTTATTTTCCATGGTGAAGATAGACATACAGCACTTGGTTTCCACCCACACGAAGCTTATCCATTTATGATTAAGGCTATGATTCCATTAGCAATCTTAGCAGCAATCGCTGGTTTTGCTAGACCTTACTATTTTGATATGGTTACTGCTGTTTTACCAGATACAGAGTATCATATACATTCAGCTGTTACATATTGGACTATGACTATTGGTACACAACTTTTTGTTATCGCTACTATCTTCTTTGCATATAAAAAATATATGTCAAAAGATATAAAAGTTCCAGATGGAACAAGTGATATGGAAAATAGTTTTAAATATAAACTACTTATCAACCAATACTATATCCCTTATGCTTATGAAGCATTTTTAATTAAACCATATAGAGCATTATCAGCATTCTTCTGGACACAAGTAGATCAAAAAATTGTTGATGCTACTGTTGATGGAATTGCTGGTATTATCTACTCTACTGGTGAAAACACAAGAACAATGCAAAGTGGTAATCTTTCTACTATGCTTAAATGGATGGTTACTGGTTTAGTTATCCTGTTATCATTAGCTGTTGTGTTTGGATTAGCAGCTAACTATACTAACCTAGGAGTTTAATAGATGTTAGATCATATATTATCAATTTTAATTTTCTTCCCAGCAGTGGCAGCACTGCTTGGATTTGCAGTTCATAAGGATAGTTTTAGAGCTTATGGTGTAGCAGTTGCTGCTATTGAGTTCTTACTATCTTTAGTTCTTTGGTATTCATTTGACAATAGTGTTTCAGGTATGCAATTTATGGAACAACTTCCATTATTACCATCATTTGGAATTAACTATATCTTAGGTGTAGATGGTATATCTTTATTTATTATCATCTTAGCAGCATTCTTTACTATGATTGGTATCGCTTCATTAACTGATACTAAAAATGTAAAAAATATGATTATATCACTACTGTTTTTACAAATGACTATGTCTGGTGTTTTTGCTGCTCTTGATGCTATCGTATTTTATGTATTTTGGGAACTTTCTCTTGTACCTATGCTTTATATCATTGGTGCTTGGGGTGGTCCACTTCGTATATATGCGTCAGTTAAATTTTTCTTATATACATTTGCTGGTTCATTAGTTATGTTAGTTGGTATGTTATTTATGGCATATTTTTACTATCAAGCTACAGGTCAATGGAGTTTCGCTATCCTTGATTGGTATAGACTTATATTACCTGAAAATTTTCAACTTTGGTTATTTGCTGCTTTCTTTGTTGGTTTTGCTATCAAAGTACCTATGTTTCCATTTCATACATGGTTACCATATGCACACGGTCAAGCACCAACTATCGGTTCTGTGATTCTAGCAGCTATTTTACTTAAAATGGGTACATATGCTTTTATCCGTTTTTCATTACCATTGTTCCCAGATGCGTCAGTATTTTTTATGTTCCCAATAGCAATCCTTGCTATCATTATGATTATATATACTGCAATGATCGCTTATGCACAAAAAGATGTTAAGCAAGTTGTTGCTTACTCATCAGTTTCACATATGGGTGTTATTATCCTTGGTACTTTCGCATTAAATGTTGAGGGTGTTTCTGGTTCAATCTTTTTAATGATCGCTCACGGTGTTGTTTCAGGTGCATTATTCTTACTTGTTGGTGTTATCTATGATAGAAGACATACTAAGATGATGGATCAATTTGGTGGTCTTGCATCAGTTATGCCTAGATATGCAACTATCTTTGGTTTAATGATGATGGCTTCAGTTGGTATGCCTCTTACAATTAACTTTGTTGGTGAGTTCTTATCACTATTAGGTTTCTATGAACAATCACATATCTTAACTTTACTTGCTGGTATTGCTATTATTGTTGGTGCTATCTATATGTTAGCTGCTTACAAAAAAATGTTCTTTGGTGAAGTTACAATTGAAGAAAATAGAAATCTTCCAGATGTAAATAAAAGAGAACTTATTGCATTAATACCTTTAGTGATTATTACAGTTTGGTTAGGTATCTACCCTAAACCAGTATTGGCACCAATTAGTAACAGTGTTGAATCTGTTATTCAACTAATGCACGATAAATCTATTACAGATGAAGCTAAATCTAGAATTCCTACTCTTGTAAAAAGTAGTAATTCTATACAGGAGGCACACTAATGTTAGAGCCTATAAATATCTCATTAGAGTCATTAAACTTAATGACTCTAGCACCGATGCTAATTCCAGTAGTTGGTGCATTATTGATTTTAGTTATTGATATGATTAAAGGTGGTTTAGATAAATCACTTTATGTAATGTTGAGTCTTCTTTTCTTAGGAATGGACTTTAGTTCACTTCTTGGTGCTGCTGGTATCTTTGCACAAGATGGTACAGTAACAGGTGCATTTGATGTTATGTTAATTGATGGTATAGCTATTTTAGCTCAATTTATTATAGTTGGTGCTTCAATGCTATTTATACCATTATCATTAACTTCAAAAAGATTTCACGAATTTTCGTATCCTGAATTTTTCGCATTATTTTTATTTATGACAGCAGGATTCCAGTTTATGGTAGCAACAGATAACTTAATCCTTATCTTTGTTGGTTTAGAAACTGCATCTTTAGCACTTTATACTCTAATCGCTATGCACAATCGTGATAAATCATTTGAAGCAGCTGTAAAATACTTTACAATGGGTGCTTTAGCAGCTGGTTTTTACTCTTTTGGTTCAATGGTGTTTTATGCACTTACTGGAACAGTTGAAATTAACCAAATGGCAACAGTATTAGCAGCAAATAATTATGCTGATATTGGTTATGTTCTTGTTGGTACAGTGTTTATGTTAGCTTCACTTGGTTTTAAAGTTTCTTTAGTTCCATTCCATACTTGGGCTCCTGATGTTTATGAGGGTGCTTCAGCTTCTATGGCTGGTTTTATGTCAATCGTTCCAAAAATTGCAGCATTTGTTGTAATTATGAGACTATTTGAATTCTTAATTCATAGTGGTGTTGTTTGGTTAGAAGTTGTACTTTACATAATCGTTATATTAACTATGACAATGGCAAATATTTGGGCATTAGTTCAAACTGATGTTAAAAGAATGTTAGCTTATAGTTCAATTTCACATGCTGGTTTTGTTATGGCAGCTATCTTAATCGGTACTACTCAATCAAACTCTGCTCTATTTTTATACTGGATTCTATTTAGTTTTACTAATCTTGGTTCATTTAGTATGTTATGGATCTCTCGTCAGAAACATCTTCCATCTCATCAACAATCAGACCATAGTTATGATAAGTTTGCTGGTATGATTAAAACTGCTCCTGTAGCAGCTACAATTATGGGTCTATTTATGTTAAGTTTGGCAGGTGTACCTCCATTTGCATTATTTTGGGGTAAATTATACCTAATCAGTTCAGCTGTTACTGGTGGATATACTGTTCTTGCTTTAATTATGGCACTAAACTCTGCTATAGCTGGTTATTACTATCTTAAACTTATCGTTTATATGTTTATGAAAGAACCTGTTGTTGGTGCTGATGGAGAAGTTTATGTTGCTAATGCTACTTTAGCACTTAGATCTATCATCGGTTTTGCAGCTGTTGGAACTATTTTTGCATTTGTTGCATTAAATCCACTTTTAGAGTTTATAACTGCATTTGTTTATAACAGCGGATATTAATTCTAAACTAATTAGGGAAAGGGAAATTGATTAAATATTTACTCTTAACCCTACTCTCTTTAAATCTTTTTGCACTTGAAATTTCACTTTCAAGTGCAAAAGAAAACTCTGTTAAATACTCAACTTTACATATAAAAGAAGATAATAGATTTACTTGTAAAGAGCTAAAAGATGATTTTGAAGTAGTAACAAAGATCATTTGTGCATTTTCAAAACAACCAGCTACAAAATTTAGAGATCTTCAAAATGATTTTTTCAAAATAACATCTACAAACAAAGAAAATACCTTTTTTATTGTGATTAAACCTATTAAAAAAATAAAACTTTTCCCAATGATATTTAATTTCACTAAAGATGATACAATTTTTAATACCCATATTAAATATGCCAAACACTGGATGATTATTGGCTATAAAGATAAACTTCCATATATTAAACAAGAAAAAGATCCAGAGATAGGAATCAACTTTCCTTTTCAATTAAAGAAAAAGAATCTTCCTTATGTTGGAGGATTAGATCTAAAAGGGAATCCTGTTTATATTAAAGAGGTTCAAGATGTATCTGATTATCTAAAAATAAAAAAATTATATGCTGAAAAGAAGTATGAAAAATGTTTATTTCTTATAAATGAGATAACTGCTAAATATCCAAATTCTCTTTTTAATTCAGAATTTTTATTTTATAAGATAAGAGTATATGCAAAGATGAAAAATTATGATGATATTATAGATTTAGCAAAAATATATATTAGAGAGTATTCATCAGATGAAAATATCCCTGAAGTTTTATCACTTATAGCAAATAGCTATTCTAAAATTGGATTAAATGTTGATGCTGATTATTTTTTCGATAGAATTTTTGATGAACATCAAGATTCAATTTATGCTCAATGGGCTTATATTTATAAAGGTGAGATGCTTGAAGATTCTGGTAATACAGAAAAAGCTTTATCTTTTTATAAAAAAGCTTTACTTGAAACTAGAAATATTGATATTGCCTCAACTGCTGCTTATAGACTAGCCCAATCAAAATTAGCTTCTGGCTACAAAAAAGAAGCTGCGAAATATGCTATGAAAATAGTAAAAGCTAAACCAACTTTTTTTATGAATGAGTATGATGCTTCTAAAGAGATGATGTATGGTTTTGCAGATGAAGATGATTATAATACAGCAGCAGCGATAGCTAATGCACTTCTTATAAAAGTAACTAAAAAACAAGATGATCATGAAAAGTTACTGTATGATAAAGCAATCTGGTTAAGTAAAACAGATAAAAAACAAGAAGCCTTAGATAGTATAAACGCTTATTTAAAAACTTATCAATATGGTTTATATGATGATAAACTTCAAGTAGCCAAAGATTCCCTATTTTTTGATACCACAGATGATAATTTATCTTCAAAAATAGCACATTATGATGAGCTTATAAAAACTTACAAAAATGATTCTATCGGTAATAGAGCCATATATGAAAAAGCAAAATTATTAGATAAAAATGGTTTATACTCTGATGTATTGAAATTTAAAAAATCTATATTATCTTTAGATAGTGATAAATATTCTGATACAAAAAATATCATAAAAATTTCAGCTATTGGTACTATGAAAAAAGCCTTAAAGAAAAAAGAGTGTGAAAAAGTTATAAAAATATCTGCTGAATACAACATAACCCTATCTAATAAATGGGATGATGGTATATATGAGTGTGCTATGATGGGTGGTGATTTTAAATTATCTAAAAAAATAGCAACTCGTAATTTAAAATCTGATGATTTAGAGTTTAGAAAAAAATGGCTATATAGATATATTAAAGTTGATTTTGAGACTGGAAACTATAGTGAAATTATTGATGCTTCTAAAGAGTTGATCTCACTTATGGAAGATGATAAAAATAGCCCATATAAAGATATATACAGATATATATTTGATACTTATCAACGGTTAGAAAACAAAAATATGATGCTTAAATCTATTTTAGAGATTGAAAAAGTATTTGGTATCTCATATAAAGATATAGATAGATTTGTAGCTATGATAGCAGTAGCACAAGATAAAAGAGACAATACTATGCTTATAAAATTTGCATCACAAGTTATGAAGATGCAAGAAAAGTCATCATCTTATGTTCAAAGTCCATATGTTGAATTTACACTTTATCAAGCTTATATAGATACAGAACAGTTTGAAAATGCACTTAAAGTTATAAAATCTTTGGATAAAAGAGATTTAACAAAACAACAACGAGCAAGACAAAAGTATCTTTTAGGAAATATATATACAAAACTTTGGAGAGAAGATCAAGCATCTACAGCATATCAAGAATCTATAGATGCTGATAAAACATCCTCTTGGGCGAAACTTGCAGAGGAAGCAAAAAAACTTATCTAAATTTCTTCTATAAAACTATTGACTTATGAACATATGTTCGTTATAATTCGGTCATATGTGCATATTAATTAGATTATAGGCGATTAAATATTGCTAAAGAAGGAAAAATAATGAGAAATAGAAATAACTGTATGGGTCGTGGTCAAGGAAGAGGACAGGGGCAAGGTCGTGGTCAAGGACAAAGAAGAGGTCAAGGTCAGGGACAAAACCAAGGACAAGGTCAAGGAAGAGGACAAAACCAAAGTCAAGGGCAAGGGCAAGGTCGTGGTCAGGGTCAAGGAAGAGGTCAAGGTCAAAATCAAGTAAATCAGCAAAACTCTAACATAGAAGTAATAGAGTTTCAACAAGGTATGGGTAGAAATTGTAGATGGAACTAAGTGCTATTTAATTAGCTTATAAATATATCTTAGGTAGAATCTAAGTATATGTCCATTTAAAGGTAGAGATCTTGGATTCTATAAATATTATTTCAATTATAACCATAGCATTTCTAGGCTCTTTTGGTCACTGTATTGGTATGTGTGGCGGGATTATCGTCGCATATAGCAGTACAAAGATAGATAAACAGTGGAATAAAAACACACAAGCACTAGCCCACATTTTATACTCTCTTGGTAGAGTGCTAACATATACTACACTTGGAGCAATTTTCGGCTTTTTAGGTGGTGTGATTATGTTCAATAATCTTACAAATGGATTATTGCTTATATTTGCTGGAATGTTTATGGTTTTAGCAGGATTATCTCTTAGTGGAAAAATTAAGTTTTTAACACTCATAGAACACTCTTTTTCATCAACATCATGGTACAGTAAACTTTTTAGAGATTTACTAAAAACAAAATCTTTATTTAGTTTTTTTGTACTTGGTATGTTAAATGGTCTACTACCTTGTGGTCTTGTTTATTTCTTTGCCGTTACAGCAGCGAGTACAGCTAGTCCATTTTATGGTGCATTAGTGATGTTCATTTTTGGTGTAAGTACAATACCAGCACTTTTTAGTTTAGGCTTTTTTGTAGGTATTTATAAAAATGGTAATTTTAGAAATATGATGATGTCATTAGCTGCATTAAGTGTAATTATCTTTGGTATTTTTACTATTAGAAATGGTTACTACTACATAAAATACCCACAAAAAACAGTTAGTGAATGTTGTGAGTTTAATCCTGATGAGATAGATAAAGAAAATAGTTTAAAATTAAAACAAATGGAGTTAAAATGAAAATAGTTTTAGCAGTCGATGAAGATAAACAAACAATAGTAAAAAGAACAGGACAATGTGCATATTTTGCTATCTATGAAGATAGTAAGTTAGTAGATACTGTAAGAAACAAACACCACGATGGTGGTCATCACTCACATAGAGAAAATGAAGAGCATAGCCATGATGATGAACATGCACATGAAGAGCATACAAACTCACATAAAAAAGATGTTCAAGCACTTAAAGGTTGTGATATTATGCTTGTTCAAGCAGTTGGTGAAAATATGAAAGAAGCTTTAGAATCAGTTGGTTTAGAAGTTAAAAAGATAAGACAAAAACATGGTTCAACAGCTGATGAAGTTGTAAAAAACTTTTTAGAAGGACAAATTTAATTTTGGTTGGAAGAAAAAAGAAAGAGCGATATATAGATGCAGATCATAGTGGTGTTTGTTTTAAACCTTGTGGAATCAAAAGAACTGCACTAGAAAAAGTTGAATTACTTGAAGATGAGATGGAAGCGATTAGACTTGCAGATTTTGAAGGTTTATATCAACAAGAGTGTGCAGATAAAATGGAAATCTCAAGAACAACTTTTTCAAGACTTATAGTATCAGCTAGAAAAAAAATATCGGATGCTTTATTAAATACAAAAGCATTAAAAATTAAAAATAAAGAAAGTTAAAAGGAAGTTATGAAATTATTATCTGCAAAGAACTTATCACACACTTTCGAGTATGAACTCTTTAAAAATATATCTTTAGATTTAGAGCCTAAAGAATCTATTGCTATCATAGGTATAAGTGGGAGTGGAAAATCAACACTTCTTCATATCTTATCTACATTACTAAAAGCTGATAAGGGTGAAGTCTCTTTATTCAATCAAGATATTTCAAAACTAAATCAAAAAAAATTAGCACAGATCAAAAGAGATGACTTAGGGCTTGTTTTTCAATCTCATTACCTTTTTAAAGGGTTTAGTGCTTATGAAAACTTAGAATTAGCTGCCATTTTATCTAAAAAAAATATAGATGATAAAGTTCTTAAAAAATTAGATATTTATGAACCTATACACCAAAAAGTTACAGAACTATCTGGTGGGCAACAACAAAGAGTTTCAATAGCAAGAGTTTTAACAAAACAACCTAAAATTATTTTCGCAGATGAACCAACAGGAAACCTAGACAAAAAAACAGCATCAACTGTTATGGATCTATTTTTTGAGTACATTGAACAAAATAATGCTGGTCTAATTTTAGTAACACATGATGAAACTTTAGCAGATAGATGTAAAAAAGTTTTTAGATTAGAAAATAAGCAACTTACTCAGATAAAATAGTTTACTACATAGCTAAAAATCAAATAGATTAAAATAATTTTAAATTCATTGTAAGAATTTTAAGATAAAATCTATAGAAATACCATTAGGAGGCGATTATGAACAAAAAACTAAAATATATCATTATTGGTTTTACAAATGCTTTTGGCAGTTCAAAAAGTTTTTATCCTACAAAAAAAATTTGGGAAATTACAAATAAAATTCAAGATAAAAGAGTAAAGGCTTATTATGATGTCGAAAAAGAAGGAAAAAGAAAACTCTCAAATCTCTACGAATAATGAGAAATCAGACTTTCAAAAACCATTGACAGCTATTCAAAATAATTTTAATATATCAACAAATATTGATATTGATTCTTTAACTAAACTGGCTAATGTAGATTTATCTTTAGCTCAAAGAGCTATGACAATTTATGAAAAACAACTTGAATATGCAAAAGATATTGATGATAAGATACTTACATTAGAAAAAACAAATCAAGATAAAGAGATAGAAGAGTTACCTTTCATTAGAAAATATACTTTTAGAGGACAATTTTTTGCTGTACTTATTGCATTTGGTGGACTTGGAATCTCTATCTATTTCGCTTCATTAGAAGCATTTAGCCTTGCTGGTGTTGCTATTAGTGTCCCTTTAGGTACATTAGCCATCCAATTTTTAAAAAAAAGACAATAATAAAAGAATATAAAAAATGAACTGGGCAAATATTTTTACCGACACTTACATAGTTGGTTTTTTACTTCTGTTTTTCCGTTTTGCTGCTCTGTTTATGGCAACTCCAATTTTTTCACATCAAAGTATTCCTATTAGTTTAAGAACAGCTATGGCATTCTTCTTTACTATAGTATTTTACCCATCTATGCCACCATTAGCTATTGCTATTGATGTACCAAGTATCGTTATCGCTATACTAAGTGAACTTTTATTTGGCTTAGCAATAGGTGTGATTTTACAAATAGCATTTAATGTTATCACACTTGCTGGTGGTCTAATCTCTTCAATGATGGGGTTTACCATGGCAAGTGCTATTGATCCACAATCTGGTGTATCTATGCCAATCATCTCCCAATTTTTATCTTTGATGGCTTTAATGGTACTTTTTAGTATAGATATGCACCATTGGATATTAATTTTTATTGATGGTTCATTAAAAACGATCCCACTCGGTGGTTTTATGATAACAAAAGATTTTTTTACATACACCATGCATTCTGTATCTAATATGTTTTTAGTTGGCTTTACAATTGCATTTCCGATTATAGCCCTATCGTGGTTAGCTGATATAATATTTGGTATGCTTATGAAAACAATGCCTCAATTTAATCTTCTTGTAATAGGTTTTCCTATTAAAATTATGGTTGGGTTTTCAGTTTTGATAGCTACTTTTACAGCTACAATGCTTATTCTAAAAAATCAAATGTTAGAAGCTTTTAATTCCTTAGCAATGTTTTTTTAGTTTTTTTAGGGTACAATATTGAATAAAAAGAATGCTAAAATCTTCATTAAAGGAATTTAAGTGAAAATATTACTTTTAAACGATAATCCAGTAGTTAATAAATTAGTAACTCTAAGCGCTCAGAAAACTTCTGATAGTTTGGATGTTGCAACTAATATAGAGGAGATAAGTGATACTATTTACGACCTGCTTGTTGTAGATGATACTCTATATAGTGATCAATTACTAGATGAGATAAATAATAAAGTAGAATATAAAAAATCATTATATATCTATTCGAGAGGTACTGAACCTATTGATAGTTTTGATAATACACTTAAAAAACCTTTTTTACCAACTGATTTGGTTGAACTATTTTCTAGTATAGGCAAAGAGACTAAAGAAGAAAAAGTTTCAGATACAGACTTTGTTGTAGATGATCTTGATATGGATGATGATATATCTATTGAAGATCCGGGATTTGATGATATAGATGATGATTTATCTCTCGATGATGATGATCTTGATGAACTAGAAGGATTCTCTTTAGATGATTCTGAACTAGATGATCTATCTCTTGATGAAGATGTAGGTGATGAATTATCTCTCGATGATGATTTGTCATTTGATGATTCCCATGATGATTTAGATGATCTTGATGATGAACTAGATCTAGGTTCTCATGATGATTTAGATGATCTTGATGATGAACTAGATCTAGGTTCTCATGATGATTTAGATGATCTTGATGAAGAATTAGAGATAGATTCTCATGATGATTTAGATGATCTTGATGAAGAACTTGAAATAGATTCTCATGATGATTTAGATGATCTTGATGAAGAACTTGAAATAGATTCTCATGATGATTTAGATGATCTTGATGAAGAATTAGAGATAGATTCTCATGATGATTTAGATGATCTTGATGAAGAACTTGAAATAGATTCTCATGATGATTTAGATGATCTTGATGAAGAACTT
>Ga0256842_1000637_pt1 | contig 30694 bp, 24 predicted proteins | sample 4559240metaG_FD_185973 | JGI IMG/M metagenome (GOLD analysis project Ga0256842, IMG submission 185973) | Hydrothermal vent microbial communities from Guaymas Basin, Mexico - 4559-240 | ecosystem: Environmental > Aquatic > Marine > Hydrothermal vents | place: Mexico: Guaymas Basin | collected... | reverse complement strand
ATGGGGGGATCTTTCTTTTCAGTGTTTATCTGTGTTATCAGTGGCTAAATTCTTTCTTTTTTGTCTTCCTGTCAGTTGTTATTCTCCCGAACAAAACAATAGATTCCCGTTTTCACGGGAATGACAATCACTTTTTTTCACAGGAATGACAATCATCCGGTTATCATCTTTCTCCAAATTCGTACAATCGGAAAAATACCTCAAGCAAGCTGCTTGAGCTACAACTCCGTTCGTGTTTATCTGTGTTATCAGTGGTTAAATCTTATCTTTTTTGTCTTCCTGTCAGTTGTTATTCTCCCGAACAAAATAATAGATTCCCGTTTTCACGGGAATAACAATCACTTTTTTTCACAGGAATGACAAACATTTTTTTTCACAGGAATGACAATCGTCCGTTTATCATTTTCCCGATTATTGAGTATCGGGGGGAATCTGTTTCCGGTATTTTATTCTTATTTTATACATTCAAAATTATTTCTTTGACAACAAAAACTGATTATTAATCTTCAGAATATAAAAAAATAAAAAAATAAAGAAGGTAATAATGTCTTTTGTTCATCTTCATAATCATACACAGTATAGTCTTTTAGATGGTGCTTGTCGCATTGACAAAATGTTGGATTTAGCAATTGAAATGGGAATGAGTTCGGTTGCGATGACTGATCACGGAAATATGTTTGGTGCTTTTGAATTTTATCAAGCAGCAGTTAAAAAAGGTATAAAACCAATAATTGGATTGGAAGCTTACGTGGTAAATAGCGAATATTCCGATCCTAAAAATCCTAAAGAGAAAAGATTTCATCTTGTCTTATTAGCAAAAAATCAGCAAGGTTATAAAAATCTTATGAAGTTGACTTCGATGTCTTTTATTGATGGATTTTATCATAAACCCAGAATGACGAAAAGTAATTTACGAAAATATTCAGAAGGTTTAATTGCTCTTTCTGCTTGTGTTCAAGGTGAAATACCTCAGCTAATTCTTAATGGTGAAAATAATAAAATAATTACTACTTTGAACGAATATAAAGATATTTTTAAAGATGGATTTTATCTCGAATTGCAGGATCATGGTTTAGATAAAGAAAAAATTGTCGCTCCAAAAATTATTGAACTGGCAAAGCAAACAAATACTCCACTCGTAGTAACTAATGATTGTCATTATCTTAGGAAATCTGATGCGGAAGCTCACGATGTTTTATTGTGTATTCAGACCGGCAAAACTTATTATGATGAAAATAGAATGCGATACGGAACCGATCAATTGTATTTTAAATCTGAAAATGAAATGAGAAAATTGTTTCCGGGGTTGGATGAAGCTTATGAAAATACGGTTAAAATTGCTAATGAAATTGACTTAAAAATTGAATATAAAGATTATATTCTTCCAAAAATAGATATTCCTGAAAAATATAACGGGGATTCCGGAATATATCTTCATGACCTTTGTTATGATGCTGTCGAACCAAAATATGGTAAATGGACAGACGAGATTAAAGAAAGAATCGATTATGAATTGTCGGTGATTAACGAAATGGGATTCAATGAATACTTCTTGGTGGTGAAAGATTTTATTGATGCAGCCAGAGAAATGGATGTTCCGGTTGGACCAGGCAGAGGATCTGCTGCCGGCAGTATTGTTTCATATTTATTAGGAATAACTCAAATTGAGCCTTTGAAATATCATCTGTTTTTTGAGCGATTTTTAAATCCTGAAAGAATAGGAATGCCGGATATTGATATTGATTTTGGTGCGGAAAGACGCGGTAAAATAATTGAATACGTGGTGAAAAAATATGGCGCAAAAAGTGTAACGCAAATTGTAACTTTTGGGACTTTGGGTGCAAAATCTGTGATTAAAGATGTTGCCCGAGTTATGGAAATTAGCCCATCCGAATCAAATAAAATTACCAAATTGATGGGAGATGCTCCTAAAATGACTGTTGACTCGGCACTTCAGGATTCACCTGATTTTAAAGCTTATATGAATCAATCTGAAATTCATCGAAAGACTTTGCAATACGCTCGAGTTTTAGAAGGATTGGTGCGTCAAACCGGAATTCATGCTGCCGGAGTAGTTATTGGCCCTGGAGATTTAAGTGATTTTGTTCCTTTGGCGGTTTCGCGTCAAAAAAACAAAACTCCGCAAGTAATAGTTCAGTATGAAGGTAAATGGCTGGATGATTTGAAAATGCTGAAGATGGATTTTTTGGGATTGAGAACTCTTACTTTGATTAGAAAAGCTTTGGAAATAATAAAACGAACGCTTAATATAGATGTTGATATTGCCAATGTTGATTTGAATGATAAAGCTACTTTTGAGTTATTTTGTAAAGGCGATACAGATGCGGTTTTCCAATTTGAATCTCCCGGAATGAAGAAAAATATGGTTGCACTTCAACCTAATGTTTTTGAGGATTTGATTGCGATGGTTGCTCTTTATCGTCCGGGTCCGATGGCATTTATAGATACTTTTATTAAACGAAAACGTGGGGAAGAGGAAATTGTTTATGACCATCCTCTTGTGAAAAATTCATTAGAAGAAACTTATGGAGTAACAGTTTATCAAGAACAGGTGATGAGAATTTCTCAAGAAATGGGAGGAATGACAGGAGCTGAAGCTGATACTTTACGAAAAGCGATGGGTAAAAAGAAAGTTGCTTTGATGCAGAAATTAAAAGCCAAATTTGTAGCCGGCAGTAAAAAAAATGGTGTTTCCGATGAAGTAATTGAAAAAATTTGGTTAGGTTGGGAAGAATTTGCAAAATATGCTTTTAATAAAAGTCATGCTACTTGTTATGCTTTTGTTGCATATCAAACAGCTTATTTGAAAGCTCATTACCCAATAGAATTTATGGCAGCCGTTTTGAGTTTGGAAGATAAACCTGAAAAGATTCCGTATTTTATTAATACAATCAAAGAAATGAATATTGATGTTCTTCCGGCTGATATTAATGAATCTTTAAGCGAATTTACAATTGTAGATAAAAAAATACTTTTTGGATTTAGAGGAATAAAAAATGTTGGAACCGCTGCGATTGAATCAATTGTTAATGAACGAAACAAAAACGGAAAATATAAAGATTTCTTAGATTTTTGCAATCGCTCAGATACAATGGTTGTGAATAAAGCCGTACTTGAAAGTTTGATTTTTGCGGGCGGATTTGATACTTTAGAAGGTAATCGAGCTCAAAAATATGCCGCTCTTCCTGAAATAATGGAATATGCAAGTCAGCGACAAAAAGAAGAATCTAAGGGGCAATTGTTGCTTTTCGATTTAATTCCCGAAGATGATACTAAAAATAGTATAACTCCTAAACTTCCGGATATTCCGGATTGGAATTTAATGGAAAAATTGGAAAAAGAAAAATCTGTTTTGGGTTTCTATATAACCGGACATCCGCTTTCAAAGTATTCTTCTTATATTGAATTATTTACTAACATTACGGTTGAAGAAGTAGCGAGAGATGCTGAAATTCCTAAGAAGATAATTATCATCGCATTTTTACAAGAGAAACATTTAGGACTAACCAAAAAAGGTAAAGAAATATTGCGATTAAAATTTGAAGATTTGACCGGGAGATTTGATATTGCGATTTTTGGTAAAGATTGTGCAAAATATTCTTTTCTTTCGGAAGGACAATCATATATGATAATTGGTTCCCAAAATAACTCTGATTTTTATGATGATAATCGTTTGAATATTCGTCCGGGAATGATTTATGAAATTTCAAGATTGAGGACAAAACTTTCCGGAGAAATTAGTTGTACAATAGATGGGAAAAAATTAGATAAAAAATTAGGTAAGAAATTGGTTGATTTAGCTAAAGAACATTATGGTAATTTCAAGTTAAAATTTATTGTACAGAGTGAGCAATTTAATAATATGATTTTGGAACCAAGGGAGTTGGAAATATTTCCGGATAAAACAATGTATTCATTTTTAATGGAAAATCTTAATGAAAAACCTAAAATCAGATTGACGATTGAGTAGTTTCTTAGCGTTTTAAGTATATTTATTTGAAATTAAAATAATTTAAAATATTTGATATAATATGGTAGGGAAAGTAAATCTTGTTTATTTTTTTATAGGATAAGATTTATACGAAAAAGATCTCTTTCCTCCCGAGTAATTTAATAGTTAAAAATTGATTTTGAAAAAAACCTTTACAAGTTAACTAAGTATCCTATTTTGTGAATTTATATCATTTAGATGAATATGATTCATTTAATACAAACAAAAAAGGAGTTTAAAAATGATTAGTTTTATTAGTAATTTAAGGTTTTCAAAGAAAAAAATGCTTGGAATGTTTTTGCTTATTTCAATTATTTCAGTGTTTTCTTTCGGTTGCTCAAAATCATCATCAGATAATAACAACAATGGTCCAAGCGGGGTTAATCCTGCTGACTATTCCTATTATATGGGAATTGTAAAAAATACTGAGTACAAAGATGGTTATTCGATAATGTTTTACGGCGAAAAAGTTATCATTGATACGTTAGAATTAAAAATTAATAATGAAGATGTTGAAATTCAAAATTACGGAGGTTTTTTGGGAAATACGGATTATGATTTTACAGGTGGTGAAACATATTCGTTTGAAGTAACTATCAATGGCAGTAAAGATGTAGAAATTGTAGAAATGAAAATACCGGGTGCAATAAATGTCGATTGGCCGGAAAATATAGATTTTTCCGTTGATAATACTATTTCTTGGACTTTGACCGGTGATCCAATGATGCAAATTTTCACCGGAGAATCTTATGATTATGTAAATGGCGATATTGTTGACAAAGAAACTGACCTTGAAGTAAGTGCTAGAAGTTACGTTATGAAAGCAGATTGGTTGCCAAACGATAATACTGAAAATATTTTAGGTATTGAAGCTGATAATTACAAAACAGGCACAAAGTTGTTTTCTATGGCAATATCTTCAACTACATCAGAGTATCGTAAAAAAAGTAATAAAGAGTTTCTCAATGATATGAAAAAACATATCATCGAATTTTCTAAGACTGTAAAATAATTCGGTTTTAAAAATTGACCACGAATGTGACTATATTTAAGTCCGTTCGTGGTTTTTTGTGAAAAAAAAATATTTGTTTGACATAATTTTAGGGGGAATTAATCATAATTTAAAGGAGTTAAAATGAAATCAATCCGACTTTGGAAAGTATTTTCTTCGGGATTATTTATATGATGGAATTTGTTAAAATTACGATTGTATTTTTCATAATATGTATTTATACTAATATTTTTTCTTTGGATATTTTTGCTGAAAAAAATAAAAATTCCCATCAAGTTTTAATAATAATTCCTGAGCGTGATTTTTCCAAAAATAATGATAATCAAAAAATGCTGGAGATTGATTCGGAAATTAACGTTAAAATTTTTAGAAATAAAACAAAACCCATTTATGAAGTGTCTAAAACATTAAAATTCCGAATTCCAAATAGAATAAATGAAAATGCCAATATTCCGATTTTTTTAGCACCAAATCTTAAAGCAGGATATTATAGATTTACGGTACGGATTTACAACAAACGAGAAGATATAAAATCTGAATATAAGGAAATTGTTTCTGTTCCAAGAACATCCGAAGAAATTAATAACGTTTATCTTTTTGCTTATGAAAACGGGACTTTAATTGCTCCAACAATTCCTATTATGAAAAAAAATGATTATGATTCTCTAAGGGTGGTTGGTTCTTTTAATAAGAAAATCATAAAGAAAATAAGGTTTGAATATAGCGATAAAAAATCCCGAAATTTCAACATTAATGATAATGAGTTTGAGATGAATTTGCCAAATGATAAATATAAAAAAACAGGGCTTAAAATGATTTTTGGAGATAACTTATTTTATCAAGATTTAGATTTTTTTACATTTACTAAAAGATTCCAATTTACTTATAGTGTAAAAGAGCAATTAAAGCAGCTTTCATTAATAATTAAAAATAGTGATTTTAAATATTTAAAATCAGTGCCAAAACTTCAGCTGCAAACAGAGATTAGTAAATTTTGGAATTTAAATAATCCAAATTCTGAATATGGGGAAAATCAATTTCAGAAAATTTTTTATCAAAGAATAATTTATGCTGATGAAAACTTTACTGTTCGGGGTTATTTGCCCGGTTGGAGGACAGATAGAGGCAAAATATATGTTAAATATGGTAAACCTGACGAAGTATATAATAATAATTATCCGCTTAAAAAGAAGGCGAACATTATTTGGAAATATTATAAGATTGACAAAATTTTTGTGTTTTATGATTTCAGAGGGTATGGAAATTATGAATTGGAGGATAAGTGGAATGAAGAATAAGGTAATCGTTATTTTAACCTTTTTGACTATGTTTGTGGGGTTGTCCGGCACAAAACTTAATGTTTTTGCGAAGGTTAATAAGTTTCTAATGAGTAATGGTAAAACAAAATTTGAGATTATTTATCAAATCCCGAATAAATCAATAAATTTTTCAAAGAGTAAAAACAATTTTTTGGGACAAGTTAAAGTAGATCTTTATTTGGAACAAGATAAACAAATTAAATATCAAGATCATTTTGTTGATAAAATCGGAGCGAGAAATTTTCAAGAAACAAAATCCGGGGATAAGTATTTTTTAGATAAACTACAATTCTCTTTAGCAAATTCAAAATATAACCTTAGATTGATTTTTACCGATATTGCCAATAAAACAACTACCAAATTTGAAAAATCCTTAACGCCTTTTGACTCTGACATGTTGATGAGTGATGTGGAATTCTCAACGAAAACTATTGTGGATAGTTTAAAAGGTAATAAATATCTTAAACGTGGGAATAAGATGTTTTTTATCAATCCTTCCCATATATATAGTAAAGGAATTAACGATTCTATCGTAACATATTTTGAGCTTTATAATAATTCTAATCAAACAGATCAATATAATGTTCAAATAAATATTACAAAAAATGACAGTTTGGTTGATTCAAATATGCAAATTGTGCCATCCAATGAATTTGCTGTTCCAAAGATAATAAAATTTTCGTTAGATAAATATACTACCGGTTATTACAAAATAAATTTTGATGTTACGGCTGTTTTGCAATCTAAAAAAAGCACTTATCAAAGTTACTTTATAGTTAAAGGTGCAAATGACGGAGCGATTAGGTTTTTTAAAAATATTAAAGATGATTTCAAATTGATTACATATTTCATTTCACCTAAAAATAAAAAAATTTGGAAAACATTAGATGAAAAAGGTAAGATTAATTATATTAATAAATTTTGGAATATGATAAATTCTCAAGAAAATTCTGAGAAGAATTTTGAGAATGTAGTTAGGCAGAGAATTAATTATGCAAATAAAAATTATACCGGTTTTAAAAAAGGTTGGTTAACTGACCGCGGAAGGATTTTGATAAGAAACGGAATTCCGGAGTCTATAGATAAAGAACGAACCGATTTGAAAACTAAATATACTCAAAAAGAATATCAAATCTGGAAGTACAGACAAAAAATGAATCGAACCTATATTTTTCTTGATCTCCAAAATAATGGCAATTATCAATTGATATATTCCGATAATGATGATTTTGAAGCATCAATTGTTAATTGGGAAAAATATTTAGGTGATAATTTTGATAAAACTCAATTAGAATAAATGTCGATATCGGCGGGAGAAAATGCATCTTTTAAATGAAGTAATTTTCTACTATTTTTTTTAACAGCAATAGCTATAACGTCAAAACGAAATTGAAAATCTTCATATTGGGGATTATCTTCAATAAATATTAATGCCGTGCGGATAATTTTTTTTTGCTTTCTTTTTGATACGCTGTTTAGACAAGTATCAATGTTCGAAGAACGTGTTTTTATTTCAACAAAAACTATAATCCGGTGAATTTGCACAATAATGTCTATTTCTCCATAATTGGAAAAGTAATTTGTTTTTAAAACGTTGTATCCCTTTGCTTTGAGATAATCAGAAGCAAGAGATTCGCCTAATTTTCCTAGAAGTTTTGATTTTTTTTCCATAGAAAGAATAAAAAACTTGACTTAAAATTGTCAATAGAAGAATATACAAAATAGTAAAATATAAAATAATGGCGGAGGTTGCTATGAATAGAAGATTTATGAGTTTTATTTTTTTAGTAGGTATTGTTGGCTCTTTATTCTCAATTCCATTTACTACACCCGGAGGAATTAAAGTTCCGGATGGTTATGTCCTTTCAGATAAAATGAGTGATTTGTCGTATGTTAGTTATATGAGCTCGGAAATTGGAAAAGAATATGAACATAATTTCGCTGTTTGTGCAAATCTCGGGTTATTTGATAAACTGCAAGTCGGATTTGTTGGAACAAGCGTTAATGTCTATTATGCCAATGTTAAATTTCAAGCTATAAGAGAAACTGAGTCTTTGCCGGCTATTGCAATAGGGATAGATAATCTGTTTTCCAAAGTAGATGATTTTAGAAATAAAGACGGAGAATCGGCTTCAGATTATGATTTTACTGATCCTGAAGACTATACTAAGAATTCACTTTATTTCGTAATGTCAAAAACCGCTCTTCTTCGTGGATTACCATTTGTACCATTCTTGGAAACTACAATGAATGTTGGAATGGGGAAAAGACGTTTTGAAGGTAATATTGATTTATCTAAACAACTCCAAGGTGCTTTTATTGGATTAAATTTTAAACCTTCAGCAAAATTTACAATTTATACTGAAATGGATGGCTATAATATTAATACCGGATTTGCCTATAATTATTCTAATTTTACTTTTAGAACCGGTCTTTATAGAATTGAAGAACTTGATAGAAATGATAAAGTTAAATTTGCTGTTAATTTGAAATATACGTTTGATAAATTTTCTTCAACAAAATTTAATTCTAAAACAAAGACCACTTATGTAAATAGACGAAATGTTGTTCCGGGCAAAAGATATTATAGTACCGGCAATGATAGATCAAGTGATCCGGTGCTTGAAGAATTGAATAAAATTAAAGAAAGACGTAAACAAGCAGAAAAAGAATTAGAAGATATTAAAAAACTTTTACAGGAATAGTTAAAAATGAAAATCTATAAGTTGTTCCTGCTTTTGGTTTTAACACTAAGTTTAATGTCATTTGCAACTTGCTTGCTTGCTAAGAATAGCCCGTATTCTGAAGCGTTGAAAGAAGAAACTAAATCTTACCAGATGCTGGAACAAGAACTTCAACACTATAAAAAACTTGCTAAGCACAAATCTGAAATTAAGAAACTTTACCAGGAAAACAATATTTCGCAGATAGATGCTTTGTTTGATTTGGATTCTAGAAAAATAAATGATAGCTTAGATAAGAAAGATTTATCATTAGTTGACTCTTTATATTTTGATCTCGCAGTGGTTTATAAAAATATACCGACTGTAAAATATAGATTGGAATATAACTTAGGAAGGATGCTTTATTTAAAACATAAATATGATAAAGCCAGAAAAGCTTTTGAAGATATCTATTTGAACGATATAAACTTTAAGCACAAAAACGATATAATTTTCAAATTACAATATCTCTATTTAATTGATGATCAGAACCAAAAAGTTATTTCAATTTTTAATGATTACAATGGAGTTATAAAACCGGAACAAATTTACTGGTTAGCTCAAGCAAATTATAATTTGAATAATTATGAAAAAGCTAAGAAATTATTTACAAAAAGTTTAGGATATTCCAAATACAAATTAAAATCTGAAGAGATGCTTGCTCTTATTGATTCAATTGAAAGCGGAATTGATGCCGGAATAGATAAATTTCGGAATATTGAAGCTAATGTTATTAAAAGTAAACTTCCTAAAGAGAATTTGTTTTTTGTTGATCTTTCTTTAGCCAGATTATATTTTGCTAATTCAGATTTTGCTAATTCGGAAAAATATTACAACAAGTATTTAGAAATTTCCGGAGATAAATCTTCAGAAATAATGATGGAATTAGGGCAGATGTATTTCAATAAAAAAGATTTTCCAAAGGCAATTACTTTTTTTAATCTTGTTACCCAAAATCCGGAGTCAAATCAATATTACGTCTCGGCAAAATATATGATTGCTATTATTAACGCAAACGGGAAAGATATTCTTTCCGCTTCTAACGATATTAAGAAAGAGATGGCTAAGATTGATAAATTGAACAAAAAAATTACACTCAAGCACAAATTAATGAACGATATCAATTTGGCAAATGGACGGATTTTGGTCGCAAGTGATTCTGTTTCAATTATTGACGATAAAAATCTTATTAAGCAAAAAAAGAAAGAGCTTGAAAGTCTGAATTCGGATATTTTGGAATTATCGCGAACTATAAGCCCTAAATATGCAAAATTATTACAGCCTATAGAAAAAGAATATTTGTCATTTAGTGATATTATATCAAGTTTAGATACCACCATTGAAAAGTTAGCGACAACTAAGCCGGTAGCAATTCCCAAGAAATTGGATAATGAAATGGCAATTCTGGATTCGGAATATATTCAATTGCATGCTTTGGAACTAATCTCAAATTTGAAAGATGTTCGATGGAAAGATTATCAATTAGCTTTTGCAATATCTTCGGAAATTAAGTGGCAAAATGAGCTGTTACAAACTTGGCAAAAGATTCGAGAGAAAGGAGTGAATCAAAATAAAGATATCATTGTTTCAAGAGCAGATAAATCAATTAATCTAATACAATCAAACTTAATTTCTTTAGATACTATCTCTAAATTTTATTTTAATGACAATGTTGATCCTAAGTTGAAAAAACAAATTGAAGAAGAATCTAAGCGATTATTAGCAAATAAGAAAAGCCTCAAAGAAATAAAAAAATCAGTACTTGAAAATTATCACAATATCCTTATTAAAAGAATAAATTCTAAAAAGACAGATTATGCTAAAACACAAAAAGAATTGCTGACTTCATACAATAAATTAATTGATAGAATGTTGTTTGAATCCAACGATCAAAAGGATAGATTTCAAACTAGCCTATTCGATCTCCTTTTCCAACGAATTCAAAATATGAATGCTCAAACCACGAACTTATCTAAAAAGGAAATTAGGAAGGATTAGATGAAAAATAAATTTCTAGTTTTATTCGCTTTATTATTTTCACTCAATATTTTTGCTGTAGATTCTTTAGCAACCGATTCAACAAATTATGAGGGGATTCTCAAGTCAAAAATAAATTTGTATAATTCAATAAATAACTTTATTGAAAATAACAAAGATTCATCCAATCTTGATAACCTCTATTTTAAATTAGCAGAGCTAAGTAATGAAATAAATGTTAAAAATCCCCAAAAAACACTTAACTTATACAAAAAAGTTTTAGAAATAAATCCTGATTTTATATATAGAGATATAGTTTTATACAATATTGCATTTTATAATTTGGAAAATAAAATTTTAATTAGAGATCAAAAAAGGATTAAACATTTAGATTTGTCTGAAAACTGGCCTGATTCTTTAAGGTTGAGTGTTAAAGATTTAGAACTTTCTATTAAATCTTATAATGAAATAGTACAAGATTTTCCGAATTCAAAATACAGACAAGAAGCTATGTATCGCCTGGGAGAATTGTATTTCACAATATCTTTAGATGCAACCAATTCGGTACCCTTTTATAAAAAATCTCTGAAAAATTTTGAAGATTTGCTGAATACTAAATCTGATTCGTTTTACAAACCATATGCACAATTTTATAAAGCTTGGATTGAATATGTTTCGGGGAAAAATGAAGTCGCAATTAATGATTTTTCCCAGTTACTAAAACTTTTAAATGAAAGAAAAGATCAGAAACTGAACTCATTGTTTAAAGAAGGGAGTTTAGATAATTTTGCTAGATGCTTACTAGACTTTGATAAAGGTTTTGACTCAGAATCTATTGCAGCTAAGAAAGCTAACGAAGTCCTAAAAACATTACTTCCCGAAGATTATGCAAAAGATGTATTGCTTAAATCAATAAGATATAAGTTACTCTATAATGCTCCCCAACAAGCTATTGACTTTTATAATACTTATATTAAAATGTATCCTTTAAGTGTTAATTGTCCGACTTACATTGATTCTATTACAAATATTTATATTAAATATGCGAAATTTTTCCCGGATAGCTTGGAAGTTAAAAAAAATATAGTTGATTCATGGAAAAGAGTTGTAGATGAATACAAGGTAACTAGTGATTGGTATTTAGCTAATAAAGATAAAGATATTAAACCTCAATTGGCGTTCATAAAAAAATGCTATTTTTCAATTGAGAATAGATTTTATAATGAAGCTATAGCAAAAACCGATTTGCAAAGTGTTTTAAAATATAAAAAATTAATTGATGATTTTTCAGCTTTTACCGAATTTAAAAATGATTCAACTAACCAAGAAAAAATCTATTTAATGAATCAAAGATATGTTGATCTTTACTATACAAATGTTGTTAAAACGAAACAATTCCAGCTTTACAAAAATATTATTGATTTATATTCTCAGCTTAATGGGGAATATCCCAAGAATCCAAAATTTTATTCTAATGAAAATAAAATATACCAAATAGCCCAGGATTTATATATAGAAGTTAATTCCGGGAACTTGGACATAGCTAAAAATTTGAATTCTGATTCGCTTTTTATTGCTGCTTCAAAAAGATTTGAGAAGATAATTACGGATTCGGTTTTTAAGGATAAATATAGACTTGAAGATCATGTTAATCTTTTGGTGAACAGAGGGAGAATTTTATTTAAATTAAAGAAATATCAGGAAGCACAAGATATTTATCAAAGGATACTAACATTAACAGATAATGATGACATTAAAAAAGATGCTTTGGCGACTTTAGCTCAGATAAATTATATTAACAAAAATTTTGATGATGCAGAAAAATTGTATAATGAAAGTTATACTTTAGCCTCAGATAAAGAAAAAGCTAAATATTTAAATAATAAATATGCGGTTATTGAAGCTAAGGCTATTGACTTGGATTCCAAAAAGAAATATACTGAAAGTGCTGAAGAATATCTTCGATTGAGAGATATGTTCGCTAATGATAAATTAAAATCAGTCGGGTATATTCTTAAAGCGATAGATGAATATAAGATGGCAAAAAATTATTCTAAAATTATTAATCTGTATTCTGAGATTGCGACACTTAATTCACTAAAAAGTCAAGTTTTGGCAGCGTATGTGAATGCGTGGACAATTGCAGACAGTTTAAAAATGTACGATAAAAGTGAAACAATTAGGGAATTGTTTATCAAAAGATTTCCAAAATCAAATGAAGCTTTGCAAGTTAAATTGGATATTTTAAAAATATATGAAGTCGAAAAACAAGATTTAGCATATGCGGCTAAAGGATATTACGCTATTTATAAGAACAGAAAGAAATATAATTTTGGAAAAGTCGATCCGAAATCTGTTTTATTGAAGGCAATTCAACTTTATACAAAACTTAATGATGAGAATAAAGAAATTGAACTTTCTCTATTATATGCAAAAAAATATCCTAAAGACAAACTTTCAGACAAAATGCTTCTTACTATTGCTGGAATTTATAAAAAAAATAACGAAATGTCCAAACTGAAATCTTTAGCAGTATATATGTATAAGAAGAATCCTAAATTAGATATATATGTTAATCTGGCAAAGAAAAACTTGCGAGAAAATCTTATACTTGCTGCAGAAGCTTATTCTAAAAAAGATGAACAAGAAGTAAAAAAATTAAAATTGGCATACTCACAAATGGTAACCGAATATCGTAAGAATGGGCTTACTAATTTACCGTATAGTGTCGGTTTTAAGCAGTATCAAACTTATGATATGAATTTTGCCTACAACCATAAAATTGATAAGCAAATCGCATTTGTAAAAAATTCTTTCTTAAATAAGTCGGCAAATGTATTAGTTCCTGTTAATAGAATGACTAAGTTAAATGATCATTTATTGAAAGGACAAAGCAGAATTCCGAGATTAAGTAGAAAAGCTATAAAATTATCGAAAAATTTGTTTAAGTTAATCACAGATTCAAAGGATGTAGATATTTCAAATCAAAAACGTATAGAACTAATGTATTATGCTGGAAAAGTTAATGAGTACGCCTCAGATGTCATTATGAAGCAGATTGATAAATATTTGAATTATGCAACTGACCCTGATTTAGCTAGATATAAGGTAGATGAAGTAACTTTTACTAAAGTTAAAAAAATTATTAGAAATAAAGCTTTTAAATATTCCCTTGATAATGTTAAAGTTGCTGTAAAATATTACATGCCTCTCGTAACAAATTTTTATGATGACTTGAAGATATCGAATCAATATACTGAAAATGCACTCTTAAAACTTGAAGAATGGAAAGTAAGAACTCCTCTTAAAGTAATTAATGTCCCGATTGATAAAACATGGTTTGTTTATGAAAATATAGAGAATATTAACCTAAAATCTATAGAAAATGATAGTTTATGGTCAACTCCCGTGCTTTCTTTAAAAAATAATGGTGCTGATACTGTGTTTGTTTTTAAAAGTAAAAATGAAAATTTCATTAAAAAGATCTTTAATCTTACTATAATTCCGAAAGAATTAAGAGTAATAACTTCAAAGAAATTAAACAAAATTATCATTAATGGTAAAGATGTTGACATTAGTGCTACTCATTTTGATAAAAACTATATTATCTCTAAATATTTTAAAACAGGCGATAATTTAATTGTTTTAGGTGTTAAAGATTTAAATGAATTACCAATGAAAGTTGAGATAAAATATGATAGTAAAATGTATGATAAATATAAAAATACTTATTCTGTTAACTATTTATCAGATTTTTCTTGGAAATATTCTATGGAAGATATAGCTGATGTTTCGACTTTATATGATTCTTTAGAATTTGTGGGAAAAGACAAATTTAGTTTTTATCAATCTCAAATTATTGATTTGGAAAATTCTCAAGCGAAAGGAATCTGGGGGAAATCAACAACTCAGAAAGCTACACCGGATACAGTGTATTTTTATAAAATTATCAATATTAACGGTGATGTGGTTGAAAGTAATTTAAAATTTGTAGCTGAGAAAATTTGTTCAATTTGGATAAATAATTCTCAAATCATAAAAAATAAAGAAATTATAACAAACAAAATTACAAACGAAGTACAACCTGTAACTTTAAAAGATATTTCTCTTTCTAAAGGTACAAATATAATAAAAATAAAAGTTGTTTCTTCCAATTTACATAATGGAGGTTTGTTGGTTGAAATAAATGCCAAAGCTAAAAAATTAATTGAAGGAGCTAAAAAATGAAGAAGATCTTTATAATTTTAATTCTAATATCAACTTCTCTTTTTGGTGAAACCAAAATTACTAAAAAGCAATATAAAAAGATAAAATCAAATAAAAAAATAGAAATTAAAGGTGAGGTTGCAAAGCCAAATGCAGAATTAAACCTTTCTAGAAAAAGAACACCAAATGTAAATTTAAACTTTAATGTCTTATATACATTAAAAAAATCCAACAAGTTGTTGTATTAATTAGGAGGAATAAATGAATAGTATTTTTAAAAAAATTTCAACTGTAAGTATCGGATTATTTGCCGTTATGCCATTGTTTAGTCAAACTCAACCAGAAAAAGGTTTTAGTGTTGTATCAACAATTCTGACTGCCAGTCCTGATTTTACTTATATTATCAGTTCAATCGGGGTCATCGTTTTGGTTCTTTCAATTGTAAAATTTTATCAATTATACATTAAAGAAAGATTCGATGCGAAAAATTTCTATCTGAAACTCAAAGGTTATATCCGAAATAATCAATATGATGAAGCAATTAAAGTCAGCAGCAATTTCAAAAATACTACAATTGGGAGTATTTTTTGGATTGGATTGTTAGCTTTTAATGATGCAAGAAAATCCGGAAAAAAAGGTCGTTTATTAAAAGATACTTTACAAGATTCTTTTGACGAAGCAGGATTGCAGTTAATTCCTAAAATTGAAAGCGGAATATATTGGTTTGATATTCTTGCTCAAATTGCTACTTTACTTGGACTGTTAGGAACAATTTTCGGACTTATCAACGCCTTTCATTCGCTTGGCTCGGTAGACCAAACAATGAAGCAGGTTGCATTAACTAATGGTATTTATCAGGCTATGGGAACAACAGCATTTGGGTTAATCATAGCTGTACCAACGATGCTTCTTAAAGGACTTTTTCAAGGTAGATCTGAGAAAATTATTAATAAAATTGACGAATATAGCGTAAAAACCATAAATCAAATTAATCATACTATTGAGGACTAATAATGATTAATGGACCATCAAGTCGAAGAAAGCTAAGCCGTGAGGAAACGGATTTAAATTTAATTCCGATAATGAACTTATTCATTGTTATAGTTCCTATGCTAATAACAATGTGGGTTAGTGTTCAAATGGCGATGCTGGCTATTGACATAAGTAGTGGTACTGCAACTTCTGCTTCATCACAAAAAATCAGAATGAAGAAAATAGAAGTTGGGTTATTTAAAAACGACATTCAAGTGAAAGTTCAGGGAGATAATATTATTTCACATATTGCAGTAATTGATAGTTCCGTTGTTCCTAGGAAATATGATATGTTTGCACTGGATAACAAATTAAGTGAAATTCATAAAAGATATCCTAAACAAAAAGATATTACCTTAGTACCTGCACCTGATGTTAAATATAATACTTTGTTAAAAGCCATTGATATTTCAAAATTTAATGGTTTTGAAAACATAGAATATTCAATATCTTCTATTAAAACCTTTGTGAAAAAATAGGAGTAGTTTATGAAGAGAATATCGTATAAAGTTAATCGTAAAGGTTCAAAACGCCAGCAGAGGACGAAAAGAAGAAAAGCTAAATCGTTGAATATCACTTCTCTAATTGATATTTTGACTATATTGCTTGTTTTTTTAATAAAAAATGTTTCAATGGAAGTTCAAAAAGCATCAGTTCCTGCCGGAATGAAATTACCAAATTCGTTTGTTGATAATCATGCGTTATTGAAAAATGGAGACGTAATATTGATTAAAATGTTTCCGAATAGAATTCTTTACGGATATGACAACATATTAGTAGGAACTCCTCAAGATCTTTTTGATAATAAATCCACAAAAAATACGCTTTTAGCTCTGATGCAAAATGAGGCGAAAACAATTAAATCCAAGGATAAAATCCCCGCTGTCCTTTTGCAAGCAGATAAGACACTTGACTGTAAGTATATAACTCAATTTATGATTTTGAGTGCCGGAGCGAATTTTAGTAATATATTTTTTTCAACAATTAAGGCGGATTCGAAAGATGGTAGTCTTAATAATTAGGAGGAAGCATGTCTAAACGTTTTTTGAACATGCAGTTTAAATATAAAGGTAAAGTGATAGATATTGCAAAATATAAAAGAGATTTTAAGAACAAATTCTATATTGGTTCGGATAAACATATTTTTTGGCAAATATTAAATCAAAGTTTTCCTAAAAAATATTTACTGCTAACAAAAGTAGGTAATAATTACGCTTTTTCCTTAAATAAAAACATGAAATTTGAAGTGACTAAGGATGGCAGAGTATTGTCAAATGATGAAATTCGTAAAGCAAAATTAATTTCGGGAAATAAATTAATTTTGTCTCCGAATACATCAGGTAAATTGAGTATTCTCAATGATTGGGAAATAGAGTACAAATTCGAAGAACCCTACCATCGAGTTATTTCCAGTATGGAAAGATCTTTAATTAATAAGTATAGAAAATATGAAACTATTGATAAACAAACAAAATTTACTACCATATTTTTACTTCTCAGTTTATTAATCACAGTAATAGGGTTAAATATCTTTGAAAAAAATTATAAACCTGCTCCTGTAATGGGTAAAACAATCCAACAAGAATTAAAGGCTTCTAAAACTCATATTAGTAAAATTAATTTACCAACCACAAAGGTTGAGAAAAAAGTAGCTAAGGTTTATGAACCTGTAGCAGAAGGAGCTGTTGGAAAGCAAAAAGCTAAAACGGAAAAAGTCGCAAAAAATATTGTGAAGAAACGAAGTCAAAATTTAAATAAACAATTAAAAAGTTTCTTAGGAAACGATGTTGATTTGAATGTTACATCAAATAATCCTGTCAGTACCGAAAATGAAATTTATGAAGTTGCTACATTGTCAGCGATAAAATCTAAAAACACTAAAAGTCTTATTGGACACTCAAGTTCAAGTTCCTCAAATACAGTAGATTTATCAAAAGAATTTGCTGAAACAGGCGGAAATGATTTAAGTCAATCTGTTGGTAGTTTAGAGGATATAGCTGATGAAAAAATAGATTTTAGTGGCGAAGATTTTCAAGATGTTAAAGGTAGCTTATTAGCAAAAAAATCTAACTTGAAAGTTGTTTCTGTAACTAATACTAAACAATTGCAGAAGATTAAAAGTAAATACGCATTCGCTTCTCAAATTAAAGAAACAGATATATCTTTGAACACAGGAGATACCGGCAAACATGAAATAGCTGCAAATATTGACAATTCCATAAATTCTTATAAATCCAGAATAAGGACTTTATATAATGAGTATAACTGGAAAACGAAGATGTATGGTACATTAGCAATCAGACTTTTTATTAACACTAACGGAAAAATTGATGCTGTCGAGATTTCGAAAACATCCGGTAGCAAATTCAGTGATGAATTTATTTCTGATGTGGAGAAAGAAGTTAAATCATGGACAATAAATGTTCAGGAAATGACGGATTATACTTTCCATATGAGCTTTAGTTCTCAATAAAATAAGTAGTGTTGAACAATATGCCCGGATAATGGGCATATTTTTTTATATGTATTACTATAATATTGTTGTTAGCTCAAATGTAGGGAAATTTCTCGTTTATCAATCTGCAAGAAATTTACAATCCGGAATTAGAGTAATAATTCAATTGAATAATAGATTTGTTACCGGTCTTATTTGGGACAAAGTTACAGAAAAGCCAAAATTCAAGACAAGAGATATTATCGAGATTATTGATTTTAGACCTAAAATAAATAAAGAAATGCTAGAATTGGCAGAATGGATGTCAAAATACTATCACGCATCATTTAATTCCATTATAAAATTATTTATTCCGTCTGCAGGGCAGGTTCAATACCAACGAAAAATACGTCTTTCAGAAAATGCCGATATTAAAGATTTTCCAAATGAAGCTAAGCAATTTTATGATGTTATTGCTAACAAATGTTGGATCGATATTGATATAATTAAAAACAATATAAAGATCCCAAATTTTTATCATCTAATAGAATATTATGAGGAAAAAGAATTAATTGAAGTTGAGCGAGTTATAGATAAGAAAATTAAGAAAAAATTTGAAAATCACGTTATTGTTGAAAATAAAATTAATGATGAGATTAACCTGACTTCTAAACAACTTATATTATTCGAGAAAATAAAGACAGAGAAAGACGTAAAACTTTCTGAAATTGCCAAAGAATTTAGCTACGCAATTGTTAAAGCCTTGCGAGAAAAACAGCTTGTTAAGGTGGTCCCTGTCGAGGTTAAGCAAGAAAGAAGAAAGGTAAAGAATGTAAAGGCGAAGAGATTGGTTAATTTAAATCATGAACAAAAATTTGCTTTTGAAAAAATCTTAGACGCAATGAATAAAAATATTTTTAAGGTGTTTTTACTTTTTGGAATTACCGGCAGTGGAAAAACAGAAGTATATATTAAGTTAATAGAAGAAACTATTATGAAAGGTAAAACCGTTTTAATGTTAGTGCCTGAAATATCACTGACCCCACAAATGGAAAATAGATTTTACTCAGAATTCGGAGATAATATAGGTTTGATTCATAGTCATTTAAATGAGCGTGAAAGATGGTTTGAGTGGAAAAATATTTATAACGGAAAGAGTAAGATAGTGATTGGTGTGCGAAGCGCAATATTTGCACCTGTGGAAAATATTGGATTAATAATTGTTGATGAAGAGCACGAAACAAGCTATAAACAAGGGAATAATCCACGCTATAATGCCAGAGATCTTGCAATTGTAAGAGCAAGAAATAATAATGCTACTGTGGTTTTAGGAAGTGCAACACCTTCTTTAGAATCTTGGAATAATGCTGTAAAATGTAAATATGAACTTTTGAAATTAACTCAAAGAAACGGGAAAACAATTCTTCCGGAAGTCGAAATATTAGATATGAGAAAAGAAAAACAAAGTATGAATATTTTGTCTGAGAAATTATTAAGTAAGATTCAAGATAGGTTGGATAGGAAAGAACAAGTAATTATTTTTCAAAATAGACGCGGTTATTCATCATTTGTTCAATGTGCGGATTGCGGGGAATTACTAAAATGTCCGAATTGTGATATAAGTTTGAAATTCCATAAAAGTAAAGATCAAGCTAAATGTCATTATTGTGGGTATAGGATCGATATGCCACGTAAATGTCCGGCGTGCGGAGGCTATAATTTCAAATTTGGTTCTCCAGGAACAGAACAGGTGGAAATTAAACTTAAATCCTTATTTCCGAATGCAAAAATCTTGCGAATGGATTCAGATACGGTAACTAAAAAAGATAGTTATGAAAAAATGTTTGAAAAGATGAATAATGGGAAAATCGATATTTTGATTGGAACTCAAATGATTGCGAAAGGTCTAAATTTTGAAAATGTAACTCTCGTGGGGGTTATTTCGGCAGAAAGTATTCTCAATATTCCTGATTTTAGGGCAGCTGAAAGAACATTTCAATTGTTAACGCAAGTTTCCGGGAGGTCAGGGAGAGGTGAGAAAAAGGGTGAAGTTATTATTCAAACATATAATCCTGAAAATTACGCCATTGTTAATTCTAAAAATCAGGATTTCGAGACGTTTGCTCAGACCGAAATGAAGTTACGGAAAATGCTAAATTATCCGCCTTTTGATAGATTGAGTAGGATATTATTTGAACATATTGATGAAAAAAAACTGCTAATAATTAAGAAGGAAATTGATGTTAAGACAAAGACCTTCAAAGTAGAAAATAAAGATATAAATGTGATTTTTATGGGACCGATTGAAGCACCGATTCCTAAGATAAATTTACGTTTTAGATATCACTTACTCATTAAAACAAAAACGTATAATGAAATGGCTAAAGTTTTAGATTGGTTTAGTGAAAATGTCAAAATAGGTAAGGGAATTAAAGTCTCGATAGATGTTGATCCTCTTTCCTTATTATAATTAATATCTTGACGAATAAGCATAATATTTTTTTTGAGATATGTATAAATTGGATTTAATACAGAAATCGGAGGAATAATGAATTATTTTTTTAATGAAGATCAATTGGAAATCAGAGAATTAGCAAGAAAAATTGCTGAAGAAAAGATGCTTCCGTTGAGAGAAAAATATGACGAAGAAGGAATATTCCCTTGGGATATAGTTAAGATTATGGCTCAGACAGATTTGTTTGCTGTATTAATTCCTGAAGAATATGACGGAATAAGCGGAAAAGTTACTGACTTGGCTATTGTAATGGAAGAATTATGCAAGGTTGACGCCGGAATGGCTTTAGCTTATGGAGCTACAGGCTTAGGGTTATACCCTATCCTAATTTCCGGTAATGAAAAACAAAAACAAAAATATTTACCTCAAATTGCTTCCGGAGAGAAACTTGCTGCTTTTGCTTTGACTGAAGCTAATGCCGGCTCAGATGCCGGTGCAATTGAGACAACTGCAACAAAAGACGGTGATTATTATATTTTGAACGGTACAAAACAATGGATTACAAATGGTGGTGAGGCTGATATTTATACCGTTTTTGCAATGACAAATAAATCTAAAGGTGCCCGTGGATCTTCCTGTTTTGTTGTTGAAAAAGGAACACCCGGATTTTCTTTTGGTAAAAAAGAAAATAAAATGGGAATCAGAGCCTCAGTTACACGTGAATTGATTTTTGAAGATTGCCGAATTCCTAAGGAAAATCTTTTAGCCAGAGAAGGAATGGGATTTTCAATTGCTATGAAAACTTTTGATAAATCTAGACCGATGATTGGAGCTCAAGCGATAGGTATTGCAGAAGGTGCTTATGAAATTGCAGCTAAATATTCAAAAGAAAGATATCAGTTCGGAAAACCAATATCAGCTTTTCAGGCAGTACAATTTATGTTAGCTGATATGGCAACTCAGATTGAAGCTGCTCGCTCATTAGTTTTCAATACCGCAAGGATGATTGATGCAGGTGCTAAGAAATATTCTAAAGAATCAGCAATGTGTAAAGTTTTTGCTTCTGATACGGCAATGAAAGTAACTACTGATGCTGTTCAAATTTTAGGTGGATACGGTTATATGAAAGAATATCCTGTAGAAAAAATGATGAGAGATGCTAAAATTACACAAATTTATGAAGGCACAAATCAAATTCAAAGAACGATTATTGCTTCAAATTTGTTAAAGGAATTTTAACCGTATAGATTGAGTAAAATATGCAATAAATTTTGGCGATAAATACTGCTTGACAATAAGGCAGTTAAACAAAAATTGCGAATGAAGTAAATAGAAAAAATCTATTAAATAAAAAATTTATTAAACCACTGTAACCCAGTGGTTTAATAATATAAAGAGAAAATTATGTATAATGAATTAGAAAAAATTGTTAAATACGTTTGTGAAAAAAATAATATCGGAATGTACGATATTGACGTTAAAAATACTCATAAAGGTCTGGTTATTATCGTCTATATCACTAAAATTGGTGGTGTATTAATTGATGATTGCTCTAGAATTGGAAGAAAATTAAAAGAAGAAATAGAATTGGAAGATGTTATTGAAGGACCTTTCTTTCTCGAAGTATCTTCACCCGGAATTGAAAGAAATTTGAGGTTAAAACGTCATTATGCAAGTGCTATTAATGAAATGATTAAAGTAACTCATACTGTCGAAGATTCAAAAGTATCAGAAATCGGAGTACTTAAAGAAGTACTGCCGGATAAACTTGTTTTAGAATTGAAGGATACGTCTGAGATTGTTGAGATAAATTTTAAAGAAATAAAAAAAGCACGTACATATTTTGATTTTAAGGTTAAAAAGGAGAAATAATGTCTGGAAATTTAATGGCGATAATAAAACAGATTGCAGTTGTTAAACAATTGGATCAGGATAAAGTAGCTGAAATTATTGAAGATAGTCTTTATCAGTCAATATCAAAAAAATTGTCTGAAGAGAATGAATTGAAAATAGTCGCAGATTTTGCTTCTAATTCAATTACCGCTAATTTTTATAAATTTGTAGTTGAAAATGATTTTCGTTTGGGTGAGATCTCAATTGAAGAAGCAAGAGCAAAATATGATCCGGCAATTGAACTCGGTGAAAAAGTTTATGTTAAAATTCCGATTCACGATTTTGAGCCAAAAGTAATTAAAAATGCCAGAAAATCGATCCAAGAAAGAATTAAAAAATTGGAAGAAGATAGAATTATTTTTGATTATGAGAAACAGAAAAATCAAATAGTAACAGGTAAAGTTCGAAGAATAGAAACAAACGGGTATATTTTGGAATTAGGTTATGCAGATGCTTTGTTACCGTTAGAAGAACAAGTTGAAGATGAGTTTTATAAAGTCGGTGATATTATTAAAGGTTATGTAATTAATATTAGAAAACGTAGAAATGATGTAATTATTATTTTATCTCGCACAACTCCGGAATTTGTAAAGAAGATTTTCGAGAATGAAATCCCTGAAATTTTTTCCGGAGATATTGTAATTAAACGTATTGTTCGCGAACCGGGAATAAGAACAAAAATTGCTGTTCAATCTGTTACTGAAGGTGTTGATGCTGCCGGAAGTTGTCTTGGTCCAAAAGGTATTCGAATCGAACAAATTAAAAAAGAATTGCACGGTGAACAAATTGATGTAACAGTTTGGGATAGTTTACCGGAACAATTTATTGCAAATGCTATCGGTAATGATTTGGTTGAACGAGTTTATGTTGCAGACAGAGGTAATTTTGCTCGTGTAATTGTGTCTAATGAAAGTAAAAATCTTGCTATTGGCAAAAAAGGTAAAAATGTAAAACTTGCTGCTAAATTAACAGGATATAAATTAGATATTTTTACCTCCGAAGAATTTGAAGTAAAGATTGCAGAAGAAAGACGAATTACCAGTCATATTAAATATCTTGATGGGGTTACTGATAAAATCAGTGAAATTTTAAAAGAATATGGTTATACCTCAGTTCAAGACATATATGAAGCTTCTCTTGAGGAATTAACAAATTTGGATGGAATAGGCGAGAAAACGGCAATCAAATTAAAGGAATCTGCTAAACATTTCTAAGTATGCCAAATAAATCATCAAAGGCGAATTTCATTCCTGTAAGAATGTGTGTAATTTGCCGTAACAGAATGATCAAAGAAAATTTATTAAGATTTGTAATTATTAATAAAGAGATTGTTTATGATTTTAATAATAAAATAGAAGCACGTGGATATTATTTATGTCGAAGTAAAAAATGTCGGACTAATATTCACAAATGGTTAAAGAAAAAAAATAAAAAAAATAATGGAAAATAAAAAGATTATTTCAATGTTGCAGATTGCAAAGAAAGCGGGAAAAATATCTTACGGTATTGAGGCTGTCAGAAAATCATCGTTTAGGAAAAAAGCTAAACTGATAATAATTGCATCTGATATCGCCGAGCGAACTCTGAAAGACGTGAATAGTTTTTCGAATACAATACCGCTGAAAGATATTTCTTTAAGCAAAATAGAGCTTGGAGAATTTTTGGGTCGTAAAGAATTGGCTGTGTTAAGTGTAACTGATGTTAACTTTGCAAATGGAATAAAAAGATTATTTAAATAGTTGGAGGAAACTTTGGGATTAAGAGTACATGAATTAGCCAAGGAATTTAAAATATCAACAGTAGCTTTGAAACAACACCTGAAAGATTTAGGTATTGAAGTTAAAAGCCATATGAGTGTTGTTGATGATGCTGTAGTAGCAAAAATACGAGCTAAGTTTAGTGAGCAAAAAGAAGCTATTAGACGAAGGGAGACTGAAAAGAAAGAATATTATAGGCATAAAAAAACAGAGCATAAAAAGAAACCAGTCAGAGAAAAAGTAGAAAATCCGTTTTCGAAAGCTATAGAAAAAGAAGAAAAAAGAATAATGAAGTCAAATACTCCGAGAAAAAGTAATCTTCCTAAAAGATCTCCATCTTCTTTTGCGCCAATATTGAATACTTCCAATAAACCCGTGTTACCAAAAGATAATAAATCACAGAAAAGAAATTTTGCTGAAAATAATAGAAAATTTTCAGAAAGAAGAGAAAGTTCCAATAATAGAACTGATGATGGAACAAGACGTTCTTATACTCCTCGAAATAATTATAGAGGGAATGCCGGAGTAAGACAAAACACTGGTGGCTCTAATCAAACTCGAAGTACCGGAAATACTAATAGTAGGTTTTCAAAACGAACTGATCGGTCTCAACAAAGACCGGATGTTAGGAATAAACCACTTTATTCACCAAGAGCCGGTATTAAAAAAACTTCTCCAATAATTGTAGAAAAAAAAATACCGACAAAAACCGTTTTTGGTAAAACAAAAAAGCAAGTTGTTGAATTTGGTGCTAGTAGTAAACATTTAAAAGCTAAAATCAGTTTAACAAAATCAAAGAAGAAATACAAAAAAGTTATAATTGACGATGCTGAGATTAGAAAACAAATCAAACTTAATATGTCTTCAAGTAAGAAGAAAAATAAACCGAAAAAAGAAGAAAAGAAAAGTAAGCTTCCTGAAACAGAAAAAATCATTACTATTAGTGAATTTACTTCTATTTCTGAATTGGCAAAAATAATGGATGTTGCACCAACCGAGATTATTACCAAATTTTTTGCAATGGGAAAAATGGTTACTATGAATCATAGATTGGATAAAGAATCTCTTGAAATGATTTGTGATGAATTTGATTTTGATGTTAAATTTAAAGATGAATACGGAACCGAAATTATTGATAAAGAAAATGATAAATATGTAAATATTGAAGATGTTGAGCGACCTCCTGTTGTAACTGTAATGGGGCACGTTGATCACGGTAAAACTTCTATCTTAGATAAAATCAGGCATAAAAACATTGTTGGTGGTGAGTCTGGTGGAATTACTCAACATATTGGTGCATATCAAGTTTCCCATCAAGGTAAAAAGATTACATTCTTGGATACACCCGGTCACGAAGCATTTACATCAATGCGTGCCAGAGGATCCGATGTTACAGATATAGCTGTAATTGTTGTTGCTGCAAATGATGGTGTTAAACCTCAAACTATTGAAGCGATAGATCACGCAAAAGCTGCCGGTGTAACAATGATTGTTGCTATCAATAAAATCGATTTGCCTGAAGCTAATATTGATAGAACTATTGCCGGTTTAGCGGAAAATAACGTTTATCTTGAAAATTATGGTGGTGATGTTGTTTGGGTGAAATGCTCCGCTAAGACAGGTGAAGGTATAGATGATTTATTGGAAAATATTCTTCTCGTTTCTGAAATGAAAGAATTAAAAGCTAAAAGAGATGTTCCTGCACGAGGTGTTGTAATTGAATCTAAACTTGACTCTAAACGAGGAGTAATTGCGACAATTCTCATCCAAGAAGGAATTCTTAGAAAAACAGATATTGTTATTTGCGGGGATACGTTTGGGCGTATTCGTAAAATGGTTAATGAGGATGGAAAAGATTTAAAATCTCTTGAGCCTTCTGATGTTGGAGTTATTTTCGGTTTATCATCAATTCCTAAAGCAGGGGATGTTTTAAATTGTGTTGAGACTGATAAAATTGCTCGTCAAATTTCTACTGAAAGACGACAGATTAGACGAGAACGAGAAAAATTTCATAAAGAAACTACTTTGGATACTCTTGGGCAAAAAATTAAAGAACAAGGTTTGAGTAATATTAAAATTATCTTAAAAGCTGATTCGGATGGTTCTGTTGGAGCATTGTCAGATACCCTTCAGAAATTGTCCAATGATGAAGTTCTTGTTAAGATTATTCATAGTGCGGTCGGTGGAATTAGTGAAAACGATGTAACTTTAGCTCAGGCATCGAAAGCAATTATTATTGGTTTCCACGTTAGAGCAACAAGTAAAGCAAGTAAAGCTGCTGAAGAAAAAGGAGTTGAAATTAATCTATATACTGTGATTTATGACGCAGTTCATGATGTTGAAAGTGCAATTTTAGGATTGTTAGCTCCTGAATTTAAGGAAAGAAATTTAGGCACGGCTGTTGCTAAAGAAATATTTAAAATTAAAAAAATCGGAACAATTGCCGGTTGTGCAGTAACTAAAGGTCTTATGAAAGATGATGCCTTATTCCGATTGTTTAGAAATAATATTCAAATTCACGAAGGTAAAATCTCTTCATTAAAACATTATCAAAATGATGTGAAAGAAGTCAAAGCCGGAATGGAATGTGGAATTGGATTTAAAGACTTTAATGATATCAGAGTTGATGATGTTATTGAAGCATTTGAAATGTATGAAGTAGAAAGAAAATTATAAATTTACGGGTGGTCTATCCACCCTTTTTTTAAGGAAAAATTATGCCCTCAATAAGAATACAACGTTTACAGAAAGAATTAATAAAATTATTGAACACATCTTTAAAATTTAGAATCCGAGATAAAAGGTTAAGTATGGTAACTTTTACCGATATTTCTGTTACTACTGATATGATGTACGCAAAGATTTATTTTTCATATATGAATGATGATGAAATTGATGAAAAACAGATGCAAGAATTGTTAACAAAATCTTCAGGATTTTTTAAGAAAGAAATTGCAAATGCTCACCTTATGAGAACTATTCCTGAGTTAAAGTTTCTTTATGATTCTTCAGAAAGATATTCTCGAAAATTAGAGGATATTTTTGAACAAATTCATAAGGAAGAAGAAAATGCAGATTGATTCTTTTCAAGAAGTTGCAAATAAGATTTGGCATTCATTTAAAGAATCAAATAAGGTTGGAATACTCACTCATCATAATCCTGATGGAGACGGTTTAGCCGCTTCATTAGCTTTAAAAAAATTGGCTGAATCTTATGGGTATTCCGCAGATATTATTTTGGAAGAAGAAGCTTTAAAATCTTTGGAATTTTTATCAGCCTCAAAAAACACTTTAAAAATTTCTCAAGAAATGTCTTATGATACGATTATTTTGTTGGATTGTCACGAACATGATCGGGTTGGAAAGTGCTCAACTTTAATTGATAAAGCAAATTTGGTGTTTGCTGTAGATCATCATGAAATGAGGGAAATTATTCCTGAGTCAATTACTTATATTGATGCTTCAAAAGTTAGCGTGGGTGCTATTATTTATGATATGTTTGAAGACAAAATTGAAAAATTGAATGGTGAAAATCTTAAATATATTGTTGATGCGATTTATACTACAGTTTTGAATGATACGGATAGTTTCATCAATGCAAATACTGATACTGCAACTTTTGAATTGTGTCAAAATTTAGCAAAATTAGGATTAATTTCCGGTGAAGTTATCCAACATTTTACAATGTCAAAAACGGCAGCGGAAATGAAATTTGTGGGTGATGTTTTATCAACAATTAAAACTTATAATAAAGGAAAAATAATATTTATTCATTCCACTTTAGAAATGCTGGAAAAAAATAATTTAGGGAACGATGCGACTTCTAAAATGACTAAATGGGTGAAATTTATTGATGGTTATATTGCGATTGCCTATTTTAATGAAATAGGTGCTAATAAATTTAGAGTAAGTTTACGTTCAAATGAAATTAACGTTAATAAAATTGCCGTAGAATTTGGTGGCGGTGGACATATAAAAGCTTCCGGGTGCGAAATTGAAGGTGCTTTATCTCAAGTTCAAAATATTGTTTTGGAAAAATTTAGGGAGCAACTTTGATTAACGGTATCCTGTTGATTGATAAACCAAAAGGTATCACAAGTTTTGATGTTATAAGAAAATTAAGAAAAATTACGAGAATAAAAAAAATGGGGCATACCGGGACTCTTGATCCTTTTGCGACAGGATTAATGCAAGTCTGTACCAATAAAGCAACCAAAGTAATCCGTTTTCTTTCATCACAAAAAAAATCTTATCAGGCTATTTTAAAACTTGGTATAAAAACAGATACTGCCGATATAACAGGAAATATTATCGAAACCAAAGCAATCCCTGATTTATCAGATTTAGACTTAGAAAAAATTAAAGGACAAATCTTATCCATATCTGAACAAATTCCTCCAAATTATTCAGCAATAAAAATTGCCGGGAAACGAGCGTTTTCTTTAGCACGCAAAAATATTGATTTTGAAATAAAAAAACGCCCGATGAAAGTTTACTCTTTTGAGATTATCAAAATAAATAACGATGAAATCGAATTTCTGGTTACAGTCAGTAAAGGAACCTATATTCGTACTTTATCTGAGAGTTTAGCTGAAATTTTGGGAACTATCGGTACAACAAAGGAATTGAGAAGAATTAAGATTAATGAAATTTCCGTTGAAAATGCAATCGGTTTGGAACAACTTAACAGCGAAAATTGGCAGGATTCAATTAAAACTATCGAAGAAATACTGTATGATTTCCCCAAAATTAATCCTTCTGAAAAAGAAATTGATCGATTGAAAATGGGGCAAAGAATCCCTTGCAAATTAGCAGATATTGATTTCATTATGATAAAAGATTTTGAACAAAAATGCATCGGTTTTGCCGAAATTAAAGAAAATGTAATCCATCCAAGAATAATATTCTAATGATAAAAATTAATGAATTAAATTGCGATTTGAAAAATTCTGTCATAACAATGGGAACTTTTGACGGGGTTCATCTTGGTCATCAAAAACTGATTAAAGAGGTTGTAAAAAGAGCTAAAAAAAATAAGACAAAATCCGTCGTCATTACTTATGAAAAACATCCTTTAGAAACTTTGAATTTAGTTACCTATCCCTACATTCTCACGGAAAAAAAAGATAAAGAACTTCTAATTAAACAGCTTGGAGTTGACTGCATTGTATATTTGAAATTTAATAAAGAAATGGCTGAGATGAGTCCTGAAGCGTTCTTAGAAAATGTTCTAATTAAACACATAAATCCTAAAGAAATAGTTTTTGGATATGATACACATTTTGGAAAAGGGAGAAGTGGCGATTATAATTTTCTCAAATTAAAAGAAAAAAAATATTCATATAAATCTGATATTATCCAACCTTTTAAAATTGATGGTGAAATCGTAAGTAGTTCTATAATCCGAAAATTAATTAAATTGGGAAAAGTAAAATCGGCTGAAAAATTATTGGGACGACCGTACAATCTTTCAGGAATTGTAGTTCATGGAAAAGCTATCGGGCGTAAAATTGGCTTTCCGACGATAAATATTTCCCAAAAAATTCGCTATAAACTTAATCCTAAAACCGGAGTTTATGTTACAAAAGTTTATGCAAAAGGTAAAAGTTTTTTATCTGTTACTAGTATTGGAAAATCGCCGACTTTGAAAGATAGTCTTAGCAATAATATCGAAACTCATATTTTAGATGTTGATGAAGATTTTTATAATGAAAAAGTCAAATTAGAATTTATCGATTTTATTCGTAATGAAATGAAATTTGATTCCGTAGATAAACTTATTAAAGCAATTTCAAATGATATCCAATATGCCAGAGAATTTTATGAATAGAAAAACAGAAATCAAACATCTTAAAATTCCTTTTCTGGCAAATA